>Ga0207656_10000164_pt1 | contig 24479 bp, 12 predicted proteins | sample KBSCornC12_FD_184297 | JGI IMG/M metagenome (GOLD analysis project Ga0207656, IMG submission 184297) | Corn rhizosphere microbial communities from Kellogg Biological Station, Michigan, USA - KBS Corn C1-2 (SPAdes) (version 2) | ecosystem: Host-associated > Plants > Roots > Rhizosphere > Soil ...
GTTATTCGTTATTCCTTCTCCCCCCTAGCCCCCTAAATGGGGGAAATGGGAATTCACTTCTCACTGCGTTATTGGATATTCGTTATTCGTTATTCCTTCTCCCCCTAGCCCCCTGAATGGGGGAAATGAGAATTCACTTCTCACTTCGTTATTGGATATTCGTTATTCGTTATTCCTTCTCCCCCTAGCCTCCTAAATGGGGGAAATGGTCTTTACTTGTGACTTCCTTATTCTTACTTCACTTTCCACTTCGTTATTCGTTATTCAGTATTCGTTATTCTTTCTGCGCATACTCATACACAAAGCACACATACTTTTCAAAATAATCCACCTGCTTCATATTCGTTTCAATTTGCGATGTGCGCTTGTTTCTTTCTTCTGGAGAAAATCCTCCGGTGTACAGAAAATAAACTGTGTCCCTTAAATCTTTTGTCTCAGCGGCGTAGTCCGTATCCCACTTCAATATTTTGGCTCCCTTTAATTCCTGCCATTTGTTTTTATCCGGATGAAGCTGTGTGTAATAAATATAGGTGGGCCCGCTGCTATCATGGATATACAAATGACTTCCATCCACATGATGCTCTTTGAGCCACGATAGCCCCAAGGTAATTTCATGAAAGCCATAATACCGCCAAAGCACTCCGATCAGGCTGCCATTATAAATGCATACCACTGCAATTAAACTGATGATCAATTTGATTGCAAAAAAACGGACCTGAATTATTCTTTCAAATCCGAAACCAATCAACACCAGCCCCAGTGGCAACATAAACAGGATGACTCGTTCGATCAATGAATATTGACGAAAGGCTGCTGCAAGAAGAACCAACAATATCGGGAGGCCAAACAGCCAGAGCAACTCTTTCCTTTTCCGGAAAAGATGAATTAGTCCAAGAAACAATAACGGGATGTTGAATGCAAGGGCAAGAAAAGTGTAGTCGCCCATTTCACCCATAATCGACATTAATCGTTGTCCATTATGGATCCACTGTGCATGATTGGCTGGATGAAGAAAAAGAAAATAGTCCTGGTGATAGCGTTGTAGATAGTCGGAAGAAATTTGCGTTTTCAGGATGAGGAAATAATACAACAGAAATTGAACAACCCATAACAATGCTGGTATCATGATCATCCAAAATGTTTTCCATTTTTTATCTCTCCATAAATTCCATGCATAATAGCATCCTATTCCCGCAAGAATAAATACTGAAGACATGGAAGTCCAAACACAAATGCTTCCTATCACCGACCAAAAGAGGATGAACCTGCTTTTACTTGTTTTCAGCACATCAATATTCAGCGCAACCCAAACCAAAAACAATGCAATCATCGTATCCGGCATGTATTGCTTTACTTCCGCACTAAATTTTACATAAAGAGTGCCCGTGGCCATCATGGCTAAAGGATACCAAAGAGCTGGCCTGGGTATTAGGCGATTTACAATTTTATAAAATACAAACAAAGCACCAATCCCACATAACAGAGGATATAATCGCAAAGCTTTCTCACTAAATCCAAAGACAAGTGAAAACAATTTCTCTATCCAAAGAAAAACCGGGGGAGCATATTGTTCATAATTCAGCGGAAGACAGAGTTGCCATAAATTTCTTTCGTAAAGATTGCGAGCAATATTGGCTTCGTCGATGATGAGATCGTAGTCCTGGAAGTAATAAGTCAGGCGCAGGATAATGCCAAAGAGCAAAAGGAAAAGGAAAAAATATTTTAGATATTTCTCAGGCAAATCCTTAGGAGTGAGTTGTGAATTGTGAGTTGTGAGTAAAAATACTTCTAACTTCTTCATGCGTGACATCCACGGGTACGACCCGTGGTTACAGATATGTAACCCCTTTGGGGTTGGAATAATGATAAATCATTATTCTTCTTTCCTTTTCTTCCTCAGCCTTAGCCTTAGCCTTAGCCTTCTGCCCTATCATTCAATTGCTGCATGACGGCTTCCTTTCTACGCCTGCTGATCTCAATCTTACTTCCATCCGTCATTTCAATAAAACCATCAAATAGGACTGATTTGACAAATCGCTTATTGATGAGGTGCGAACGATGTGCGCGAATAAATCCATAGGAACCTAATATCTCTTCAAAATCTTTCAGTGTGCGGGAGGCGAGAAGAGGTTTGTCTTTTTCAAAAAAGATATTGGTATAATTTCCTTCCCCTTCGAGGCGGATGATTTTCTTGATGGAATAATAAAAGGTTCCTTTTAATGTGGTGATGGCTAAACGAAAATCTTCTTTCTCGGCATTGAGATTAAACTTCAGATTGTCCATTAAACGCTCACGTTCTTCAGCGCTTGCTTTTTTATCAATGAAGCGTTTGACAGCAGCTTTCAGTTCATCGGCATCAATTGGTTTGAGCAAAAAATCCAGCGCACTGAATCGTATCGCTTCTATCGCATATTTATCAAACGCAGTAGTAAAGATGACTTCAAAAGAATATTTGTTGATGCGCTTCAACAAATCAAAACCGGTCATGCCGGGCATCTGCACATCCAGGAAAAGAAGTTGCGGATCAAAAGTGCCCAGCAAGGATAAACCCTCAAAAGGATCCCTCGTCGATTGCAGGTCCCCTATCTCAGGGCAATATCGCCGGATCATGGAGGTCATGGTCTCCAGTGCTGACGGCTCGTCGTCGATCAGTAGGGCGCGGATCATGGTGTGAAAGGTAAGAAACCTGCCCCTAAATCCCCTGAAGGGGACTTCCTGTCTTAGCCGATGTTGGTGTTTTGTCACCAAAAACCAACAGGGGCCCTCAACGAGATTCAATAGGGGAACCATAACGAGAACCCTCCACGGAAATTAATACTGGGTATCCTACCGGTCGTTGGTGACAAAACACCAACGAAGGCTAAAAAATGTGGATTTCCATGATGCATGCTCCACATTGGGCATCGAGTAGGTCGTTGGTGACAAAACACCAACGACGGCTAATAGGTGTGGTGTAATCATCCCTCACGTAGCGGAATACTCAGCTCCACCCTCGTCCCCTCATTCTCCCCTTTCGCATTCATCTTATCTGTGACGTTAACCGTAAACCCTTTCCCATATTTCTTTTCCAAAAGTGCCATCCGATTATAAACGAGTGACATCCCCCGGGATTTATCGACAGGACTATTCGCCTGCTTTTCATCTTTGATGATTTTTGCAGCAGCACGTCCTATTCCATTATCATCGACGACACAATTCAGCGTATCATCATTTACTAACCTGAATTCAATAGTGAGTTTCTTTTCTCCTTGTTTCGGTATCAAACCATGCCAAATGGCATTTTCTGCAAAGGGCTGCAACAACATCGGTGGAATACTGATTTCCTCCGGCTCAATATCCGGATCGAGGATGATGTCAAAATGAAATTCATGCGTCAATCGTAATTGCTCCAATTCCAAATATAATTTCAAAACTTCCAGCTCCTTGTCCAAACTGATAAAATTTTCATCACTGTAGGACAAGATCATTCGTTGCAGTTTTGAAAATTTAGAGAGGTAGCTATTGGCTTCATCAATATTTCCCGTCACGACATATTTCTGGATGGAGTTGAGCGCATTGAAAATAAAATGCGGATTCATTTGCGCCCGCAATGCAGTCAATTGCTGATTGGTCAGTTCCTGGTTGAGATCGGCGAGCTTACGTTCATTCTCGCGTGCTTCTTGCTCAACCGTGAGTTTGCCCTCGAGTGCTTTGATGTTTTCCTCCTGCAATTTTCTATTGGACTGATCCATGAGGAAATACCGAAGTCCCAATCCACTCGCAAAACACATGCACTCCAGCATGATACCGATCATGTACCAACTGCCATTGTCAAAATAGAGAAATTGCGTATGATCAAATACTCCTTTAAGATTCATCGCCACGAATCCCACTCCAAACAGCAACACGAGTGAAGTTCCAGCAAGGACATATCCTTTCACCGGCGATTTTACCTTAAACAATAACAGGAAGAATACCACTGCCTGGATAAACACGGCGGCAACCCGAATACCCGAATACAGGTAATCGATAAACATTGCATTGCGATCAACCAGGTAGGCGGCCCAAATAGTAAAAGCATACGCCAGGAAAAAAATACTCAACGCATTAAAGAACCGATTGATCTTCGGGTGATTTGATTTCAGTTCCAGCCACAATGCGAGGAAATGCACATAGGCCGCTTGTCCCACAAACACAATCACATCGCTGACATAATCATCCCAATTGAAACGCGTCAGAAAGAAATGACCCAAACTCGTGTATACATCAAACTGGATAAATCCGTATAGTGCCTGCAGAAATAAAAACAGAGCATAGAAACCAAAAACCGGGTAGCGACTTTTGATGTACAGGAAAAGAAAAAAGAAAAAACCAAACGCCAATGCACCGGTGAAAAAATAAGTCACCAGGTTATTGATATACTCATATTCTTTTTGATCAGCCCGCTGCGCTTCGTATTCCTTCGGTGTCATCAGCCAGAGGAAAGCCCTGCCTGCACGATACGCCGGAGAGACGTAATCGAATTTGCAATCGAATGTTGCATCGTGTCGGAACAATATCGGCCGGGTAGCAAAATAGACATAATCATATGGCACCTTATCAAAATAATCTCTACCGGAGATAGAGACGTACCCGGAAGTGCTATCACCCACTTCTTTCACAGAAACCCGCAGCCAATCACTCATCGCTTCATACAAGAACAGATTCGTATCCTGGCTAAAGTCATTGATCAATCGGAATGCGATGTGAACAGTATCCCGCAATGATTTTTCGGGGGGTTGAAGGAAAGCAGGATCCTTCAGGACAATATGTTTTTTCTCGAAGATTTCGGACATCCGGAGGACCGGTGGATTCGATTGCCCCATAGCACACAGGGTGGCGATGAGTCCACATCCAATCAACACTGTCCTAAGTCTCCTCATACCAAAGCGGTAAGTCCTGTAAAAGCTAATCCGGGGGTGCAACTTTCATACCAGCCTGCCGCTCAACCCGGAAACACACGTTTACATAGGTAATAGACCCCGATGGATAAACAAAGAGGCGTTGGGTGAGTGGATTCTGTCGATTATCAAATGGGATGAAGGGAGCTAAGGAGCAAGGGCGGAAAGGCAGAAGAGGCGGAAAAGGCAGAAGAGGCAGAAAGGCGGAAAGGCAGAAAAGGCGGAAGAGGCAAATGAATCAGGCTTTACTTACTTCAAAAAATAACGAATTGATCGGCGTAGGCTCTGCCTGCGTCGGGGTGTCAGCAAATTTCAGATTTGCGTAATAGCAGCCTCCACTCGCAAAACGGATTTTTGCGATCACTCCGACGCAGGCAGAGCCTACGCCGATCCATGCGTGAAAAGGTTGAAATTGGCTGCCTTTGCAGCCAATTTTTTATATGTACCTTTTTGTCCCCAAAGTCCCCCTTCATCTTATCCTATATCAATGGCCCTTAGCCCGCAAGAGGAATTACAACGATTAGCTGCTGAAAACCTTCAGCTCCACGATGCTGTCACCAAACAGAAGAACGAGCTCAAACATAAAAACCGCGAGTTGGAAATCGAAGCCGCCCTGGAACGGGTGCGCACATGCGCCATGGCGATGCAGAAGCCGGAGGATATGCTGTCTGTATGCAGGGTTATTTTTCAACAACTCGAAATCCTGCGTGTAAAAAATATTAGAAATGTTCAGACCATCATCTTGAATGATCCGCGGGACTCTTTCACTAATTATGAATATTTCAATTTATATGACAAAGAAAGCATTATTGAAGTCCCGTATGCGGCACATCCCATCATCACTGATTTTGTCCACCAGATAAAAAGCAGTGATGATTATTTTTTCTATTCTAAAATCGAAGGTGAATCGCTTACAGACTGGCGTCACTATTTGAAAACAGGCCAGGAAAAAGTAGATCCCCGGTTGGAATCAGCGACCGCTTTGATTTATTATATGTATTCCATTGGCCCTGGTGCATTAGGTGTTTCTATGTATGACACTCCCATGCCGGATGAAGATGTGGTAGTCCTGAAAAGATTCAGAAACGTATTCCAACTCGCTTACCGTCGATACTCCGATATCGAACAAGCCGAAGCACAGGCCAGGGAAGCCCGTATCGAAGCTGCTTTGGAAAAAGTGAGAGCAGTCGCAATGAGCATGCACGTATCCGAAGATTTACTGAATGTATGCGAAGTTCTTTATCAGCAACTTCAATCCCTGAGCTTTAGCAACATCCGGAATGCGATCATCAATATTCATGATGATGCTAAGCGTTCTTATACCAATTACGATTTTTCCGATGCGATGGGAAAAACGAGGACCCCCTTTACTTATGATGTTCATCCTGTCATTGAAAAACAAATCAGGGAGATCCGAAGCGCTAACGATGCTTTTTCAGAAACTGTTTTCGAGGGCCAGGATTTGGAGGACTGGAAAGAATTCAGAAGGAGAAAAGGAGAACAAGATGACCCCCGAATCGAGAACAGCACTTCGCTGCACTATTATTTGTATTCCATCGGTACAGGCTCCATTGGCATTTCCACCTTCAATGCTATTGATGCAGAAAAACTTGATCTGTTAAAGCGGTTCAGGAATGTTTTCACTTTATCCTATCAACGCTACCTGGACATAGCCCTCGCTGAAGCACAGGCCAGGGAAGCGCAAATTCAATTAGGTCTCGAACGCGTCCGAGCAAGGACCATGGCCATGCAACGCAGTGAGGAAATGGTGGAAGCTTCGCATGTTTTGTTCAATGAATTAAATGCACTTGGTATAGAAGCTATCCGAACAGGCGTAGCCACTGTTGATGCAGAAAATGAAACAGTGACCGTGTGGTCTTCACAATTAGTGGATAAGAATGACATCAAGATATTGGGCATAGTACCAAAGAATGCGCATCCATTTTTTGATGGTTATTTAATTGCATGGAAAAAGAAAGAGCCTTTTTTCTCCTTTAGCATGACCGGTGATGAAGTCAAGTCATACTACACGATGATGTCTTCGATTCTCTCTTATCCATTGCAAACAGAATTCAATCCCAAAGAAATCTTCCAGGTCTTTTTCTTTCCTGAAGGTTCGTTGAATGTCATTACACACGAACCTCTTTCTGAAGAATCATGCGAATTGTTGGTTCGCTTTGCAAGAGTATTTGGTTTGATTTACCGGCGTTTCCTGGATTTAAAACAAGCGGAATATCAGGCTAAAGAGGCCAATATTGAAGCGTCACTGGAACGTGTACGTGCAACCGCCATGATCATGCGGAAGCCCGAAGAGCTCTCAACAGTTGGTGAAGTCATCTTTACTGAATTAAAGTCACTGGGTTTCGCCGATCTCAGGAATACGGAGATCATCATCAACCAGGATAAGAAAGAAAGCGTCGTCAGTTATTACTATTCGGACTATGGCGTCACGGGCGTAATTGAACTCTCATACCAGGAAAATCCCATTATCAAAAAATGGGCGTTAGAAATGAAAAGTGCAGTAGATGCATTTTCAAAAATTGAAATTCTTGAAAATGAAATAGTTGCCTGGAGAGCTTATCGCGAACAAATCGGATATCAACCGGATCCAAAGTTAGATACCGCCACCAGTGTTTATTACTATTCCTATTCCACGGGTTTGGGTGCATTAAGTATTTCAACTTTTGCCCCTATCAGTGACGAACAGATGCTCACCATACAGCGGTTCAGAAATGTGTTTGGTCTCGCGTACCGTCGATATGTGGATGTGACGCAAGCAGAGGTGCAGGCACGTGAAGCGAAAATCGAATTGGCACTGGAAAGAGTTCGGGCAAGAACAATGGCCATGCAACGAAGTGATGAACTGTCAGAAACAGCACAAATTCTTTTTCAACAATTTAAAGAGCTAGGCGAAACACCTATTCAGATCACCATCGGCATCTTCAATGAAGAAGAAGGTGTGATTGATTTCAATGTGACGGATTGGGGCGGCGCCGGAAATCAGATTGGACAACGTTTTAAAGCCAGCATAGATGAGCCCACCCTCATGCATAAAATTTACAAAGCATGGAAAGCCAATCAAAAATCTATTGTCGTTGATCTGACTGGACAGGAGTTATTGGATTGGGTAGCTTATCGCAATGCGCTTAGTGGAACTGCGGACCACCAGTTTAAATTGCACGATCGTCGGACGGTTCATGTTGGTCTTTTTTCAAAAGGGCTGCTTTCATTTTCCACTCACGAACCGAGACCTGCGGAAAGTGTCAACGTGCTGGAAAGATTTGCCAGTGTATTTGATCAGACGTATACGCGGTTCCTGGATCTGAAACAAGCGGAAGCACAGGCAAAGGAGTCGCAAATACAACTGGCTCTTGAAAGAGTGCGTGCCAGAACAATGGCCATGCAGCGTAGTGATGAATTGAAAAATGCAGCTGCCTTATTATTTCAACAGATCAAAGCACTGGGCGTGCCGGCATACAGCTGCGGATATAATATCTGGGAAAAAGGAGAGACCGAATTTACATCCTGGATGAGCACCCAGGATGGCAGCATTATTAATGGCGTTCCGAATATTCCGCTCACTGAAGATGCTAATTTTATTCGCTATGTAAAATCGAAACAAAGCGGCGAAGAATTTTTTGTTTTGGAATTACGTGGCGAAAGAATGCAGGAGCATTATGAATACCTTAAAACGATCCCGGCATTTAAAGCATTTTTTGAGTACGCCATAAGTGTGGGTTTCAATTTGCCAGAAACACAAATTCATCACCTGGCTAATTTTTCAAACGGCAATTTGCTCTTCATTACACTGGAACCTTGTCCTGAATTTTATGAAGTGTTCAAAAGATTTGCTGCCGTTTTTGAACAAACCTATACCCGCTTTCTTGATCTTCAGAAAGCAGAGGCACAAACTCGTGAAGCTCAGATAGAGGCTGCATTAGAAAAAGTGAGATCTCGTTCTTTGGCGGTACATCAAAGTGAAGAATTCAAAGAGGTGATCCACATTGTTTTTGAAAAGTTGGAGGACCTCGGGTTTAAAGTCGATACGGCTAGTATTAATATTTTTATCGAGGGATCAAAAGATACTGATGTCTATGCCTGCGGCCATAATGAAGATGGCCTGGATATAAGAAGAGCCAGGCTTCGCTATTTCGATCATCCCATTGCAAACGATCTCTACAACGTTCATCAAAATGGACTGGATTTTTTCGTTGGCTCTTATGGAAAGGAAGAAAAAAACAGCTATAATACATATCAGTTTGAGCACGGTGATCTTAAGGAATTGCCTGATGAAATAAAAGAGAAGATATTGGAAACGGAGCATTATAGCTTATCCATGGCACCTACCAAACACTCCGTCATCATCCTTAATAATGTAGATGGAAAACTCTTATCCGAAACAGAAATTGATATTGTTAAAAGATTTGCGCGGGTTTTTGAACAGGCCTATACCCGCTTTCTTGATTTACAAAAAGCAGAAGCACAGACCCGGGAAGCACAAATAGAAACGGCGTTGGAAAAAGTCCGTTCCCGTTCATTAGCCATGCACAAGAGCGATGAGATCCAGGATGTGCTTCACGCTGTCTTTGAAAGAATGAAGGAACTGAATCTGGATTTCTTTTCGGCGACTATCATCATTTTCCAGGAAGGCACCCGGGATATGGAATGGTGGCTGGCTAATAAAATGAACCAGCAGTATCGTCGAATGGCAGTGAAGTATACCGATGTTCCCCTTTTCAAAAAACTATTTGCTGCCAAAGAAGGCGGTGTTGAGCTTTTCTCAGACAGCTATTCGTTTGAAGAAAAAAACAAACTGTTCAATTATTTTTTTGAACACACAGACTTCAGGCATACACCGGAAGAACAAAAGAAATTTATTTTATCCAGTGAGTCCCTGAGTCTTTCTATTGGCCTGACCCGGAACATCGCCATTCAGATCAGTAATTATTCTTTAAAACAATTCTCAGAAAAAGAAAACGAAATTCTCCTTCGGTTTACCAAAGTCTTTGACCAGGCCTATACCCGTTTCCTTGATCTTCAAAAAGCAGAAGCCCAGGCCAGGGAATCACAAATAGAAGCTGCGCTGGAAAGAGTGAGAAGCCGTACCATGGGCATGCAAAAAAGTGAAGAACTCAAAGAAGTCATCCAGGTAGTGTTTGATCAATTCGTTCAATTAAATATGCATGTTGAACACACCGGATTTGTGATGGATTACAAGGAAAGGGATGATTATGATATCTGGGTAGCAGATCCGCTCGGGGTTCCTGCCCAGGTCATCATTCCCTATTTTGATTGTGAGTATTACAATCGCTTTAATGAAGCGAAAGAAAAAGGAGAGGATTTCTTTGCCACCAGGCTGAATTTTGAAGACAAAAACAAATTTTATCAAACGCTTTTTGAGTATGTCCCCGGATTGCCGGAGGAATCAAAGAGATTTTATTTTAGTTGTCCCGGACTTGCTGCATCGACAGTGTTGTTAGAAAATATTGGCCTCTACATTGAGAATTTTTCAGGCACTCCTTATACCGATGAAGAGAATGCCATACTGATGCGCTTTGGAAAAGTATTTCAACAAACGTATACGCGTTTTCTTGATCTGAAAAAAGCAGAGGCACAGGCAAGAGAATCCCAAATAGAAGCGGGTCTCGAACGCGTGCGAAGCCGGACATTGGCTATGCAGAATAGTGATGAATTAGCAGAAACAGCAGCAGTGCTGTTCAGGCAACTCATCGGCTTGGGTATAGCCCCTACCCGACTTTACATCGGCATTGTGCAGGATGACAGCAGCGATATAGAAATGTGGGCAACTGATGAAGATGGAAGTACAGTCAATACGCAGTTTACCGGAAAAATTGATCGCTCTCCAGTGATCTATGAAATGTATGATGGCTGGAAAGCGAAATTGAAATCCAAAACCATTGACTTGCAGGGAAAAGAATTGTCGGATTATTTTAAATACCTGAGCGAAGAACTTCAAGTCCCCTTCAGGCTCGGGCTGGATCAAAAGCGCAGGGTGCAAACGATTGCGTATTTCTCCAAAGGTTTAATAGGCATTGCTTCGCCGGATCCTCAGCCGGAAGAAACAACTATGTTGCTCGAACGATTTGCCAGTGTGTTCAATCTCACGTTTACCCGTTTCAATGATTTGAAAATAGCCGAACATCACGCAGAACAAGCAAGAGAGGACCTGATCAAATTGCAAATTGAGAAGAAGCGGGCCGAAGAAGCATTGACTGAACTACGAGCCACACAAACACAATTGATTCAATCCGAAAAAATGGCCTCCCTGGGTGAACTCACTGCAGGGATAGCTCATGAAATACAAAACCCTCTCAACTTCGTCAATAATTTTTCAGAAGTCAATACAGAACTGATTGATGAACTTAATGATGAATTGGCAAATGGCAATCTGCAATTAGCAAAAGAAATTGCCGGCAACATAAAAGACAACGAAGAGAAAATTGTTTTTCATGGAAAGAGAGCCGATGCTATTGTGAAAGGAATGCTTCAACATAGTCGCAGTAGTAGTGGTGTAAAAGAACCGACGGATATAAATGCTCTAGCGGATGAATATTTAAGATTGGCCTATCATGGTTTGCGCGCGAAAGACAAATCGTTCAATGCGACGATGAAAACTGATTTCGATCCGAACATCGGATTAATCAATGTCGTACCGCAGGATATCGGGAGAGTGATTTTGAATTTGATTACGAATGCTTTTTATGCGGTGAGCACATCTCACCCCTTGCCCCCTGGATCTTCTCCCCCCTTGCCCCCTATAGGGGGTAAAAAGTATGAGCCCACTGTAGCTGTTACAACGAGAAGACTTTTACCCCCTGTAGGGGGCAAGGGGGGAGATGGAAATCCGGGCAAGGGGGGAGATGGAAGTCCTGATAAGGGGGATAGAGTTGAAATCTCAGTAAAGGACAACGGCCCCGGCATCCCCCAAAACATTCTCGATAAAATATTTCAACCTTTCTTCACCACAAAACCAACGGGACAAGGAACAGGACTTGGTCTATCATTGAGTTATGATATCATCAAAGCACATGGCGGTGAATTGAAAGTGGAAACAAGAACGGCAGAAGGCTTGCCTGTCGAAGCCTCGGCGAAGACAGGCACTACTTTCATCATCCTGTTGCCCGCATAAAAGTGAACATGAAGCCAACTTTAATCCTCGTCCTCTTCCTGTTTTTTATCGCTGACCTCCGGGCACAGAATCATTCCCTTGATAGTCTTCATCTCGCCAGTCAACATGCTGCTAATGATTCCGTGAGACATCAAGTCCTGGCACAACTCTATTCTTATTATGAAGAACTCAACCGTGACTCCGCTCTTTATTATGCTTATAAAACCAAGGAGCTCTCGCACAAAAACAAGAAAAAAATTTCTGAGGCAGCAGCCTTGGTTCGTATTGCTTATCAATTGTTAAGCCAGGGAAAGTATGCAGAATCACTGACCAACTTACTGGATGCTTTTAAGTTGATTGAAGATAACCCGCATGAAAAAAACATCTGGATGTTGAGTCCTCAGCAAACGGATGAAAAGAACAGGCTTCTTATCCTCGGTTTCACCCATCACATGTATGCTATCCTGATGGGACGAACCAACAATGGCCCGGAACAAATCAGTCACTTTAAAGAAGCTAAAAGAATTGCCGAAGAAATTCCTAATCCCTTACGGATTTTGTTGGCGGACATGAACCTGGGGACGAAATACAGTGATCTGAATAAAATCGACTCTGCTTATTTCTTTTTAATGGAAGCAAAACAAATTGCTATTCAATCCGGACAAACAAAATATCTATCCTATATCCTGGCCAGTCTAGGCGATCTATATGTGATGCAGGGAAAACTGACCGAAGCCATAAAAACATATTATGAGGGTGTTCAATCCGCTTTGCAGGAAAACAACGCCAGTGGTCTTGCCAGGAATTATTTGCGCCTGACCAAATATTATTTATATATAGGGGAAAGGGACTCCTCACTAGCCTATGCCATCAAGAACCTTCAAAATTTTCAATCGCTCCGAACAGTGACGGGCCTGGAAAATAATCTTGGAATTGCCTATGAAAATCTTTACAAGAGTTATCTCTTACGTCATGAATATGATAGTGCGTTTAAATATTCAGCACTTGCCCTGACAGCGAAAGACAGTATTTATCAAAACCGCATTGACAACCTGGCGAATTTTCAAAACCTATCCTACCAGGAACAGCTCCGCCTGCAAAACGTGGAAAAAGAAAAAGTACTCTATCAAAGCAAAGTCAGAACCTATGCTTTGCTGAGTGGGTTGGGTATGATATTACTCGTCACACTACTTCTTTATCGCAATAATCGACAAAAACATAAAGCCAACCTGGTATTAGGAAAAACGCTTTCCGATTTGAAATCCACCCAGGCGCAATTGATTCAATCAGAAAAAATGGCTTCACTCGGTGAACTCACAGCGGGTATTGCGCATGAAATTCAGAACCCATTGAACTTCGTCAATAATTTTTCAGAAGTCAATACAGAACTCATTGATGAACTTGATACTGAATTGGCAACAGGCAATATGCAATCGGCAAAAGAAATTGCTGCTACCATTAAAGACAACGAAGAGAAAATTGTTTTTCACGGAAAGCGGGCCGATGCCATTGTCAAAGGAATGCTTCAACATAGCCGCAGTAGTAGTGGTGTAAAAGAACCGACGGATATAAATGCATTAGCCGATGAATATTTGCGATTAGCCTATCATGGTTTGCGTGCGAAAGACAAATCTTTCAATGCAACGATTAAAACTGATTTCGATCCGAACATCGGATTGATCAATGTCGTGCCGCAGGATATCGGGCGAGTGATTTTGAATTTGATCACGAATGCGTTTTATGCGGTGAGCACATCTCACCCCTTGCCCCCTGGATCTTCTCCCCCCTTGCCCCCTATAGGGGGTAAAAAGTATGAGCCCACTGTAGCTGTTACAACGAGAAGACTTTTACCCCCTGTTGGGGGCAAGGGGGGAGATGGAAATCCGGGCAAGGGGGGAGATGGAAGTCCTGATAAGGGGGATAGAGTTGAAATCTCTGTAAAGGACAACGGCCCCGGCATCCCCCAAAACATTCTCGATAAAATCTTTCAACCCTTCTTCACCACTAAACCTACCGGACAGGGAACAGGATTAGGTTTATCATTGAGCTATGATATTATCAAAGCGCATGGTGGCGAATTGAAAGTAGAGACGAAAGATAGAGAGGGAACTACGTTTATCATTCTATTACCGATTACATGATGTCAATGAAAAAAATCACAATACTCTTTTTCCTTTTTGTAAGCCTTCAATCTGCTTTCTGCCAGGACATCTCCACAGAGAAGATCCGCTATTCGGTGGATTCCCTGATTCAATTGATGGCACAAGCTAAAGATGAAGACAGGCAAGTAGACTTGATCTTAAATATGTACGCTACTAAAGTAGAAGCTTACCCATTGATGGTGATTGAGACTGCTCAAAAACTCGCGCTCAGTTCACAAAAAACACACAGCCCGATCACGGAAGCCAGCTCCTGGAGTTTTTATGGACAAGGTTATCGCCTGACGGGTAATTATATCAAAGGCCTGGAGTGCCACCACAAAGCAGTCGTCCTCGCTGAAAAAACCGGGAATAAAGCACTGCTGGCCATTGCGCAAAATCAATTGGCCCATATCTATAAGGACCGCGAAGAAAATGAAAAAGCGTTGCGACTTTATCGGGAGGCAAGAGATAATGCGCTGTTAGGGAATAATGTAGAAACGATCATCTGGCCGATGATGAACCTCGGTGCCATTTTCCTGGCCATGAATCAACTTGATTCCTCACTCTATTATTCCCAAAAAGTCTACAACCAAACTATCGGGGGACATATGATTCGAAATCTGCCATATATCCTTATGAATATGGCCAGCGCCTACAGTAAAAAAGGAGATAATGCACAAGCCATGTCTAATTTTTCAAAGGCGCTCATTGCATCCGATCAAAGTCAGTCAGTACGATTTAAAAATTTAATTTATGAAGCATTGGCTGAACATTATCAGCGAAATCACCAACCTGATTCAAGTGCTTTCTATGCGAAGAAAGCGGTAGACATCGTTCAAAATAGTGTCTTCGCCTATTTAAGCATGAAGCCTTCGAAACTGCTCACCGACATTTATGAAAACAGCAATGCAGACAGCACCATTAAATATCTAAAAATCTATAGGGCCGCTAATGACAGCCTGTTCAGCACGCGAGCAAATCAACAATTACAAATGATGACGTTTGAAGAAGATCAACGCCAACAGGAATTAACGACAGAGAAAAGTAAGTATCAAAACAAAATCAAAACCAACATCCTGCTCGGTGTGTTGACCACGATTCTGCTGATAACTTTAATTCTCTATCGCAACAATAAGCAAAAACAAAAAGCAAATCACCTCCTCCATCGTCAGAAAGAAGAAATCCAAACTACTTTATCCAAATTAAAGGAAACCCAAACGCAACTAGTCCATTCTGAGAAAATGGCATCACTCGGCGAACTCACAGCCGGAATCGCACATGAAATTCAAAATCCATTAAACTTTGTCAACAACTTCGCTGAGGTTAATACCGAGCTTATCCATGAATTGAAAGATGAATTAGCAACAGGCAATTGGCAACAGGCAAACGAAATAGCCGGACATATAAAAGACAATGAAGAGAAAATAGTTTTTCATGGAAAACGTGCCGACACCATTGTCAAAGGTATGTTGCAACATAGTCGTAGTAGTAATGGTGTAAAAGAACCCACAGACATCAATGCATTAGCCGATGAATATTTACGCTTAGCCTATCATGGACTACGAGCAAAGGATAAAACTTTTAATGCCACAATCAAAACTGATTTCGATCCAAGCATTGGATTGATCAATGTCGTACCGCAGGATATCGGTCGAGTGATTTTGAATTTGATCACGAATGCGTTTTATGCAGTAGCCTCCTCTCCCCCCTTGCCCCCTGGATCTTCTCCCCCCTTGCCCCCTATAGGGGGTAAAAAGTTTGAACCTACTGTCACAGTTACAACGAAAAAGCTTACACCCCCTATAGGGGGCAAGGGGGGAGAAGGAATTCAGGGCAAGGGGGGAGATGGAAGTCCTGATAAGGGGGATAGAGTAGAAATCTCTGTCTCCGACAATGGCCCCGGCATCCCTCAAAATATTATCGACAAAATCTTCCAACCCTTCTTCACCACGAAACCTGCTGGACAAGGAACAGGTTTGGGACTTTCATTAAGTTATGATATCATCAAAGCGCATGGCGGTGAATTGAAAGTAGAAACGAAGGAAGGTGAGGGAACAACATTTATCATTATTTTACCAGCATAACCAGTTGAAACCAGCATCTCTCCGAATCGGAATATGAAAATCTCCTCTTATCTCTCTCTCATTGTCTGTTTACTCATTCCATTATTTGGTTATACGCAAACTAATGATGTCAAGTTTCATCTCATCACCGGCAGTAATGGAATAGGACTGGGAAAAATAAACAGCATCACGCAGGACAAGCATGGAAGGATGTGGTTTTCCGATCAAACTAATGGTTGTATCACACGATATGATGGCAGCCTGATGACCAGGTATCTGCATGATTACAAGAATCCCAATTCATTAGGAGGTTATTATCCGGAGTGTCTAATGGCCGATACTTCGGGCATATTGTGGATTGGTTTTTATGGACAAGGGCTTGACAAATTCGATCCTGAATCGAACACCTTCACACATTACAACCATCATGCGGAAGATGGTCAAAGCCTGGCCAATGATACTATTGCAGCGATATTGATTGATCATCTTGGTAATTTTTGGATTGGCACTTATACCGGACTCGATTTATTTGATCCAAAGACCGGAACATTCTCCCATTACGCTCATCATAATAATGATCCAACCAGTTTGAGCGACAATCGCATTCGAGCCATTTATGAAGATCATGAAGGAACCATTTGGGTAGGCACCGGATTAGCATGGGATTTAAATGAAGAAGGAGGACTCAATCGATTCAATCGCGAGAAAAGAAATTTTACGAGGTATATGCATGATCCTGCTAATCCACATTCTTTAGTGGATAATAAAGTGAGATCCATATTTGAAGACAGCAGAGGAAATTTCTGGGTCGGGACACGCGGAGATGGATTACATCGCATGAATAGAAAGACTGGAACGTTTGAACGCATCAGTTCAGCCCATCCTGATGTGCATCAACCCTATCGCCCTCCAGTCAGCGACATCTATGATAACATCACGTTCATAACAGAAGATCATGAAGGTGCATTATGGATCGGAACAGTGTCCAATGGTTTGTCGCGTTATGATCCGAAAACCCAAAAGACTACAATTTTCAATGCAGAATCAAAAAACATTAATGGTTTCACTGATAAATCTGGCTGGTGTGCTTTTACCTCTTCAGGTGGTTTGTTCTGGATTAGTACGCAAGAGGCCAATCTATTCCAGGTTGAACTGTCTGAAAATTTCTTTCCGGTGGCGAATGTTGATGGTTTAAGCGTTTATGAAATTAATGAAGATATTCCGGGGCTTTTCTGGCTGGCGACTTCTAATGGTCTCCAGCAAAGAGATACTTTAGGAAAAGTGCATCAAGCTTATGTCAATATTCCAGCGGATCCGAATTCCATCAGCAGCAATTATGTCAACAAATTCACCAAGGATCATGATGGATTTCTCTGGGTGAGCACAGCTAATGGACTGAACCGCTTTGATCCTAAAACTAAAAAGTTTAAACGCTATTTTCATGATCCTAATAATAGTAACAGTGTTAGCTTCAACGCTACCGGCGAAATGTATGCAGATCAGGATTCCAATTTGTGGCTGTGCACTTTCGGTGGCGGATTGGACCGCTTGGATATCAAGACAGAAAAATTTACAGCTTATCAGCACAAAGAAAATGACACCACGAGTATAAGTAGTGATATAGTCACCATGTTACTTCCTGATGTCACGGGAGATCTCTGGCTTGGAACCGTCAATGAAGGGGGCCTGGAGCGATTGAATGTAAGGACAGGGAAATTCAAACATTATCTTCCGGGCCAGGATATTATTGACCTCTACCTGGATGCATCCGGTATTCTTTGGGCAGGGACGGGTGACGGGCTCTCCCGGTATAATCAAAAGACAGATCAATTTTCAACTTTCTCGCTTATTCCGGGAATCAATTCATTTGGTTACATCACCTCCTTAGTAGAAGATGATGATCAAAATCTTTGGGTAGCTGCATCCATCGGTCTCTTTCGGATAGATTCATCAAGACAAAAAGTAATGCGTTATGGAAATGCTAATGGTATCAATGGAACCAACTTTACAGTTGGTTGTGCAGAAAGGAGTTTAAAAGGAAATCTATTTTTTGGAACCCTGACCGGTATGTACATCTTCAATCCCCACGATCTGAAAACCATTTCTCTTCCTGTCAACGTGGAATTGAGCAGTCTTTGGCTCAAGGGCGTGCCCGTCAAACCCGGAACCAATAGCCCAATCGATCAATCTATTGTAAAAGCAAAGCATATCGAATTCAATTACGATGAAAATGTATTTTCCATTGGTTTTTCTATGACCAATTTTGGCAACTCCGAGGACAAGGCGATTTATTATAAACTGGAAAATTTTGAAAAGGAATGGAATCAAACCGGTCCCTCGGGGCAGGCTTATTATTATTCAGTCCCTCCTGGTAATTACATCTTTCATGTGAAAGCCACCAACCTGAATGGATATGAATGGGCCGAAACCAGTATCAAAATCCATGTATCGCCTCCCTGGTGGAATACCTGGTATGCTTATTTAGGATATGGCGTTTTGTTTTTTACCCTCGCCTTTTTTGGATATCGCTTTCAGAAAAATATTTGGTTACAAGCAGAACGTGAACGAACCAAAGACAAAGAACTGGCCCAGGCGAAAGAAATGGAGAAAGCTTACAATGAATTAAAATCCACGCAGACGCAATTGATTCATGCAGAAAAAATGGCCTCGCTTGGAGAACTCACCGCTGGCATCGCCCATGAAATTCAAAACCCTTTAAATTTTGTCAATAATTTTTCAGAAGTGAACGCCGAGTTGATCGATGAACTAAATGCTGAATTGATAACCGGCAATGTGCAATCTGCAAAAGAAATTGCCGGCAACATTAAAGACAATGAGGAAAAAATAATATTTCATGGAAAACGTGCTGATGCGATTGTCAAAGGAATGTTGTTGCATAGCCGCAGTAGTAATGGCCAGAAAGAGCCTACCGATATCAATGCATTAGCTGATGAATATTTGCGTTTAGCTTATCATGGACTTCGTGCTAAAGACAAATCGTTCAATGCGACGATGAAAACAGAATTCGATCCGAACATTGGATTAATCAATGTCGTACCGCAGGATATCGGGAGAGTGATTTTGAATTTGATCACGAATGCGTTTTATGCAGTAGCCTCCACTCCCCCCTTGCCCCCTAAAGGGGGTAAACAGTATATGCCTACTGTTACTGTTACAACGAGAAGACTTTTACCCCCTTTAGGGGGCAAGGGGGGAGAAGGAAATCCGGGCAAGAGGGTAGATGGAAGTCCCAGCGAGGGGGCGGGAGTAGAAATCCGCGTCTCCGACAACGGCCCCGGTATCCCACAAAAATCACTGGACAAAATCTTTCAACCTTTCTTCACGACCAAACCTGTCGGCCAAGGCACAGGTCTGGGACTGTCGATCAGCTATGATATCATCAAAGCCCATCACGGCGAGATCAAAGTGGAAACGAAAGAAGGGGAAGGCACCACATTTATAATATATTTACCCATTGCATAAACAAAACCTGATGAAAATATTAGTGGTCGATGACGAACGGGATATTCAATTCCTGTTTGAGCAAAAATTCAGAAAAGAAATCCGTGATCGCGAGATGGATTTTGCTTTTGCATTTTCTGGCGAAGAAGCTTTACTTTACTTACAGCAAATAGAATCTGAAGCCGTGCTGATCCTGTCAGATATCAACATGCCCGGAATGAGTGGACTTGAGTTGCTTCAACACATCAAAGAGAAACATACATTGCCTCCACCCATTGTCATGATGATCACCGCTTATGGAGATGCCGACAATTACAATGCCGCTATGCGTTTAGGGGCCGATGATTTCCTCACCAAGCCGGTGGAATTCACGCTCCTCAAAGAAAAACTTAAAGCAATCAGCTAATGGCTAAAATATTAGTGGTCGATGATGAGGCGGACCTGGAAGTTTTGATCAAACAAAAGTTTCGTCAGAAAATCCGGGAACAGAAATATGAATTTGTATTCGCGATCAATGGAAAAGTAGCCCTGGAACAATTGGCTTTGCATCCGGATATGGACATCGTACTCAGCGATATTAATATGCCTGAAATGGATGGCCTCACATTGCTATCGAGATTGAATGATCAAAACAACTTGCTGAAATCAGTCATCGTCTCCGCTTACGGTGATATGGAAAATATCCGCGCCGCGATGAATCTCGGTGCCTTTGACTTCATCACCAAGCCAATCAATTTTGAAGATCTCGAACTGACGATGGAAAAAACCATCCGCCAGGTTCACCAAATGCGGGACACCATTAAAGCCATCAAGGAAAATAATATTCTCCGGATGTATGTCGATGAAGCGGTGCTGAATTTTATGGGCACTAATGAATTCGAGTCCAGCCTGATGAGAAATGAAAATGTGGAGGCGACTGTGGTGTTTATTGATATCTGCAGCTTCACCACCATCAGTGAAAGTGAATCCCCGGATACCGTGGTGCGGTTGCTCAATACTTATTTCGATGTGATGGTAAAACAAATCATTGCAGCCGGCGGATACATTGATAAATTTATCGGGGATGCCATCATGGCCGTCTTTCGCGGCGAATTCCACCTGGACAAAGCGATCGATGCATGTCTTGCAGCCAGGAAAGAAATTGAAAAATTACCTGCATTGAGTGAACATGTTTCCTACCGACCCAATGTGTCCATTGGCATCAACAGTGGCGAAATGATTTCCGGCAATATTGGTTCTGCAAGTTTGCGTCGTTTAGATTATACTGTCATCGGTGATGCTGTCAATATTGCACAACGATTACAAACCATAGCCGCACCTGGTCAGATCCTGATCACTGCAGAGTCCTACGAAAAAATCAAAGAGTCCTTCAATTGCAACAAGATCCAGGAAGCTGTACTCAAAAACAAAGCTCATCCTGTCGTCCTCTACGAAGTCCTCGGCTAGATTTTCCATTTAAAAAAAATTGAAGTTCGGTGCAGGCAGAGCCTACGCCGATCCGAAACAGAATATGTTTCTATTTAATGATGCTTCACTGTCGTCTTCTTCGCTTTGGTCTGTCCATGCGGACCCTTCACAGTGGTCTGCTTCACAGTGGTCTTATGACCTTGTGGTCCCACATAAGTTGTTTTATGTGTATTGACTTTGTAGTGATTCACTGGTGCAGCATAGCGGGTATGAACAGTCACTGAAGATCTGTGATAAGGTGTATACACACCATGTGCATGCACTACGCGATGGGTCGGTGTGATCACATAAACACTGTGATAACCATAATGATAAGGATGCCATACATGCCATGGCGACGGTGCCAAGGGATGCCAATAAGGAGGATAGTAATTATAATAATAGGGTGATGCCCAGGGATGATAAGCCGGTGCATAGACATAGTGGACTGACGGCCATCCCCATACATTGACCACAACTACGGTTTTATCCATGTCATAATTTGCGTCAGGACCTTTACCCTTTTTTGCAGCTTCTTCCGTGGATTCAGGGTTCGGTTCAACTATAACTTGTGCGCCATAGATATCTGAATCCCCTACGATCTGTACCATGGCAGATTCTGATCCATTTTTTTCAAGTTCAATGACAGCGATATCCTGGCTTTCTTTTTCGGAGACCGGTACTTGCAGGATTAAGGCATGAACATCCTTTTCTGATTTATCCACTACTCGTACATAATCGGTTTTACCATCACCATCGAGATCGAGGTTATTGACATGATTGTTCTCCGTATTGATGGCCTTTTCAAATTCTTCCGGTGATGCCGCTTTCTTAAACATCTCCAGCGCGCCCTGCAAACTGAAATTATCACCCGGCATTCCGGTAGAATCCTGACCCGATTGTTGCGCGGCAACTGGCCCTATGATCAAAAGTGTGATTAGACTGAATAGGAAATACAATGGTTTCATAATGACAGTTTTCAATTTTTATCTAAAAATAATCCACAATATTAAAGGAGTGACATGAATTTAGAGTGCGAAACCAAAAGAAAGTTTAATGGCCTTACCCTTCTGACTTCTTATAGTTTTGTTAAAAAGGGAGTGTTCAGTAGTGAGTAGAAAGTAGTGAGTAGAAAGTAGAAAGTAGTGAGTAGAAAGTAGAAAGTAGAAAGTAGAAAGTAGAAAGTAGAAAGTAGAAAGTAGAAAGTAGTGAGTAGTGAGTGAGGAAAAAAGGGGAACAGTCTGCTATTCCCCCAACCCCGAAGGGGTTGCATATTGTTAACCCTGGGCCGTGCCCAGGGAATGTCGCGCATGGGGATGCCTCGTACAAGCTCACTCGAACTTTCCTACTCTTTGGAATTTAACTGGGCCCAAGATGTTGAGCCCCTACCCTCTCCATTTAACTTCTCAATTGGTTATTGCCTATTGGTTATTCCCTATTCATTTTTAACTTCCTTATTCTTACTTCCTATTCTTACTTCCTATTCTTACTTCGATATTCATTATTCGTTATTCGTTATTCATTATTCTTACCAGAAACATTTTCCCTTCAAACCTTTGATTCAAATCCGCATACCGAAACGGAAATTGCATCAACACCTCAGGATGATATTTCACCAGGTTGATTTCATCCATAAGATAATAGGATCCCGGCTCTGGCTGAGTGGCCATACGCAGAATCGCATTGCGTTTCACTTCCAATGGATACGTAATAGGATCATAAAATCCTGCGGGATATGAACCCGCAATGTATAAGGGTTGATCACCCACGATCTGTTGAATCTGATCAGCAAGTCGCGGATACACCATCTGCTCTTCAACGCGCTGTGGTATAACAAATAAATTAAAGGCTAATCGCAGAATTAACAGGAAGCCAACGAAGGCAATTAATCGAATCGCTTGCGTTTTGAAATAGCGAACCAGGAGAAAAGCCAAACAACCAACGATGAAAATGGAGGCTATCCACTTGAAAGAAATAGCATTGAGCCAATCACTAAACGGAGCATAAGCAGCAGCAAAACATCCGCCAGCGATAACAACACCAAAAAGAATTTCAATGCTCATCCGCCTCCAGTCTTTCACCGGCAAGCTTTCCCATAAATAAAACAAGACGGTAAACAACAAGGGTAAAAAGAAATACAGGTAATGCGGGTTTTTCAACGAAGCCAGCCAATAAATAGGAATATTCGCGATAAAGAGTAATGCATTAAATGCAACGAATCGATTTTCTAAAATCCGGCTAAGATTTCCTTTCCTGAAAAGAACAAGTATAAAAATCGTCCAGGGAAGAAAATGCTTGATAAAATCAAGTGGAAAATCGATCAGCACACTGATGACATGCCGGATGCCGGTAAAACCATATCGCTTGGCACTTTCAGTAAACAATTTATGAGCAATAGCGGAAAATCCAATATGATTATGAATGGAAAATGGAATGTAAAAAAGTGCACAAGACAGGATGAGCAAACCTATTCCGGCAAAATGATACCACGAAAAAAACAACCTGATCTTTTTGGAATAAATAAAATAAACCAGCAACGCAATACCATGATGAGCCAGTGCCGGCAATCCTTTAATTAAAAAACCAATTGCGGCAAGACAATAACTTCCCAGGAATAAAAGCAGGTATTTCTTTTTCTCTCCGAAAATAAAAATCCATAAAAAACCTGCGTAAATCACCAGGGCCAGTGTATGCTCCAATAAGCCCAGCATGGAATCCAGCGTAAGCGTCCTCCAATTGGTCACAAATGCCAATGCCGCCATGGCAGCAACACTGTCATCACAATACTTTCTGACAACAAAAAAGATAAGAAGACCATTAATCAGGATCGACAACACGACAGGAAATCGCAAAGCAAAAGCTGAGTAATCACCAAATACTGAATAAGAAGCAGCGACCACCCAATTATATAGCGGAGGTTTGTTGAGATACAATTCTCCGTTAAGTGTAGGTTTTAAATAATCATGGGAGATCGACATTTCCATCGGGATGATGGCACGCCGACATTCATCTTCGGTGGTATGCACTGGCACTTTACCCAATGGCACCAGGAAGAGAATAGCCAGCAAGGCAAAGCCTATCCGAATAATAAGTTTATAATTAATTGCCTTCGTTTCCATTCCGCTGATTATCGGGACGTCAAACTACAAAAGCAAAAAAGAATAGACAGAAAATTATAGTTCACTTTAGAACAAAAAAAAAAGGACCTCCTTGCAGAAGTCCTTTTGTAGCGGTTTTTTGGGATTTAATTTCCAGCCAAATCTCCTTTCTTGGCTGCTTTTTTCAATTTCTCATTGGCAACGATGACGATCTCAACACG
>Ga0207656_10000168_pt1 | contig 24193 bp, 25 predicted proteins | sample KBSCornC12_FD_184297 | JGI IMG/M metagenome (GOLD analysis project Ga0207656, IMG submission 184297) | Corn rhizosphere microbial communities from Kellogg Biological Station, Michigan, USA - KBS Corn C1-2 (SPAdes) (version 2) | ecosystem: Host-associated > Plants > Roots > Rhizosphere > Soil ...
CCATTCGGCGCCGGTAGCGCCGGTTGGTGTCCTACCGCGGGCTGGTGGCAATCCGCTTTGCCGCATCGCGCCACAAGGCCGGAATTGAGCCGGTGTTCCCTTCAGCTTGGAGGCGGGCGCAGGCGCTGATCAGGTCGGAGAGGATGGCGACGGCGCGGGTGTCTTCGAGGGCGGCGAGGCGGTCTAGGCCGAGAGCGTAGAGGTAGTCGCCGGCGAGGAGGGCGAGGTCGGAGTCGTGGCCGGCGAGGAGGCGGGGCTGCTCGTAGTGAAGGAGGTAGCCCTCGCGGACCGCCTCGACGACGAAGGCGTACTCGGCGGCGGTGCCGGGGCCTGCGGCGGCGAGTTCGCCTAGCTCCGGCGGCTCGGCGGGGTCGACCACATATGGGGAGATCGGCGTGTCCTCGGCGCGGAGCTGGTCGGCGAGGGCCTGGAGGGCGTTCACCGCAGCGCCTCGTCGAGGGAGTCGGCGGCGGCTTCCAGGGTCTGGTCGATCGTCGCCTCGTCGTGGGCGAGGGAGACGAACCAGGCCTCGTACTGAGCCGGCGGCGGGTAAACGCCACGCTCGAGCATCGCCCGGCAGAAGGCCGCGTGGGCCTCGGTGTCGCAGGCGGTCGCGATGGCGAAGTCGGTGACCGGGACCTCGCTGAAGAAGAGCGTGACCAGGCCGGGGGCCGAGGCGACCTGCAGGGGCTGGTCGGTCGCCAGCTGCTCGAAGCCGCGGGCGAGGCGGTCGGTCAGCGCGCCCAGCCGCTCGTAGGCGGCGGCGTCCAGTTGCTCCAGCGTTGCCAGCCCCGCCGCGACCGCGAGCGGGTTGCCCGAGAGGGTCCCCGCTTGGTAGACGTCGCCAGCGGGAGCGATCCGTTCCATGTGCTCGCGCCGTCCCGCGTACGCAGCCGCCGGCAGGCCGCCGCCGAGCACCTTGCCCAGCACCGTCAGGTCGGGTTCGACCCCGAACAGTTCCTGGGCGCCGCCGCGGGCGACGCGGAAACCGGTAATCACCTCGTCGAAGACGAGCAGCGCCCCCGCCTCGCGGGTCGCCTCGCGGAGGAAATCGAGAAAGCCCTCGGCCGGCGGCACCACGCCCATGTTCGCGGCGACCGGCTCGGCCAGCAGCGCCGCCACCTCGTGCTCGGCGAGCGCTCGGTCCACCGCCTCGCGGTCGTTCCACGGCACCACCACGGTCGCCGCCGCCTGCGCCGGCAGCACGCCGGGGCTGCCCGGCACGCCCAGCGTCGCCAGGCCCGAACCGGCGTCGGCGAGCAGGCCGTCGGAGTGGCCGTGGTAGGCGCCGGCGAACTTGACCACGACCTCGCGGCCGGTCACCGCTCGCGCCAGCCGCACCGCGCTCATCGCTGCCTCGGTCCCGGAGCTGGTCATCCGCACCATCTCGACCGAGGGCACCCGCGCCGCCACCTCCTCGGCCAGCCGCACCTCCTCCAGGGTCGCCGCGCCGAAGCTGGTCCCGCGCTTGGCTGCTTCGATTACCGCCGCGACGACCGCTGGCTCGGCGTGACCGAGGATCATCGGCCCCCAGGAGCCGACCCAGTCGAGGTAGCGGTTGCCCTCGACGTCGAACAGCCAGCAGCCTTCGCCGCGTTCGACGAAGATCGGGTCGCGGCCGATCTGCCGCATCGCCCGGACCGGCGAGTTGACACCGCCGGGGAGGACCTTCAGAGCGCGCTCGAACTGAGCCGCGCCGGCAGGCAGTTGGCCTGACGGCGCGTCTTTATGAATGCTCGGCCTCCCAGTGGGCGTAGTCCTCCGTGAAGTAGTGGAGGCGGATCTTCTTGTACTCGGTCGAGGAGTAGAGGGTGGCGCGGTCGTCCGGCCCCATTCCGCACTCGGCGGCGATCGCGTCGAGGACCGCGTCGCACTCCTCCTTCGAGCGGCCGTGGGCCATGGTGAAGACGCTGTAGGGCCAGTCCTCGTAAGTCGGCCGCTGGTAGCAGTGGGAGATCCCGCGGAAGGAGGCCATGCGACCACCCACCTCCATGATCTGGTCCTCCGGCACCTTCCAGACGCCCATGCCGTTGGCGGAGAAGCCGGCGCGGCGGTGGTAGAGGATCGCCGCCACCCGGCGCAGGATCTTGCGGTCGACCATGCCGCGCAGGCGGTCGAGCAGCTCCTCGGTCGAGATCCCGAGCTCGGACGCCGCCGCGTCGTACGGACGCGCGACCGCCTCCATCGGCCCCTGCAGGGCCTTGATCAGGGCGATGTCGTCCTCGTCGTAAGGCTGCGGTTCGAGCTCGCGCGGGGGCGCCGCCTCTACCGGCGCCGCCAGAGCCTCGGTCCCCTTCTCCATCTCCAGGTTCATGTTGATTTTGAACAGGGTCAGGGTCGGCAGTTCCCGCATCGACTCCGCCCCGGTCTCCTCCATCAGCGCTTCCAGCGTCCCCTTCAACCCGAGCTCGGAGTCGGGCGGGGTGGCGATCGTGAACCAGAGGTTGAAGTCGTGGGTGCGCAGGTAGTTGTGGGAGACACCGGGGTGGGCGTTGACGATCCGCGCCGCCCGCTGCGGGTTCTCGGAGTCGACTTTGGCCGCGACCAGCATCGACTCGTAGCCGAGCGCGCGGGTGTCGAAGATCGGCGTGATCTCGCGGATGATCCGGCCGTCGAGCAGGCGCTGGGTGCGGGCGAGGACGTCGTCTAGCTCGAGCTCCGCTTCGGCGGCGACGAGCGCAAACGGCTCGGGGTCGAGTGGGAAATTCGACTGCAGCAGATTCATCAGCCGCTTGTCGGTCTCGTCGAGCGGGATCGCGGAGCCGTCCTTGCGGCTGCGCGCCTTCGACTGCGGCACTTTCACCGAAGCCACCCGGCTGCCTCCTTCGCGTAGTAGGTGACGATCGCGTCGGCGCCGGCGCGGCGGATCGAGGTCAGCGCCTCGACCACGGCGGCGCGCTCGTCGAGCCAGCCGTTGGCGGCAGCGGCCTTCAGCATCGAGTACTCGCCGGAAACGTGGTAGGCGGCGACGGGGGCGCCGGTCGCCTCTTTGACCCGCCGCACGACGTCGAGGTAAGGGAGCGCCGGCTTCACCATCAGCATGTCGGCGCCCTCGTCGAGGTCCAATTCGGCCTCGCGCACCGCTTCGGCGGCGTTGGCGGGGTCCATCTGGTAGCCGCGGCGGTCGCCGAATTCCGGCGTCGACTCGGCGGCGTCGCGGAAGGGCCCGTAGTAGGCGGAGGCGTACTTAGCGCTGTAAGCGACGATCGGGACGTTCGGGTGGCCCTCCTCGTCGAGTTGGTAACGAATCGAGCCGATCCGGCCGTCCATCATGTCGCTCGGCGCGACCGCGTCGGCGCCTGCCTCAGCGTGGGAGATCGCGGTTTTCGCCAGCAGCTCGACGGTGAGGTCGTTGTCGACTTCGCGGCTGCCCTCGCGCATCACCCCGCAGTGGCCGTGGGTCGTGTACTCGCAGAGGCAGACGTCGGTGATCACGATCAGATCCGGGTGCGCCTCTTTCAGCGCCCGCACCGCCATCTGCACGATCCCCTCGTCGTCGTAGGCATCGGAGCCGACTTCGTCCTTGGCGGAGGGGACACCGAACAGCATCAGGGCGCCGATCTCGGCCGCGGCGATCTCCCCCGCCTCCTCGACCAGGTTGTTGATCGAGAAGCGCTCGATCCCAGGCATCGAGGGCACCTCCTCGCGCACGCCCTCCCCCGCCACGACGAAGGCGGGCTGGATCAGATGCGCTGGGGAAAGCTCGGTCTCCCTGACGAGTCCGCGGAGAGTGTCGGTGCGGCGCATGCGGCGCATGCGCGTAGAGGGGAAAGCCATCAGCTTTCAGTCTAGGGAAGGGGCGGGGGGTGTCTCCTACCGGACCCGCTCGCTTCGCTCGCTCTAAGTGTCCGTACGAAGACACCCCCCGCCCCACCTCTAGCGCAGTAGCTTGTCCGGCCGTGGAGGCGAGAGACGTGGTCAAGCGATTCGGAAGCCGAGAGGCTCTGCGTGGCGTCTCTTTCAGTGCAGCTCCGGGGGAACAGGTGGCGGTCATCGGGCCCAACGGCGCCGGGAAGACGACGTTGCTCTCGATCCTCGCCGGCATTTCCAAGCCGGACGAAGGAGAGGTCGATTCCCCGGATGGCCAGGTCGGCTGGGTGCCGCAGCAGGCGGCGCTTTACCGGCGGCTGACGGTGGAGGAGAACCTGCTGCTGTTCGCGCGGCTGGAGGAGCATGAGGACCCGCACGCCTCGGCCGAGGAGATGCTAGAGCTGACCGGGTTGCGCGAGCGCCGTGGCGAGATCGTCGCCCGTCTCTCCGGCGGCAACCAGCAGCGGATCAACATCGCGATCGGCCTGCTTTCGCGCCCGGCGGTGCTGCTGCTCGACGAGCCGAGCGTCGGCCTCGACCCGCGCCAGCGCGCGCGCCTCTGGGAGTTCGTCTCCGCCCTCGCCGGCCGCGGCACCACCGTCATCTTCTCCACCCACGACATCCAGGAGGCCGAGCGCTACGGTGGCCGCCTACTCGTCCTCGCCGACGGCGAGGCGCTCTTCGACGGCCCGCCCGACGGCCTGCGCGAGGCGGTCCGCACCGAGGCGCCCGGGGCCGCCGACCGCGACTTCGAGACCGCCTTCGTCGCCTACCTCCACCACCGGGGGCACTGATGCGGGGCGTGCGCTGGCTGTTGCTCAAGGACCTGCAGATCCTGCGGCGCTCGCCGTTGCAGGCGGTGCTGCTGGTCGCCTACCCGATCCTGATCGCGGTCCTGGTCGGCTTCGCGATCTCGCGCGGGCCGGGACAGCCGCGGGTCGCTTTCCTCAACGAAGTGCCGGCGGGGACGCGGATCACCGTCGGCGGCGCTCAGCTGCCCTCGGCCAACGTGAAGGGGCGGATCTGCAAGCGGGTCGAGTGCGTCTCGGTCGCCGATCGAAACGAAGCGGAAGCGAAGGTGAAGTCGGGGGACGTGCTGGCGGCACTGGTCCTCCCCGCCAACCTCGTCAACAAAATCAACTCGCTCTCGACCCTGACCCCGGGGGTGCCGGAAGTCGAAGTCCTCGTCAACGAGGAAAACGCGGTCAAGGCCGAACTCGTCGACGACCGGCTCACGACCCTGCTGGCGCAGGCGAACCTGGCGGTGGCGCGGCGGATCGGCTCCGAAGGCGGTCGCTACCTGAACCTGATCGTCAACGGCGGCGAGTTCAAGGCGCTCGGCGGCAGCTTCCACATCCTCGGCCTGCGGACCACCGCGCGGATCCTCGAAGCGGTGACGCCGGCGCTGCCGAAAGGGCTGCAGCCGTCGCTGAAAGAAGTGACCAAATTCGCCACCCAGGCGCGCGACAACCTCAACGTCGCCAAGCCGCTGATCGCGCGACTGGCGCAGCCGATCAAGGTCGACAAGGTCGTGGTCGGCGGCAAGAGTCCGCCGCTGGAAATCTTCGCGATCGCGGTCGCCGCGACCCTGACCTTGGCCTTCGTCGTCGTCCTCCTAGTGGCCGGTTCGCTGGCGCTAGAGCGGGAGGAGAACGCCTTCCCACGCCTGACCCGCGGGCTGATCTCCACCAACGGCCTGCTCGGCGAGAAGGTCCTACTCGGGACCGCTGTCGGGCTAGTCGTGACCCTGCTGATGCTGTTCGGAATGCAGCTCTTCGTGCCGCTGGAACTGGGCCGAGTCGGGCTCTGGCTGGTGGCGATCCTCGTCGCCGGGGCGGCGCTGGGCGCAGCCGGGGCGGCACTCGGGGCGGCGGCTCGTGAAGTGCGGACGGTCTCCCTGCTCGCCTTCATGGTCACTCTCCCGGTCGCCTTCCTCTCGCTGGTGCCATCGGGCGCGGTCAGCCCCACCGCCTTCGACGCGATCCGTTACTTCACCGCGCTCTTCCCCTTCAAGCCGGCGCTGCAGGCGATCACCGCCGCGCTCGACGAGGCCGGGCCGGGGATCGGCGGCCCGCTGCTGCACCTGGCGATCCTCTTCGCTGCCTACGCCGTCATCGCCCGGGTGGCGTTGCGTCGATTCTCAGCGGTTTAATCCCGCCGCGCTCGACGCAGGCGCGGACGAACTCTTCCAGCGTCAGCTCCGGCTCGAAATGCGCACGGACGCGCTCGAGCACCGCGGGCTCGTCGAGTTCGGGCAGAGTGCGGCCGGCTGAGCGCACCGCCGCCAACGCCACCGCGCCGCCGTCGAGCGAGAGGCAGCCGTGGATGCTGCGGTAGGCGGCGAGCTCCTCCACCGCCGTCCCGTCTTCGAGCCGGCAGGAGACCCCGCTCAGCGTCACCAGGTCGTAGTTGAGCTCGTAGGCGGTCAGTAGCTCCAGCTGGCCTGGACTCGGGAAGACGACGAAGACCGGCGCGGTCGTTCCCGGGCTCTCCTGCAGCGTCGCCGGTACTGCTCCGTAGGGTGAGACGTGGGCCGAGTAGGCGACGTCGAAGCCCTCCAACTCAGCCCGCAACACCGGCATCTCCTCCCCCGGCAGCGCGGCGAGCTTGTAGGTCAGCGCCTCGGGTGCGGCATTGGCACCGTAGGCCAGGAGCGGGGTGCGGTCGACGAGATCGAGATCGTCGGGCAGGGCCTCGGCGGTCCCGTCCCGATAGAGATAGGAGCGCTCGGGCGCTGCGTAGGGGTACTCCAGCGCCCGCCTCAAGATTGCCGCCATCTCCTCCGGCCCGACCACCTGAGGCAATCTCGCAGATAGGGTCAGCGCAAATGCGGGTTCTTTTCATCGGTGACGTGGTCGGGAGTCCCGGCCGGCAGGGGCTGCGGGAGACGCTGCCCCAGCTGCGCGAGCGCTATGCGCCGGACCTGGTGGTCGTCAATGGCGAGAACTCGGCCGGCGGGATGGGGATCACCGAGCGCACGGCCAACGACCTCTTCGGCGCCGGCACCGACGTGATCACTACCGGCAACCACGTCTACCGCCACCGCGAGGCCTACGAGTTCCTCGACCGCGAGGAGCGGGTGCTGCGCCCGGCCAACTACCCGCAGGCGAACCCCGGCCGCGGCCATGGCGTCTTCGAGGCAGGCGGGATGAAGGTGCGGGTGATCAACCTCAGCGGCGGGGTCGGCCTCCGCGTCGCCCGCTCCCCCTTCGACGCCGTCGACTCGATCCTCGACCACCACGACGCCGACGCCGTGATCGTCGACTTCCACGCCGAAGTGACCAGCGAGAAGGTGGCGATGGGCTGGCACCTTGACGGCCGCGCCGCCGCCGTCCTCGGCACCCACACCCACGTCCCCACCGCCGACGGCCGCGTCCTCCCCGGCGGCACCGCCTTCATCTCCGACGTCGGCATGACCGGCTCCCGCGAAAGCGTCCTCGGGGTCAAACCCGAGCAGGCCCTGCGCTCGCTGATCACCCAGATGCCGACTCGGTTCGAGACCGCGGAGGAGAACGTCTGGGTGATGGGCGCACTCGTCGAGGTCAACCAGCAGGGGCTGGCTGACTCGATCGAGCAGGTCATGGTGCCGGCGGCGGGGTAGGGACCGGATACCCCTCCTCTCTCAACTTGCTCGGGTGGGGCGTGGTCTGTCGGTCCGCAGGTGAATTGCCCGAGAAGTACAAGCCGTTCGGAGGGGTATCCGGTCCCTTCTCAAGCGCGGCGAGGGCTACCAGTAGGAGCGGGAACCACCAGACGATGTAGAGGTAGAACCAGTGGTGGAGGGTGAGCTGCAGGGCGATCAGGAGCGCAGCCGAGAGGGACGCGAGCTGGATCAGGGACTTGCGTTTGGGGATGAAGGCGAAGGCGATCGAGAGGGCGCCGGTGACGATCAGGATCGCGATGCGGAGGGGTTCTAGTGAGGGGGCCTGGCCCCAGATGCTGAAAGGCGAAGAGCGCCCGGCTTGGGTTGCGATCGTCCTTTCGTAGAACGTCTTCAGTCCTGGGTCGATTGCCGGCCAGGCCATTACGGCGAGGGTCACCAGTACGAAGCCGAAGACAAAGAGGAGTGCGGGGCGCAGCTTGCGCTCGTAGGTGAGGAGCATCGGAGCGAGCGGGGCGGCGACGAACTTGGCCCAGGTCGCCGCGGCGAGAGTGGCTCCTCGGGCCAGAGGTCTTGCAGCTAAGACGAGCGTCGCCACGAGCAAGGCGGCTACCAGCGTGTCGTTGGAATTCGACTCGAGGACGTAGGCGGTGTAGGGGTAGGCGGCCCAGGCGAAGGCGAGGGTCGCGGCGAGGCGCTGGCCCTCGGGGCCGGGGCGGATCCGGATCCCGAGCAGGAGCAGCAGGGCGAAGGTGGCGACGTCGAAGACGACCGAGGCAGCGTGGGCGGCGGGCAGGTCGTCCCAGCTTCCCGTCCAGGGCCAGATCCGCTCGAAGGGAACGTAGGCCAGGTAGTTGACCGGGCCGTAGGTGTCCCCCTGCGAGATGTCGGAGGGGAAGTTGGCGTAGATCGGTTCCCCGTAGGCGATCCGGTCGGCCCCGACCACGCCCGCGTAGCCAACGTCGATTGCACCGGCGTCGGCGACGTTGAGTCCGACCCGCAAGCCCATCAGGAAGAGAGCCGCGACGACCATCCACATCGCCGGCCAAACCGGCCGCAGCCCCTCTCCCCTCCCCCGCAGGCCGATCCAGAGGCTGCGCCCGAGCAGGTAGAGCAGCACTGGATAGACGAGCGGGACCGAGACGCCGATCTCGGCCCGGTTGAAGAAGAAGTGGGAGACGCCGAAGCCGAGCAGGACGACGAGGTCGAGGTTGGCGACGCGCCGCAGCCGCCGCCAGTCGACCAGGCCGAGCAGGAAGATCGCGCAGAGCGGCAGGAAGACGTAGGGCGCGTTCAGCTTGTGGCCGAAGGCGCCGGAATAGCCGCGCGCCATCTTCCAGGCGACCTGGTAGCCGGTCCAGGACTCGAGCACCTCGCCGCTGTTGCGATCGACGACGACCAGGGCCAGCTCCTTGCCGCCTTCGAAGTAGGCCACTTCCCAGTGCCCTTCGTCCATGGTGGCGCTGGGGCCGAGGTGCGGATGGTCGCGTTTCTCCTCGATGACCTTCGGGTCGCGGTTGGCGATCGCGATCGCTCCTTCCCGGGAGATCTGGATCGGGTTGTCGCGGGTGTTGACATCCGCCATCGCAGCTGCCGGCGCGATCAGCGCCAGTGCAACGACAAGCGCAAGAAGGGAGGTCGCGCGCCTCACGACCGCGCCGCCACCCCGAAGTGATCGAGCACGACAGGGGCGACGTCGCGCAGCGTCCACTGCTCGCGCTCGTCGGCCGACTCGGGACCGCAGCCGACGAAGAGCAGGGGCCCGAGCGAGTCGCCGGCGTGGAGGGCGCCGTGGCTGCCGCCGCCAGCGTGGGAGACGCCGCCCCAGTCGACCGCCTCGAAGCCCGGCGCGAGCGAGACGACGAAGTCGCCCGAGTGCGGCGCTGCCAACGCCGACCAGACCCGCGCCAGGGGGTCGGGGTAGGTCTCGCTGCTGAGCCGCCCGTCCACGATCGTCGCCTCCAGCGCCGCCGGATCTCCCTCGACCTCCCAGCTCCCGCCGCGCAGGTCCCCCACCTCGCCGCCGGGCCGGAAGCGCAGCACGCAGTCTCCCCGCTCGACCACCGCCCACTCACCGCCGGCGAACGGCATCCCCGGGCTCTCGCGCCGCAGCGGCATCCCGTCGGTCCCCTCCAGCCGGCAGACCAGGTCGACCCCCTCGATCACGCCGAGGCGCGCCGCCACCTCCGCCGGCTCGGCCCGCTCGCCCTCGCCCTCGCCCGGCAGCAGGTAGACGTGGGCAGCGCGGCCGGTCGGGCTGACCGCCAGCTGCGGCCGCTCCGGCCGCTCCTCGGAGGGCTGCAGCACCGACCACTCCGCGCTCAGCAGCTCTGCCAGCGGCAGGCCGCGGTGGACGTCGGTCTGGGCGTGGTCGGCGAGGAGGATCACCGCGTGGGTCTCGAGGAACTCGTCGAGGCCGCCCGCCGCCTCGGCGAAGGTCGCGAAGCTGGCGTCGGCCTTGGCGATCGACTCGACGCTCGCCTCCGGCCCGTGGCGGTGGGAGTAGTTGTCGTTGTCGGGCAGCGAGAGAAGGAGGAAGTCGTAGCTGTCCTCGCGCAGCAGCTCGGCGGCGCAACAGGCCGCGTAGCCGTCGCGGTTGCCGGGGATCGAGGTCGACTTGCAGGGGATCTCGCGGCTGGCGTAGAGATCGCCGTAGAAGAGGTCGGTCGGCCCCCAGGTGTGGTGGTGGAACTTGAGCCGAGTCGCGTCGACCGCGCGTCGCAGCAGCCCGTCGAGCGAGACCTCGTGCCGCTGGCGGCCGCGGTAGATCAGGAACGGCGTGCAGGCGGTGCGGTTGCCGGCGTCTTCGAGGCTCTCGAACAGGGTCTCGATCTCAGGGCTGAGGTGGCCGAGGTTCATGTTGTAGACAAGGTCGTAGAGAGCGCGGAAGACTCCGAAGGCGCGCGTCGCCTCCAGCGAGGAGCCGTACTCGACGTAGCGCCGCTCGAGCCGGTGGTACCAGTTCATGCCGCTGATCCAGTGACGGTCGGCGCCAGCCCCGGTGACCATCTCCGCGCTGGCGACCGGGGTCACCGAGGGGAAGCTGGAGACGCAGTCGGGGACGAGGACGCCGCGCTCGATCAGGGCGCCGAAGGTCGGCGCCCGCCCCTCGGCGACCGCGCGTTCGAGCATGTCGGTGCGCAGCGAGTCGACGTAGGTGAGGACGAGCTTCTTCGGAGAAGCCATGGTCGAATGATGCCCGCCGTGTGCGGTCGCGCCAGCGGCCGCGTTTAACGGAGGACGCGCAGGCCCGCGTGTTTGCGCTGGGCGCGGCGGTGGCGGGAGACGCCGAGCCAGATCAGCGCCAGGACGAAGACGATGACTACCGGCGCGACGAGGAGCGCGATCACGATCACGATCACTGCCGCCAAGGCGACGATGAGGGCGAGGGCCCCGGAGCCACTGCCCTCGCGGCGGCTGGCACCGTAGACGACGTCGCTGATCACGACGCAGCCGAGGGCGGCACCGGCCGCGGCCAACAGAGCCCCGACCACCCCGTCGATCAGGAAGCCGGCGACGAGGCCGATCACCGCGGCGAGGATCGTCATCCGCCCGCGGGCGGAGCCGTGGGTGCCAGCGGTGCCGGCGAGCATCCCGATCGCGATGCCGATCCCGAGGTCGGTGAGAAAGTCCATGTGCGAAAACCTAACCGCCCGGGGGAGCGCGCGTCGATCCGCCACACTTCACCGATGAGCGAAGTGCCCGAGCCGACCCACAGAAGGCGTGCCCACACCAGCGGCCGCGACCTCGAGCGCTACGCCGGCCTGTTCGCCGAGCGGACCACGGTGATGCGCTCCTCGGCGATGCGGGACCTGATGGCAATCACCGCGCGGCCGGAAGTGATCTCGCTCGCCGGCGGCCTCCCCGACACCTCGACCTTCCCGCCGCAGAGCTTCGCCGCGCAAATGACGCGGATCGCCCAGGAGTCGGCGGCGAAAGCGCTCCAGTACGGGCCGACCGAGGGCTTCGAGGAGACCAAGGACTGCATCCTCGAGGTGATGGGCGCCGAGGGAATGCTCCCCGACCCCGACGACATCATCGTCACCACCGGCGGCCAGCAGGCGATCGACCTCGTCTGCAAGACGCTGGTCGACCCCGGCGACGTCGTCATCTGCGAGGCCCCGACCTACCCCGGCGCGGTCCCCGTCTTCTGCAGCTACCAGGCCGACGTGATCCAGGTCGAATGCGACGAGGACGGGATGCGGATCGACGTGCTCGAAAAGTTGCTCGGCGAGCTGCGCGGCGAAGGGCGGCGGCCGAAGTTCATCTACTCGGTCCCCAGCTTCCAGAACCCGGCGGGAGTGACGCTCTCGCTGGAGCGCCGGCGGCGCCTAGTCGACCTCGCGCGCGAGCAGGAAATCCTCGTCGTCGAGGACAACCCCTACGGCCTCCTGCGCTACAGCGGCGAGCCGATGCCGCCGCTCTACCAGCTCGACGGCGGCGACTTCGTCATCTACCTCGGCACCTTCTCGAAGATCCTCTCCCCCGGGATCCGGCTGGGCTGGGCGGTGGCGCCGCCGCCGGTGATGGAGAAGATCGTGCTCGGCAAGCAGGCCGCCGACCTCTGCACCTCGACCCTGACCCAGTACTTCGTCCGCGAGTACTTCGCCGAACGGCGCTGGCAGCACTACATCGACGACCTGGTCGAGCTCTACCGCACCCGCCGCGACGTCATGCTCGAGGCGCTGCGGACGCACTTTCCCGCCGAGGCGACTTGGACCGAGCCCGAGGGCGGGCTCTTCATCTGGGCGACGCTGCCCGACTACATCGACACCAACGATCTGCTGGCGAAGGCGCTGCGCGCCGACGTCGCCTTCGTCCCTGGCCAGGGCGCCTACGTCGACGGCCGCGGCACCCACTCGATGCGGCTCAACTTCTCCGGCGTCGACGAGGACGAAATCCGCGAGGGGGTGCGGCGGATCGGCAAGGTGATCGCCGAGCAGGTCGAGCTTTACGGGACGCTGACCGGCGAACAGCGGCTGCCGGAGCCGGTCGAGGAGCCCGAGCCAAACGTGCTGCCGTTCCGCAAGGCGGAGGAAGCGTGAAGGTCGCGGTCCTCAAGGGCGGCCGGTCGCTGGAGCGCGGCGTCTCGCTGCGCTCGGGGGCGCGGGTCGAGGACGCGCTGGAGCGGCTCGGGCACGAGGTGCTGCCGATCGACGTCGGCTCCGACCTGGTCAAACGCCTGGTCGCCGAGCAGCCCGATGTCGCCTTCGTCGCCATGCACGGCGCCGGAGGCGAGGACGGCACCGTCCAGGAGCTGCTGGAGATCCTCGGCGTCCCCTTCACCGGGCCGGGCGCGGCGGCGTGCGCCCGCTGCATGGACAAGGTCCAGGCCAAGGACGCGATCGACGAGGCCGGCCTCCCCACCCCCGACTGGTTCGCCTTCAACCAGACCGCCTTCCGCGAGTTCGGTGCAGCCGACGCGCTCGGACGACTGGAGGAGACGCTCGGCTTCCCGCTCGTCGTCAAGCCCAGCCGCGGCGGGTCGTCGCTGGGGGTCAAGTTCGCCCGCACGCCCGGCGAGGTCCCGCAGGCGCTGGTCTCCGCCTTCAGCTACGACGACCGCATCGTGCTTGAGCGCTTCGTCGAGGGGCGCGAGCTCGCGGTCAGCATCCTCGGCGACGAGCCGCTGCCGGTGGTCGAGGCGATCCTGCTCGAGGGCGACCGCTACGACTTCGAGGCGCGCTACGAGATCGGCCGCACCCGCTTCGTCTGCCCGGCGGAGCTGAGCGCCGAGGAGGAGCGCGCCGTCACCGAGGCCGCCCTCGCCACATACCGCGCCCTCGGCTGCACCGGCTTCGCTCGCGTCGACCTGATCCTCGGCGCCGAGGGACCGTGGCTGCTGGAGGCCAACGCGATACCCGGCCTCACCGACACCAGCCTGCTGCCGCAAGCAGCCGAGGCGGCGGGGCTGTCGTTCGAGCAACTAGTGGAGCGGATCCTCGATCTCGCTCTGACGCCGGCCACGCACTAGCCGGCGGGCTGGCGCAGCGCCTACGACTCGCCCTGCGCGAAGTCGTCCGGGGTTACCTCGTCGAGGAACTCTTTGAATTTGTCGACGACCTCCTCGGTGTCCTCGACCTCGTGCTCAAACTCGATTGCCGACTCCTCGATCACCTCCTCGGCCGCGAAGATCGGGGCCGCGACACGGACCGCGAGGGCGAGGGCGTCGGAAGGGCGGGAGTCGATCTCGACTTCGGAGCCGTTGATCGAGACGGTGATCGAGGCGTAGAAAGTGTTGTCGCGCAGTTCGGTCACCGCCACCCGCTCGCACTTCGCGTCGAGGTTCTCGAGCACGTCGGAGAGCAGGTCGTGGGTCATCGGCCGCGGCGTCGAGGCGCCCTGCAGCTTCATCAGGATCGCCGCCGCCTCCGGATGGCCGATCCAGATCGGCAGGAAGCGGTTCCCGTCCACGGTCTTCAGCAACACAATCGGCTGCTTGCCGACCATGTCGAAGCTGACGCCATAGATCTGCATTTGCTGCAAAGAAGCTCCCGACCTGGTTGGACCGCGAAGTATAGGTCGAGCTTCTACCCGTTCTAGAGAGGCGCTCCACGGCACCGGACAAGTGGGCGATCCTGGATTCGAACCAGGGACCTCGTCCTTATCAGAGACGCGCTCTAACCAACTGAGCTAATCGCCCGGAGATGGCGATGATAGCGGCGGCGATCAGCATGGCTTTCTCAGGTGATCAGAGAGATTCCCTCAGCTGCTCCCTGTCTCCTCGCCAGGTTCTTCCAAGTGGCAAGAGAGGGCGAACGGGTGCTGCTTCGAACATGCTCCCAATGCACGGGTCGGTCGGTCAACTCCTCGATCCTGGCGCGCAGGGCCTCCTCTTCCAGAGAGTCGCGAAACAGGGTCAGCAGAACCAGATCCCGATTGGTCGCGGTCTCGGTCATGCTGAGCACGCCAGGAAGCGCAGAAATCTGCTCGAGTAAGGGTCCCGGGGACCTCCCTTCTCCCTTGACGACGACCAGAACCTTGATCAAGCCGAGGCGCTCCTCACGGACATCCAGCCACTCCCGCAAGACCCAGGGCAGCTTCGGCTGCCTCTTTCCCGGGCGTCCTCGCGGCTTCTTTAGGGGCGAGGTCCAGCGGATAGGCGAAACGGCGCGCTCGGCCTGCTGCTGACTCAGCTCAAGTTCCTCCTCGCGTTCGAACCATTTTTCATGACCGCTGGTCGAAACTCCATGAAGGCGAGCCGCGATATGGGCGAAAATTGCTGCTTTGTCCTGAATTCCGTCCGGTCCCTTCTTCACGCTGAATAATATTAATCAGCAGCTGGCGAAAGGCGTTTACCATGGGCTCCCAGCAACGCATGTCAAAGCGGGCTGCGTGGCGGCGGGCTTTTCGGTACGCTGCCGACCCTCAAGGCCGTCCTGATGAGTTCGACCGATCGGGATTGGCTGAGTAGTAGTCGAGACTCCGGGAGAGCGTTCGTGTCGCATCGTCAATCAGATTGGCTTGCTGAACTTGCCTCGAACTTCTACGAGGCGATAGAGCTGCTGCCGCAGCGAGAGCAGGATGCCTATCGAGAAGGCCAGCGGAAAGTGGCGGACAAGCGACGCAATGCCCAGACGAGCGATCGGCTGCTCCGTCTTCGCGTTAAGTAGCTGTCTGTTCTCATAGGCGCACCGCCGCCTTTCTCCCGCTTTGATCTCTCTACCTGAATGGCGCAGCGGCAGGGCCGCCCTGGGTTTCAATCCCGACCCCGACGTGGACAGTCATTGGGAGCAGCCCGGAGAGCTCTACAACCGGCTGTTCGGCAAACGCCTCACGCCCGAGGCGATCGTCCCACTCCAGAGGATCCTGGAGGTGGTACGCGCCGGTCGATGCCGCAGCATCGTCGTTGAGCTCAATTACATCGACCTCGATTACAGGAGCGAGTACTCCGCCTTTTGGTCGCGCCTCTTCGCCGATAAGCCTACCCTGATTCCTCGAGTCCATTTCTTCTCGGAGAGGCTGGGGGCCGATCACCTTCACGCCATCCCCGACCCATCCTCGTACCTCGGCTACACGGTCCTGCGGCCCACGGAGATGGGACCGGTGGGACGAACCCTTCTGGCGCCGCCTCCTTGGGCAAGTGACGCAAAGCTGACCACCGTGCGGGAAGAACCGACGTTGTTCGGAAATCCTCTCCCACTCGAGGGAATCCCTTTCTACCAGCAGGACGGCCAATTGATGCGCTGCGCACATGTCGTTGCCTGGATCGCACAGTACGCCGCGTCTGCCTTCGCCAAAGTGCCGCGCGTCCCCTCCGCTCACATCGCCCTTCTGCCGCCGTCCGTCGCATCCAGGTACAGGCCCCTCCCCGCGAGTGGACTGACGATGGAGCAACTGCAGTACCTGCTCACTTCTCTCGATCTTCCTGCCCTGTTCTACGAGGTGGGTGACCTAGCTCCGGTCCCTGGGCGTGACAAGTACTTTTCGGGGCAGACGAAGGGGGTTGGACCTCCTCCTCGATACCGCCGAGGGGCGAGGAGCGACTACAGAGAACGGATCTTCAGAGTCGCCTGCAAGTACCTCAACTCCGGGCTCCCTGTAATCGTCCTGACCGCCAACCAGCACGCTTTCACTCTTGTCGGCTGGGAGCGGCAGCCAAACGGCAACGTGAGGCTTTTCGCATGTGATGATCAGCTGGGGCCGTTCAAAGAGGTCGACCCGCTCGAGCCGGGCCATTGCGGCGCATGGGAGAGCCTGATGGTACCAGCGCCGAAAAAGGTGCTGCTGGCAGGAGAGGCGGCTGAGCGACGCACGCTGGACATGCTCGCTGCCTTTGCGCAGCGGTCACAGGATCCAGACGAGAAGGTCTTGGCGGATCTGGTGAAACAGGTGCGGCCTCACGGAAGGGCTAGCATCCGGGCCCGGCTGATGGAGGGCACCGCCTACAAGGCTTCGCTTGGGGGCCGCGGCCTGCCGGATGAGCATGTCCGGCTCTTCCGCCTCGCGGATCTCTCACACTGGGTCTGGGTCGTGGAGATACACGAGCGAGCGGCGCGGGATGCCGGAAAGCCGTGCGTTCGGGCAGAGGTGGTATTTGATTCCACCTCGCACGACGACGACCCCTTCGCCCACTTGGTCCTGACGCCCGCTCGGGCTCTCGATGTTGCCGTCTACAGAGAGTCCCGCGCCGACGCTGAAGCGGAGCGAGAAGGGCTCGTGGAGAAGCCGGCTGAACCTTGGGCTTCGATCATTGCTGACGCTTAGTGAACGCTTTGTCGAACACTTCGTCGAACAGGGGTACCAGGAACGCGGCTAGGGTCAGGATCAAGGTCCCGGTTCGAGGAGACAGCCCCAAGAGTTCACTACTGGCCGGCGACGTTCCGAGAGCCCATGCCGCGAAGGCCAAGGTCGACAGGGCGAGGTACCAGGCGAGATGGCGTTGACCCGCTTCGAGGTCGCGGGTCCGGAGCCAGAGATAGAGCGGGGTGGCGATTAGCCCCACAACACAAATAACCCCCAGTGCAGTGTCATCGTCAGCCCAATTTGCCGCAGCGGGAACGAAGAACGCGAGCACCTCGGCGGGGACAAACTTTACAAGTCTGTCGGAGTAAGAATCAGCCTCGTTTTTACGCGTATCGTGGCCTTTGTAAACAGGCTGCCGCGAGGTTCGATGCGAACTTGCGCTGCGATAAGTGACGGTACGTGGCATTGAAACCTTTCTATCACGGTCACTCACACTTGCGCATTCAACCGTTATCTAGGTGAAACGTCAGTTTCGCTCTGAGCGTCGGAGGCGGCGCGCCAAGGCGTGCGCGTCGCGAACATCGTCGAAGCGGAGCTCGGCGACTATGCCCTCCCCTTTCGCCCGGGTGGTGACTTCGTGGCCGAGTGCCTCCTCGAGCGCCTCGGCGGCGTCGCGAAGGGCGGCGAGGGCGTCGGGATCGACTGGCGCACGAGTCGGTCTTGCTCTTGGCTGGCCAGCCAGCCGAACCCTATCCTCGGTCTCGCGAACCGACCAGCCGCCGCGGACGGCGTCGCGCGCTAGGCGGCGACGAACGTCATGGCCTTGTGCGCCAAGGAGGGCCTTGCCGTGGCCCTCGCTGAGGTCGCCGGACTCGAGCAGTCCCAGAGCCTCGTCGGGGAGCTCGAGCAGGCGAATCAAGTTGGAGACGGCGGGGCGACTGCGGCCGACTCGCTTCGCCAGCTCCTCTTTGGTCAGGCCCAAGTCCTCGACCAGAGCGGAACAGGCGCGTGCCTCCTCGACCGGGTTGAGGTCCTCCCGGACCATGTTCTCGATCAGCGCCGCCTGCAGCCGCTCCGCTTCGGCCTGGTCACGAACGACTGCCGGCACTTTCTCCAGGCCCGCTTGCTGGGCAGCTCGCCAGCGGCGCTCGCCGGCGACGAGCTCGTAGCTACCGTCGGGAAGCGGGCGGACCAGCAGCGGCTGGACGACGCCGGTGGCCTCGATCGAGGCCGCCAGCGCGGCTAGGGCCTCCTCGTTGAAGTTGGTGCGGGGCTGGGAGGGGTTCGGCTTGATCAGCGAGACCGGCAGCTCGCGCAGCTCCCCGGCCTCGGTCACCTCGGATTCGGGCAGGATCGCCGCCAGGCCGCGCCCGATCCCACGCCGGCCGCTAGCCACGGCTCGCCAGCTCCTTAGCCAGGGCGCGGTAGGCGACGGCACCGTGGGAGGCGGGGGCATGCTCGGTCACGGGCAGACCATAACTCGGCGACTCGGCGACTCGGACGCTGCGCGGGATCACCGTCTCGAAGACCATCCCGTCGAAATGCTCGCGCAGCTCCGCCTCGACGTCCTGGGCCAATCGGGTGCGCTCGTCGTGCATGGTGATCAACAGACCCGAAACCTCTAGTTGAGGGTTCAGCTCTCGTCGGATCAGGCCCAGCGTTTCCAAGAACTGGACGAGGCCCTCGAGCGCCAGGTACTCCGCTTGAACGGGGACGATCACCCGGTCTGCTGCAACCAGGGCGTTGACGCTGACCGGCCCTAGCGCCGGCGGGCAATCCAACAGCGTCACCGCAAATCGCTCGCGCACGGGACCCAGCCGCTCGCGCAGGCGGGTCTCGGAGCCCTGGATCCGCGGCAGCTCAACCGCGGCGCCGGCAAGGTCGCGACTGGCAGGAACGAGCCAGAGGTTGTCGGGGCCGGCGGGCCGGGCTGCCTCGGCAACGGAAGTGTCGCCCGTCAGGCAGTCGTAGGAAGAGGGATGGAGGTCGCGTTCGCCGCCCAGGGCCACGGTCGCGTTGCACTGCGGGTCGAGGTCGACAAGAAGGGTCTGGCGGCCCTCCGCGGCTGCGCAGGAAGCCAGGTTGACGGCGGTCGTCGTCTTCCCGACCCCGCCCTTCTGGTTCGCCACGGCGTAGACCTTGCCCATCGCGCTCCAGCCTAGAGCGTCGATTCCCCGCGCGTTTTGAAGCGGTGGGATAGCCTGCCGACCGTGTCTGAAAGCTTCGACTGGCCCGACGCTCCCGCCGAGCGTGCCCAAGAGCTCGTGGAGGGCGTCCTCGACGAACTCGAACTCGACGGCGAGGTCGTCGTCGAGGAGGAGGACGACCGGATCCTGCTCACGGTCGAGGGCGAGGACGACTACGGGCTGCTGATTGGGAAACGCGGCCAGACGATCGACGCGCTGCAATTGCTCTGCTACCAGGCCGCCTTCCGCGGGGTACGCGAGCGCAAACGGGTCGTCGTCGACGCCGCCGGGTACCGGGAGCGCCGGCGCGAGACCCTCGAGGGACGCGCCGACCGCGCCGCCGAACAGGCCCTGACCAACAACCGGGTCGTCGAGATGGACCCGATGAGCGCGCAAGAACGGCGCGTCGTACACGAACGGCTGAAAGGCCGCTCCGGCGTCGAGACCTACAGCGAGGGCGACGAGCCCCGCCGCTGCGTGATCGTCGCGCCGCTGCTCCCCGAGTGAGCGGGGGCCCGGACGAGGCGCTGGATAGCGCCGCGCGGGAAAAGCTGGAGACCGTCCTCACCCTCCTCGCCGAGGAGCGGGCCTCGGTCAGCTCGGTAGTGGACGAGCGTGCCTGGCGGGTGCACGTCGTTGACAGCCTCACGGGCCTGGAGGTGCCGGAGGTGGGCGCGGCAAAGCGAATCGCCGACCTGGGAGCTGGGGCCGGATTCCCCGGCCTGGCCCTCGCCGTCGCCCTTCCTCAGGCACAGGTGGACCTGATCGAGTCCGTCGGTCGCAAGTGCGAGTTCATGCGGCGGGCGATCGAGGCGGCGGAAATCGCCAACGCCACCGTCCGCAACACGCGCTCCGAGGACTGGGCGGCGGCAGAGGGACACGACGCCTACGACGTTGTCACCGCCCGTGCCGTGGGGCGCCTGTCCACCCTTGCCGAGCTCGCTTCGCCGCTGCTAGAGCCAAATGGGGTGCTGGTGGCTTGGAAGGGGAAACGCGACGCGGACGAGGAGCAGCAGCTCGAGCGCGCCTCGGAGGCCTTGGCGATGAGCGCGGAGACGATCCTCGACGTCGGCAACCGCGCCGGCAGCGAGCACCGTCACCTGCACGTGATCCGCAAGACCGGCCCAACCCCCGAGAACCTGCCGCGTCGGCCGGGAATGGCGAAGAAGCGCCCGAGGGGTTAGCGGCGCTTCTTTTTCTTTCGTGGCGGGGGAGGCGGCGGTTTGGCCGCCTGGATCGCCGCCGCTCCCTCAGGCGTCGCCACAACCGGGACCGGGATCAGTTTCTGGACGGCGATCCCCTGCCCGATCGTCCAGACGTTGGTGGTGATCCAGTAGAGGATCAGGCCCGCCGGGAAGTTGAGGATGAAGGGGACGAAGATCAGCGGCAGGACGAACATCATCGTCCGCTGGCTTTTGTCAGCCGTGACCGACATGAAGAAGCCCGAAGCGAGCTGGGTGCCGACGTAGAGGACGAGTAGCACGATCAGTTCGGCGCCCGTCGCCTTCGCCGTCAAGTCCTTGATGAAGAAGAATTCCGCTCCGTAGGCGGCGCAATGGCCGGCTTCAGGGCATCCCATGTCCGGTGGGAGCTCGTGCCGGAGCACGTAGAAGAGGGTGATGAAGACCGGCAGCTGCGCCAGCAGAGGGATGCAGGAGGCCAGCGGGTTGACTTTGTTCTCTTTGTAAAAGCGCATCATTTCCTGCTGCATGCGCTGTTTGTCGTTTTTGTATTTCTCCTGGAGCGCTTTGATCTGGGGCTGCAGCGCCTGCATCGCCCGCATGCCTTTCAGCTGTTTGTAGGTAAGGGGGATCAGCGCCGCCCGGGTGACGACCGTCAGCGCGATGATCGACATCCCCCAGCTGAGGCCGACGTTGTCGTGGAAGAACTGCAGAACCGCGTTGGCGACATCGATCAGCGGCTGCAGAATGTTGGCGGCGGGGAGGATCACGGGTGGGTGCGGTGGTAATCGGCCGGGTGTACCGGCCCGGTGCGGAGCGTGAATCTATCGGGGATGGGATCGAAGCCGCCGTGACTGAAGGGGTTGCAGCGCAGAATCCGCCAAATGGCGAGGACGAATCCCCGCATCACGCCGAAGCTCTCGACCGCTTCCACGGCATAGGCGGAGCAGGTCGGCTCGTACCGGCAGCGGCGCGGTAGGCCGGGGGAAATCCAGCGCTGGTAGGCCCGGATCGGGGCGAGGAACAGGCGTTTCACGTGGAACGCCCTTTGGCAAGTGCCTCTTCGAGGTTTGCCTTGACGCCGTTCATCCCGTCCTTCTCGATCAGTTCTTTGATCTCTGCGCGGGCGACGATGACGAAGTCGTGCCGCGGGGGGAGCCGGTCAGAAAGCTCCCAAAAAGCCTCCCGCAGGGTTCGCTTCACTTTGTTGCGATCGACGGCCCCGCCCACCTTGCGGCTTACGGAGACCCCGAGCCGCACGTCCTCACGGTCCTCTTCCTTGCGAGGGAAGGTGTAGAGCACCAGGTACCTGGTCGCGTGTGAGGAGCCGTCGCGATAGACGCGGTCGAACTCGCCGCTGCGCGAAAGGCGCCGTCGCTTCGACGCCATGCCCTAAGGGGTGAGGCGCTTCCGGCCCTTGGCCCGGCGGCGCTTGAGGATGGCGCGCCCGCCGCGGGTGCTCATGCGTGCACGAAAGCCGTGCGTCTTCGCCCGCTTCCGCTTCTTTGGCTGGTAGGTGCGCTTCATGGCGGCGGAGTATACGGACGAGGCCGAAAATCTTTTCTGCGGGATTTGCGATGCGCCCGGACTGGCCTCCCAGGCACGGCGCTATGGTCGCCGGCCGGTGGCCGATGACTCTCCCAGCAACGAACTCGATGCCCTTTGGCGAGCCATTCAGGAGCGCCTGCAAGGTTCCGTCCCAGAGTCGACCTACCGGCTTTGGCTGGAACCGCTGGAGGCAACCGGCGTCGAAGGCGAGACCCTCTTTCTCTCGGCTCCCGATGGGATTCGCGCCTGGACCGAGCGGCGCTACTCGAGTCTGATTGCCGAAGCCCTGGAGGCGGTTGACTCGCCACTGCGCCATGTGAGCTTCGGCGAGCCCCCTGAGGCGGTAGGCGATGCCGGGACCGATCTGGAGCTGAATCCCAACTACACCTTCGATCGCTTCGTGATCGGGCCTGGTAATCGATTGGCCCACGGCGCTGCGCTCGCCGTCGCCGAGGCGCCCTCGGAGGCCTACAACCCCCTTTTCCTGCACGGCCCGCCTGGCCTCGGCAAGACCCACCTGCTGGCGGCGATCGCCAACTACCTGCGGCTCAACGCCCCCGGGCTCAGCGTCCGCTACACGACCGCCGAGTCCTTCACCAATGAGTTCGTCACCGCTTTGAAGACCTCGGGCAACGAGGCGTTCAAGGCCCGCTACCGCGACATCGACGTCCTCCTAATCGACGACGTCCAGTTCCTCCAAGGCAAACCCGCCACCGAGGAGGAGTTCTTCCACACCTTCAACGCCCTCTACGAAGGCGGCAGCCAGCTCGTCCTCTCGGCCGACCGCATCCCCAGCGAGCTCTCCACCCTGGCCTCACGCCTGCGCGACCGCTTCGAGTGGGGGCTGACGGTCCCGGTCGAGCCGCCGAACCTCGCCACCCGCCTCACCGTCCTCCGCCGGCTGGTCGAGGAGGCGGGAGTGGAGATCGACGACGAGGGGGCTCTCCGCGAGCTGGCGAATCGGATCGACGCCAATGTCCGCCAGCTGCACGGCGCATTGACGAAAGTCATCGCCCACGCCTCGCTGATGGCCCGCCCACTCAGCTCGGACCTGATCTCGGAAGTCATTCCCAGTATCCGCTCCCAGCGACCAACCTCGGTCGAGGAGATCCAGCAGCGAGTTGCAGAGGGCTTCGGCGTCTCCCGCGCCGAGCTGGTCGGCTCCAGCCGCGCCGCCACCCCGCTGCGAGCCCGGCAGGTAGCGATCTTCCTCACCCGCGACCTCACCGACCTCTCCCTCCCCCAGATCGGACGTCTCTACGGCGGCCGCGATCACACCACCGTCCTCAACTCCCTGCGCCGAGTCGAAGCGAGCCTCGATGAGGACCAGGAGCTCGCCGAGAAGATCCGGGAGTTGCGCGGAGCTATCCACAACCCTGTGGGCGGCGAGCGCTGACAACCGCTGACGCTGTAAGAATCCCCAACCTCCCACAGCGCCTTCCACACCCCGCAAACCGCACCGCAACGCCAAATCCCCGCCAGATAAGACTTTTCCACAGGACCTAAGACAAACTCAAGAAGGCAAAGATCAGAGGGACATCACTTGAAGCTCACTACTAAACGCGAAGATCTCGTCTCGAAGCTCTCGGTCGTTTCCCGAGCGGTTTCGACTCGCGCCGCCACCCAGGCGCTCTCCGGCGTCCTTCTCAATGCTGCCGACGGGCGGGTGACGCTGGCGGCGACCGACCTCGACCTGGGTTTGGAGACGACGCTCGAGGCCGAGGTCGCCGACGGCGGTGCGGTCCTCCTCCCTGGTCGCCTTTTTGCCGAGGTCGCGCGCTCGCTGGCGGACCCGACCGTGGAAATCGAATCGCGGGAGGCGGAGCACGACGTCGAGATCCGCAGCGGCGGCTCCAGCTTCCACTTGCGAGTCCTGCCGGTCGAGGACTTCCCCAAGCTTCCCCAGCCCCAGGAGGACGGCAGCTTGAAAATTCCGGCGGCGGCGCTCGAAGAGAGCATCGAGCTGGTCGCCCGGGCCGCCTCCAAAGACGACATGCGCCCCGTGCTCACCGGCGTCTTCGTCACCGCCGGCGGCAAGGAGATGACGATGGTCGCCACCGACTCCTACCGGCTAGCGGTGAAGCGGACCGAGCTCGAGGCGGAGCTCAGCGGCGAGCTCGAGGCGAACATTCCCGCCCGGGCGCTGCGAGAGCTGGGGCGGATCCTCTCCTCGGAGGGCGCCGGCGAGACGTCGATCTCGCTGCTGCCGAACCAGGCGGTCTTCGTCGCTGGGTCGATCCTTCTCTCGACGCGGTTGATCGACGGCCAGTTCCCCAACTTCCGCCAGCTCCTGCCGGAGTCCTACGAGCACGACGTGCGGCTGCCGCGCTCCGACTTCCTCGACGTCACCCGCCGCGTCAGCCAGCTGGCGCAACGTAACGCGCCGCTGCGACTGTCGTTTGATTCGGGCGAGCTGACCGTGGCGGCGGAAACGCCCGACGTCGGCGACGCGCGCGAGACGATGCCGGCCGCCTTCGAGGGAGAGGCGCTGGAGATCGGCTTCAACCCCGAGTTCCTGCGGGAAGGAATCGAAAGCATGCAGGGCGACGAGGTGCTGGTGCGGCTGATCTCGCCGCTGCGCCCAGGTCTGTTGGAACCGGTGGAGGGAGACGACTTCCGTTACCTGGTGATGCCGATCCGCCTCAACGTCTAGGCGGTCGGGTCCATGACTAGGCACACCT
>Ga0207656_10000169_pt1 | contig 24062 bp, 21 predicted proteins | sample KBSCornC12_FD_184297 | JGI IMG/M metagenome (GOLD analysis project Ga0207656, IMG submission 184297) | Corn rhizosphere microbial communities from Kellogg Biological Station, Michigan, USA - KBS Corn C1-2 (SPAdes) (version 2) | ecosystem: Host-associated > Plants > Roots > Rhizosphere > Soil ...
CTTCAGCTGATCGATCGTTGAGCTCTGGCCCGCCTGCGGCGGGGGAGCCGGTTCGGCTTGCATTGGCGCCTGCTGCTGTTCCTGCTGGCTCCAACGTTCCCCCTGGCGGCGGGAGACGCGGTTGCTTACCGAGGTGGCGGTGCCGGCGATGACCGCCGTCCTCGCTACCCCTCGTAGTAGTCCTGGCATGACTCTCTCCTCTCTCTAAGCGTTGGCCTCGGCGGCATCGAGCGCCGCGAGGACGTCTTCGGCGGGGATGCGACCGCTGGCGACCAGCTCGCCACCGGAGCGGCGGACCGCGCCGACGAACGGCGCCGCCCAACTGTTCTCGAAGACCAGCAGCGCCGCCGAGGTGCCGGGCTCGAGCACGCCGCCGGCCTGCTCGACGTCGTCGTCGCCCAGCAGGCCCGATGAGGCGCCTTCGAAGATCGACAGCTCGGCGACATCGCCGCCGACGTCGGCGATGTTCAGCGCGGCGACGTTCCCCTCCTCGTCCTTGGCGATGAAGAGGAGGTCGAGGATTCGGATCAGGCCGCGGTCAACCAGGTCAACCAGGTGCGGCGCCACCTCGCCATTCGGTTGCCGGCCCGGCCACTCGACCAACAGGTAGTCGATCGGCCCTATCTCAATCGTCTCGTCCATCGACACCGCTCCTTTTTCGAAAAAGAAATCTGATCTACTCGGTCAACATACCTCGGCGGGCAAAGAGGCCGAAGGCAGGGGGCCGCCCGTTCTACACACCGATATCGGTGCCGCCACCGATCGGCAGCCAGTGGACGCGCTCGCGGAGGTCGGCCGGCGCTGCGACGAGCGCGGCCTCGAACTGCTCGCGGCCCTGGCGGAAGTGGCGCCAGCCCTCGTAGTGGATCGGGACCACCGTCTCCGGTCGCAGTAGCCCGCAGAGCTCCACCGCCTCATCCGCCGTCATCGTGTAGCGGAGGGGGCCGGTGATCGGGAAGCGGACGCCACCGAGGTGGATCATCGCGGTGCCGACGTCGAGCCGGTCGGCCACCTCGCGGACGCCGTCGTAGAGGACGGTGTCGCCCGAGATCCAGAGGACGCCGTGCTCCTGCCCGTCCCAGCGCAGGGCGAACCCGACCACGTCGCCGACCAGCGGCCGGCTCAGCGGCGGGCCGTGGCGGCACGGAGTCGCGGTCACCGCGATCGTCGGTTTGCCCTCGGCCGCCAGTTCGACGCTCGCCCAGGGGGCGAGGCCGCGGGCGTTTCCGCCGAGCCGCTTCGCGCCCGCCTCGGTGGTGACGACGGTGCCGGCGCGGGGCAGTAGCGCTCGCCCCGCCGCGTCGAGGTTGTCGTCGTGGTGGTCGTGGCTGAGCAGGACCGCGTCGATCTCGCCGAGATCCTCGGCGGCGATCGCCGGCTCGGTCAGTTTGGTCGAGCCGGTGCCCCAGCCGAAGCGGTACCTGCCGCCGGCGGGGTCGAAGGTCGGATCGGTCAGCAGGCGCCAGCCGGCGAACTCGATCAGCACGGTGGGGCCGCCGATGTGGGTGAGCCGGACGTCCACGTGCCCACCTTATTGCTCTTATGGAGCTTCGCCGGTCAGTTAGGCTCGCGCCGACCCCAAGCAAGGAGCGCAGGACGACGATGAACGAGCCGCAGACCCCCCGCGAAGCCGCAGAGCTCTACGGCAATCGCTTCCTGACCGAAGACGCACCCGCCAAGGAGTTCCCCGCAACCGGCATGCCGGCGCTCGACGCGATGCGGCTGGTCGACGAGGAACTGGTCCTCGAGGGCGACCCCTGGCGCAACCTCGCCACCTTCGTCACCACCTGGATGGAGCCGGAGGCGCAGCGGCTGATCGCCGAGAACCTCTACCGCAACTTCATCGACCACGCCGAGTACCCGATCTCGGCCGAGATCGAGCAGCGCTGCATCCGCATGCTCGCCGACCTCTACAACGCCCCCGGCGAGACCACCGGCTGCCGCACGCAGGGTTCCTCGGAGGCGATCATGCTCGGGGCCCTCTCGCTGAAGTGGAAGTGGAAGGAGCGCCAGGAAGCTGCGGGCCGCTCGGTCGAGAAGCCGAACCTGGTCTTCGGCGGCGACGTCCACGTCGTCTGGGAAAAGTTCTGTCGCTACTTCGACGTCGAACCGCGGATCGTCCGCCTGCGCGAGGACAAGTACGTGATCGGGCCCGAGGACGTCGAGCCGCACGTCGACGAGAACACGATCGGGGTTGCCGCCGTGCTCGGGACCACCTTCACCGGCCACGCCGACGACATCCAGGGCATCAACGACCTGCTGCTGCGGATCAAGGACGAGCGCGAACTCGACGTGCCGCTGCACGTCGATGCGGCCAGCGGCGGCTTCGTCTGGCCCTTCCTCTACCCGCACTCGGAGTGGGACTTCCGGCTCGAGCAGGTGCGCTCGATCAACGTCTCCGGCCACAAGTTCGGGCTCGTCTACCCGGGGATCGGCTGGCTCGTCTTCCGCGAGAAAGCCGACCTGGCCGACGACCTCGTCTTCTACGAGAACTACCTGGGCAAAACCGACGCCACCTTCACCCTCAACTTCTCCACCGGCGCCTCGATGGTGCTGGCGCAGTACTACAACTTCGTCCGCCTCGGGCACGAGGGCTACTCGCACGTGATGGGGGCGATGAACGAGAACGCCAAAGCGCTGGCCGCGAAGCTGGAGGAGAACGGCAACTTCGAGCTGATCGGGGCGGACAAAGAGCAGCTGCCGCTGGTCGCCTTCAAGCTCAAGGGCGAACACGACTACGACGAGTTCGACGTCTCCTGGCAGCTCTCGGCCGAGCGCGGCTGGATGCTCCCCGCCTACACGATGCCCCCCGACGCTCAAGAGGTGAAGATCATGCGAGCGTTGGTCAAGGAGACGCTGAGCCGCGCCCAGGTTGACCGCCTCGCCGACGACATCCACCAGGCCTGCAAGGTCCTCGACGAAAAGGGCGGTGCCCACCCCCACGAGCGCAAACGGATGAAGCGCTCCCCTGGTTACTGAGCTGAATCGGCGCCCGAGCGCGACGGCCACCAGGCGCGCTTGCCGAGCCGGTAGGTGATCGCCGGGATCAGCAGGGCGCGGACCACGAAGGTGTCGAGGAGGACGCCGAAGGCGACGGTGGCGCCGATCTGCACCAGCTCCTCCAGCGGCAGCAGGGTGAGGGTGGCGAAGGTGCCGGCGAGGATCAGGCCGGCGCCGGTGACGACGCCGCCGGTGTTGACGAGGGCGGCGAGGGTGCCCTCGCGGGTGCCGCGGGCGGCCGCCTCCTCGCGTGCCCGGGTCATCAGGAAGATGTTGTAGTCGACCCCGAGGGCGACGAGGAAGATGAACGCCATCAGCTCCAGGTTGAAGGCGAGCCCTTCGGTCTGGAAGACCTCGGTGAAGGCGAAGGTGGCGAGGCCGAGGGTGGCGGCGAAGGAGGCGAGGACGGTCGCGATCAGGTAGGCGGGGGCGACCAGCGCCCGCAGCAGCGCGACCAGGATCAGTCCGATGACGAGCAGAACGAGGGGGACGATCAGCTTCGTGTCATGGGCGTTGGTCTGCTCGATGTCGAGGTTCTCGGCCGGGATGCCGCCGAGCAGGCCGCCGGGGGCGAGGACGTGGAGGCGGTCGCGGATCTCTTCGACGTCTTCGGCCGCGTCGCTGCCGTAGGGATTGCCGTGAAGGACGAGGGCGACGACGGCCTTCTCGGCATCGCCGGGGACCGGGGCGGGAAGCGCCAACTGGACGCTGTCGAGGCGCCGCATCCCTTGCAAGACCGCGGGCACCGCGTCGGTATCCACGACCGCCGTCAGGGGCGAGCCGAGGCCGGGCGGGAAGTGCCGTTCGAGCGCTTCGGTGCCCTCGCTGGAGTTGGTCGGCTTCGTCACCCCCTGTCCGAAGCCGAGCGTGTCGTGGTTGGTCAGGTTGCCGAGACAGAGGACCGCCAGCAGGGCGAGGACGGCGACGACGATCGTCCCGGAACGCCGCCGCACCAGCCCCGCCACCCGCTCCCAGATGTTGGGGGCCGGGTCAGGGGGGTCCCCTCCGTCGCGAGTTTTGGGGAGGCTCCTCCGGGGACCCCCCTGACCCGCGCCGTGGGCCGGGATTGCGGGCCAGAATGCGCGCTCGCCGAGAATCGCCAGCAGCGCCGGCAGCAGGGTGAAGGCGGCGGCGAGCATGACGGCGATCCCGAGCGCGAGGATCGGGCCGAGCCAGTGGGTCGACTCGAGGTCGGCGACGAGCAGGACCAGCATCGCCGCGATCACCGTGCCGCCGGAGGCGAGGAGAGCGGATCGGCTCTCCCTCACAGCCAGCGGCAGCGCCTCCGCCACGGGCCTGCCCAGCGATAGCTCCTCTCGATACCGGTGGACCAGCAGGAGGGAGTAATCCGTGCCCGCGCCGAAGATGAGGACAAGTAAGAGCATCGTGCCCTCGCCGTTGACGGTGATCCAGCCGGCCTCGATGAGGAGGTAGACGATCCCGACCGCGACCAGGTAGGCGGCGGCGACCGCGGCCAGTGGCAGCAGCGCCAGTACCGGCGCCCGGTAGACGAGGAGCAGCAGGAGGAGGACGAGACCGACGGTCGCGATCAGCAGCGTGTTGGCGGCTTCTGAGGCGACCCGCTCGAGGTCGGCGGCGATCCCGCCCGGGCCGGTGACGAAGGCGTGCAGCTGCGGCCGCGTGTGCGCCCGTAGGTAGGCGCGGATCTTCCCGACCCCGGAGACGACCGCGCCCCGGTTGTTGGCGTCGATCGCGAGGAAGAGCAGCGCCGCTTCGCCGTCCTTGGAGATCGGGCCGATGCCGTTGGCGATCCCCGCCACCGCGGCCAGGTCGCGCCGGTAGCGCGGCGCTCCGGAGAACGGGTCGAGGATCGGCGTCGCCCCGGTCAGCGCCAGCCGGTCGAGGCCGTCGCCGATCCGCCCGATCGCCCCCAGATCCCGCTTCGTCAGCCCACCCCGCCGTTCGAAGACGATCACCACCGGCACCTCTTCGCCCTGTCCGGAGACGTTCTGGAGCGCCTCCAGCGCCCGGGTCGATTCCGAATTGCCCGGCAGGAAGCTGCTCTGCCCAGCGGCGGTGACGTCGTCGATGTGGGCGTGGGCGAGCAGGCCGGCGACCCCGAGCAGGAGCCATATCGCGACCGCCACCCAGCGTCCGCGGGGGCCGGTAATCACGTGCTGAGACTAGATATGGGTGAAGACTGATTGGCTTTTGCCTGATTGGGTAAACGCAATTAATGAGATCGAAGTCGCTGCTCACCGCTGCCTTGGTCGCCCTCTCCCTCGGCCTTGTCGCTTGCGGGAGCAGCGGCTCCGACTCAACCTCTTCGGAAGCTGAATCGTCGACGCCGGCGACGGAAGAATCGACCGGCGAAGCCGAAGAATCCGAATCGACCGAAAGCGAAACGGCGCCCAGCGGCGAGGCCCAGAAGTCGGAAAAAGTCCAGATCGTCGAATTCACCTATGAACCGGACCCGGTCGTGGTCCAGGTCGGCGGCAAGGTGACCTGGCAGAACGAGGACACCGCGCCCCACACCGCCACCGCCGACGACGGCAGCTTCGACACCGGCATCATCGAAAAAGGCAAGCTCGGCTCGGCCACGTTCAAGGAACCGGGCACCTTCACCTACTTCTGCGAAGTCCACCCGACGATGCACGGCACCGTCGAAGTGGTCGAATAGCCGGAGGCCAGATGCCTTTCTGGCTCGCGCGCAAAGCCGCACCGCACGTCTGGAAGCGGGTCCCCTGGAAAACGGTCTGGGTGGCGACCCTCTGGCTCGTCAACCAGGGCCGCGAGCGGGCCGAGCGGAACCTGACCAAGCGCGAACAGACCGAGCTCTGGAACCTGGTGAAGAAGTCGCAGGGGCGGCCGGGCAACCTGACCAAGCGCGACCGCACCCGGGTCAAACACATCGTCGGCAAGGCGATCCGCGGCTGACTCCGCCAGCTTGCCCGGTCGCGACTTAGGATGGGCCGATGAAGCCGGTCACCGTCGAAGCCACCGTCACCAAGCCGCCCAGCGAAGTCTTCGAGTTCCTCGACGCCCTCGCCAACCACGAGCGGTTCCTCGACCACTACCTCGTCGACTGGAAGTTCTCGGGGCCGCAGCGTGGGGTCGGCGCCAAAGCGCGGGCGCGAGTCGACGCGCCCGGCTCGCAGGACTACTTCGAGTTCGAGGTGACGGAGTCCGAGGCACCGCGCCGGATCGTCGAGCAGGGCGTCTCCTCCGGCGGCAAACGCGAGACCCAGGGCACCTATCGGCTCGAGCAGCTGCCGGACGGCGGCACCCGGATCGAGTTCGAGCTCGTGTTCCAGCAGCTGCCGCGCAGCGAGCGCATCGCCCCCTTCCTCACCCGCGCCTTCGCCAAGCGCGTCAACGCCAAGTCGATGCGCCGGCTCGCCAAGCAGCTCGGCGACTGACAGGATCCCGGCGTGCCCGAGGGGGAGCGAGAGGACCTGCAGGAGCTGCTGGCGCGCCGCGCCTTGACCGAGGACGCGGCGCGCTCCGACGCGGTCGAGAAGCGGCACGCGGCTGGCGGGCGCACCGCGCGGGAGAACGTCGTCGACCTGGTCGATCCTGGCTCCTTCATCGAGTACGGGCGCTACGCGATCGCCGCACAGCGCGGACGCCGCGAGCTCGAGGATCTGATCGCCCGCACCCCCGCCGACGGGCTGATCGGCGGTACCGCCCGCGTCAACGGCGACCTCTTCGAGGCCGAGCGCGCCGCCTGCGCGGTCCTTTCCTACGACTACACGGTCCTGGCCGGGACCCAGGGCGCCCTCGGCCACCGCAAGAAGGACCGCCTCTTCGAGCTGATCGAGCGCATGCGGCTCCCGGTCGTCTTCTACGCCGAGGGCGGGGGAGGGCGGCCCGGCGACACCGACTACCCCGTCGTTTCCGCCCTCGATGCCCGTGCCTTCGCGCTCTGGGCGAAGCTCTCCGGCCTGGTGCCGCGGATCGCGATCGTCCACGGCCGTTGCTTCGCCGGCAACGCGGTGCTGGCCGGCTGCTCGGACCTGATCGTCGCCACCGAGCAGAGCTCGCTGGGGATGGGCGGCCCGGCGATGATCGCCGGCGGCGGCCTCGGCGACGTGCCGGCCGACGAGGTCGGCCCGATCGAGATGCAGGCGCCGAACGGCGTCGTCGACGTCGTCTGCGCCGACGAGGCGGAGGCGACCGCGGCGACGAAGAAGCTGCTCGCCTACTTCCAGGGAGCGACCGCACCCGGTGCCGAACCCGACCAGGCGCGCCTGCGCGAGCTGGTGCCGGAGCGCAAGCGCCGCGCCTACGACCCGCGGCCGATCGTCGAGACCCTCTGCGACGAGGGCTCGGTCACCTTCCTACGCGAGCGCTTCGCGCCGGAGATGGTGACCGCGCTGGCCCGGATCGAGGGCCGCCCGCTGGGGATCATCGCCAACGACACCCGCCACACCGCCGGCGCCATCACCTCCGACGCATCGGACAAGGCCGCCCGCCTGCTGCAGCTCTGCGACGCCTTCGGCCTGCCGGTCGTCTCCCTCGTCGACACCCCCGGCTACATGGTCGGCCCCGAGGCCGAGGCGACCGGTCTCGTCCGCCACGCCTCGCGGCTGCTGGTCGCCGGGGCGGCGCTGCGGGTGCCGCTGATCGCGGTGATCCTGCGACGCGGCTACGGCCTCGGCGCCCAGGCGATGGTCGGCGGCAGCCTGCACGAGCCGCTGCTGACGGTCGCCTGGCCGAGCGCCCACCTCGGGCCGATGGGGCTGGAGGGGGCGGTGCGGCTGGCGCTGCGTAAGGAGCTGGAGGCGATCGCGGATGAGGCTGAGCGCGAGCAGCGGGTGCGCGACCTCACGGCCCAGGCCGAAGAGAACGCCGCGGCATTGAATGCGGCGGCGCTGTTCGAGCTGGATGACGTGATCGATCCGGCGGAGACTCGGGGGCTTATTGCCTCGACGCTGGTTGCGGCGGGGGATGCTCGTCCGCCGGGCGCGCATCGGTTCGTCGACACTTGGTGAGGGGGCGGGCGTCGGGGTCCCCTCTCCGGACACCGCTCGCCTATGGCTCGCGGTTGAGTGTCCTGAGAGGGGACCCCGACGCCGCCATTGACCGTGTTCATCGATTCGTAAGAGTGGTCGTGAGAGGATCGCCCGCGTGGGTACTCGCTTGAAGCCGCTGCCGGATCAGTTTGCCGAGACGGTTTCTGAGTTGCATCGGGTGGCTGAGGAGGTTGTGGCGCCCGCGCGTAAGCCGGATAACGAGATCGCTCTTGAACCGACGCCGGGTGGCTATGGGACGCCCGAGTTCGAGTGGGAGGGAGCTACCCACCAGGTGCGGGTTGAAGGGACTGATCTGGTTCGGGAAACGGACGGGGAGCAGGAGCGCGAGCCGCTCGATGTCGACGCGGACGCGGCTGCAGTTCTGGCCCGCTGGTATGAGTTCGGGCGGGAGGTGCTCGACCGACTGCGGGGTGAGGCGAATGTCGCCGAAGCCCCGACCGAGCCGATCCTTTGGCCTGAGCACTTCGATGTGGCGATCGAAATGGGCGACGAAGCGGCTGGCGCTCGTGCCACCTACGGGTTCTCACCTGGCGATGAGAACCACGCAGAGCCCTACGCCTACGTCGCTCCCTGGACCGCACAGGAGGCCGGCGACTTCTGGAACGCTCGGGGCTTCGGCGGGGCCGAGCTCGGTTACGCGGAACTGCTCGCGAGCGAGGACCCGGGCAAAGCTGCACTCGACTTCATGCGGAGCCGGCGCGATGCGCTGGCGCAGACTTCATCCACCCAACCCACCAAGGAGGACTAGTGACCGATTACTCCGATCTGCGTGCGCTGTTCATCAACTGCACCCTGAAGCGCAGTCCCGAGACCTCGAACACGCAGGGGCTGATGGACAAGTCGATGGAGGTCATGCGCGCCAACGGGGTCGAGGTCGAGTGCATCCGCGCGATCGACCACGACCTCGCGATCGGCGTCTGGCCCGACATGACCGAACACGGCTGGGCCACCGACGAGTGGCCGCAGATCTACGAGCAGGTGCTGGCCGCCGACATCCTCGTGCTGGGGATGCCGATCTGGCTGGGGGAGAAGTCCTCGGTCGCCACCCACGTGATCGAGCGCCTCTACGGCAACTCGCACCTGCTCAACGAGGAAGGCCAGTGGGCCTATTACGGCCGCGTCGGCGGCTGCATCGTCACCGGCAACGAGGACGGGATCAAGCACTGCGCGATGAACGTCCTCTACTCACTGCAGCACCTCGGCTACACGATCCCGCCCCAGGCCGACTCCGGCTGGATCGGCGAGGCCGGCCCCGGCCCGTCCTACCTCGACGACGACTCCGGCGGCCCCGAGAACGACTTCACCAACCGCAACACCACCTTCGCCGCCTGGAACCTGATGCACCTGGCGCGGATCCTCAAGGACGCCGGCGGCATCCCCGCCCACGGCAACCAGCCCAAGGAGTGGGAAGCCGGCTGCCGCTTCGACTTCCCGAACCCGGAGTACCGGTCCTAGCGCTTCCGATTTTTGCCACACCGGGCTGTGGCGAAAATCGGATGCGCTCACCAGAGCGCGTCGTGTTCCTCCATCACGCCGAGCCCCTCGGCGAGGGTGAGGCCGCCGAGGGTGCCGGCGAAGCTGCCGAAGCGGTGGCGGTAGCGGGAGCGGAAGAGCAGGTAGTTGTCGTCGCGGGCGTGGGCGGACTCGGAGGCGAAGTCGAGAGAGCCGGCGTCGCCGAGGTCGACCCCGTCCAGGCCGCGGAAGCGGGACGGCGGCGGCTCGTAGGGCTCGCCGTCGACCCAGATCGCCCGCTCGCTGCCCTGCGGCGGGTCGTTGATCCCCTCGACCAGGTTCCAGGCGAGGTTGCGACCCTCGACCGAGGTGCCGACGCCCGCCGACCAGAGCCAACTGGTGTGGCGCTGGTGGTAGCCGGCCGACTCGTCGTCGATGCCGCGGCCGGAGACTTGCAGGCGCCGCCCCGGCATCTCAACCGTCCCCGCGACGGGCATCCCCGCCCGCTTGCGGGTCCAGGCCCAGCTCTTGCCGCTGGGGCAGGTGGTCTCGATCGGCGCGGCGTCGCCGAGCTCGAGGCTGGCGCGTAGCCCCGGCCCGTCGATCTCCAGCCGCGGTCCCTCCAGCGTCATCTCGCGGCTGCCGGGCCGCAGCGCCGTGTGCGCCCACTGCTGCTGCGTCTCCCGGTCCCACAGCACCCAGAACGACTGCGTCAGCGGCCCGACCTCGGCGCGGGCGGCGCAGAGCATCAGCTCCTCGGCGAAGAGGGCGACGTAGCGCCAGCGCTTGCGCAGCTGGCCATGGTCTAAGAAGCGCATCTCGTCAATAGTCTCCATCGATGGACCAAGTCGTTCAGATCGTCGGCGCGCTGCTCATCCTCGTCGCTTTCGGAGCAGTGCAGTTTGACCGCATGCGGCCCGACTCGCGCCTCTACCTGGCGCTCAACCTCGCCGGCTCGGCGATCCTCGCCGTGCTCGCGGTCGCCGCCCAGCAGTGGGGCTTCGTCCTGCTGGAGGGAGTCTGGGCGCTCGTCTCCGGCTGGGGACTGGCGACCTCCGCGTCCGCCAAGGGACACCCCTAGCCGCTCACCCCTGAATTCGGCGGCCCCGGATCCGTTCTACGAAGTGCCCGGCGTTGCGGCGGCAGCCCCTGGCGCGAGCCCGCCGCGTCGCTTCGTAGTGGGAGTTGATCGTGCCGACGAAGCCGTCGACCTGGTTGACCGCCGGGCCCTTGGTGACTTCGATCCGAACCTGGACGACTTCGCGATAGGCACGTCGCAAGACGATCCGATGGGTGCGCACTTCTTCGCAGGCGGCAGTGGGCGGCCGGACGGTCAACAGTTCGTAGCCGCCGTTGGCCAGAAGCTGGAACGTGCCGTGGAGATGGAGGCTGGAGCGCACCGTCGTCGCGCAGGCGAAGTAGCGGCATTGGGGCTTGAACCGCCAGACCGGCTTCACCACCTGCCGCCGGGGGGGATTGACAGAGCGCTCGAAGACGCGGAACTTTCCCACCAGCCGTGGCGCCAGCGGGGTCCCGGCAGTGGCGCCGGCGGGAATGATCGGGATCGTGTAGGAGATCGATCCTTCGCAGGCTGCAGCGGTGCCTTCATCCTGCTTCCACCGAAGTTCGAGTTCGAATTCCGGTTCGACCGGGTTGGGGGGAACGACCACGGTGGTCTTGAGGCGGGTGACGGTGACCGGCGTCACTACTTCTTCCGCTTCGCGGACGGAGGCGATGGTGACGTCGCTGACCCGCTCGGGGCGGTTGGCGAAGATTTCTGCCGCGAGGCTCTGGCCGGCGCGTCCGTAGCTCGGTACGCGCAGTTCGAGCGCGTTCAGGTTCGCGGGACATGGCGGCGTCGCCGCAATCGTGGTCGCGGGCGCGATGGCGCAGGCGGCAGCAAGCGAGACCATGGCGGCGAGGAGGACCTGCAAGTACCTCATACGGCGGAGCAGCCTATCCCGCTCTGCTCTCCAGCCGCGCCGCGAGTTTTTTCATCCCACGCAGCCGGGCTGCCTCGGCCGCGCCGTCCCAGTCGGTCGGTGCGTCCGGTGGCCGCTCGACCCCGGCATCGCGCAGCGTCGCGATGTCCTTGAAGGCGAGCAGATCCTCGCGGCCCTCGATCAGCGCGCCCCGCAGCGCCGGGCGCCGCTCGCGGATCGCGCCGTCGAGGATTGCCTCCAGCGAGCCGTGCTTCTTCAGCAGCTCCGCCGCCGTCTTCGGGCCGACGCCCTTGGCGCCGGGCAGCCCGTCTGAGGGGTCGCCGCGCAGGGCGATGAAGTCGGGGACCAGCTCCGGGTCGATCCCGTAGCGCTCGCGCACCTCCGCCGGGCCGACCTCTTCGGCGCCTTTGCCGCCGGTCCGCACGTAGAGCACGGTCACGTCTTTGGTCGCGCACTGGTACATGTCGCGGTCGCCGGTCAACAGCAGCGCGTGGCCGCCGGCCTCGGCCTCCAGCCGCGCATAGGTCCCGAGCAGGTCGTCGGCCTCGAGGTCCTCGGCCATGGTCACGGCCCAGCCGAAGGCCTCGAAGAACGCGCGCGAGTCGGCGAACTGGTGCGGCAGCTCGTCGGGCATCGCCTGCTCCCGCTCGGCGTGGTAGGCGGGATAGAGCTCGGTCCGGTAGGCGGCCGCATCGGGGCCGAAGCAAAGCACCACCGCCCGCGGCTGGTGCAGTTCGACCTCCCGCAGGATCATGTTCGCCGTCCCCAGCAGCGCGTTAACGGGCCGCCCGTCCGGCCCGACGATCTTGCTCGGCAGCGCGTAGAAGGCGCGAAACAGCATCGAGGGCGCGTCGACGGCAAGCAGCGGAGCGGGCACGGCGACAGCTTAGGCGGCCGGCGGCCACGGGTGGCTAGAGTCATCAGCCGCATGGAGGCGCTCCACATCGACAACTTGGAGAAGCGCTACCCGACCGGGGTCGAGGCGCTGCGCGGGGTCTCGCTCGACATCAAGGAGGGTGAGTTCTTCGGCCTGCTCGGCCCCAATGGGGCGGGCAAGTCGACGCTGATCCACTGCACGACCGGGCTCGCGCAGCCGACCGGCGGCTCGATCGAGGTTTTCGGCCACGATGCGATCGACAACTACGCCGAGGCGCGACAGGCGGTCGGGTTGGCTCCCCAGGAGCCCAACATCGACTGGTTCCTCACCGTCGCGGAGACGCTCGATTACCACGCCGGCTACTTCGGGATGCCGCGCAAGGAGCGCCGCGAACGCACCGAGGAGCTGCTGGAGACCTTCTCCCTGACCGACAAGCGCGACGAACGCACCCGCACCCTCTCGGGCGGGATGAAACGGCGGCTGATCCTGGCCCGGGCGATGATGCACCGGCCGCGCCTGCTGATCCTCGACGAGCCGACCGCCGGCGTCGACGTCGAGCTCCGCCTCGAGCTCTGGCACTACGTCCAGAAAATCAACCAGGAGGGGACGACGATCCTCCTCACCACGCACTACCTGGAGGAGGCCGAGCAGCTCTGCGACCGGATCGCCTTCATCGCCGAGGGGCAGATCGTCGCCGAGGGCACCAGCGAGGCCCTGGCCGAGCGCTTCGAAGTGCCGAACCTCGAGGACGCCTACCTGGCTCTGGTCGGGCGCAAAGAGCTTTCCCGCTCGCACCTCGAGCTCGAGGTTGAGGCGTGAGCGGCTCGCGGATGACCGCCGCCCAGATCCGCTTCGCGACGCTCTGGCGCCGCGAGTGCAACCGCTTCCTGAAGATCAAGAAGCAGACGATCGGCGCGCCGATGCTGGAAACGTTCCTCTACATCACCGTCTTCGGCGCCGCGCTCGGCTCGCGGATCAAGCACCTGCACGGGATCGACTATGTCCTTTTCGTCATTCCCGGCCTGATCATGATGGCCTTCTCGACCAACGCCTTCTCCAACAACTCCTCCTCGATCCTCCAGCAGAAGTTCCAGGGAGCGATCCAGGACCAGCTCTCCTCGCCCGCCTCCCCGGCGGAGCTCCTGCTCGCCTTCTCGCTCGGCGGCTTCATGCGCGGGCTGACGGTGGCGTTCCTCACCTTCCTCGTCTCGGTGATCCTCGTCGGCCTCCCAGTCGAAAACGTCCTCGTCCTGATCCCCTCGCTGGCCCTGGTCGGCTTCTTCTTCTCCCAGCTCGGGGTACTGATCGGCGTCCGCGCCGAACAGTTCGACGACGTCGCTTTCGCCCAGACCTTCGTCCTGCAGCCGCTGATCTTCCTCGGCGGCGTCTTCTACTCCGCCGCCCTGCTGCCCCAGCCGTTCGAGACCCTGACCCGCTTCGACCCGATCTTCTACATGATCAACCTGGTCCGCTACGGCTTCGTCGGCTTCACCGAAGTCAGCATCGCCCTCTCGCTGCTGGCCCTGACTGCGGCCACCACCGCCCTCTTCCTCTTCAACCTGCGCCTGTTCAGCCGCGGCTACCGCCTGCGCGCCTAGCCAGCATCAAAACCTTGCCTTTCTGAGGCGGGTAAGCGACCGGGACACCCTCGCGAGACACTCAACCGCGAGCCATAGGCGAGCGGTGTCTGGCGAGGGTGTCCCGGTCGCCTATAACCGCTATCCCGGGTCGGCAACCGGTACAGCCGCTTTGCCGACGTCGTCGGGCAGGAGCAGGATCGCGCCCTCGCCGGTGACGTAGGCCTCCTCGCCGTGCTGGACGACGTCCATGCCCGTCGCCTCCTCGCGGTCGCTTGCCCGCAGCGGCATCACCGCGCCGATCAGCTTCAGCAGGACGAAGGTCATCACGAAGGCGTAGACCGGAGCCGCCAGCGCCGCCAGCGCCTGGTCGCCCAACTGCGCGGCGTTCCCGTAGAAGAGCCCGTCGGACACCCCATTCCAGCTCGCCTGGGCGAAGAAGCCGATGAAGAGGATCCCGATGAAGCCCGCCGTGCCGTGCGCGGCGAGGACGTCGAGGGTCTCGTCGACCCTGGTCCGCGTGCGCCAGACGATGATCCCGTAGCTCGGGAAGGCACCCAGGGCGCCGAGCAGCATTGCCCAGCCGGGGCTGATGTAGCCGCCCGCCGGGGTGATCAGGACGCAGCCGACGATGATCGCGGTGGCGGCACCGATCGCGGTCACTTTGCGCCCGCGGATCAGGTCGAGGGCGAACCAGACGACGAGGGTGCAGGCCGGGCAGAGCAGCGTGTTGGTGAAGGCGAGGACGCTGTTCTGGCCGGTCGAGAAGCCGCTGCCGCCGTTGAAGCCGAACCAGCCGAACCACAGCAGCCCCGCCCCGAGCAGGACGTAGACCGCGTTGTGGGGGAGGAGCGCCTGGCGGCCGTAGTCCTTGCGCGCGCCGACGACCACTGCCGCCGCCAGAGCCGAGAACCCGGAGGCCATCTCGACCGGCACCCCGCCGGCGAAGTCCAGCGTGCCGCCGGAGAGCAGCCAGCCGCCGCCGAAGGCCCAGTGGGCGAGGACGGCGTAGACGACGACCGACCACAGCGCCGCGAAGACGAGGAAGGCGCTGAAGCGCATCCGCTCGACCACGGCGCCGGAGATCAGCGCCACGGTGATGATGCAGAAGGTCGCCTGGAAGGAGAAGAAGACGAGCTCGGGGATCGCCGTCCCTTCGCGCGGGGCGAAGTCGACGCCCTGCATGAAGGCGTTGCCGAGGCCGCCGATCAGGTCGCCGCCGCCGTCGAAGGCGAGCGAGTAGCCGACCGCGGCCCAGGTCACTGCCGCCACCGCGATCGCGGCGATGCTCATCATGAAGGTGTTGAGCGTGTTCTTCGAACGCACCAAGCCCGCGTAGAAGAGCCCCAGCGCCGGCGTCATCATCAGCACCAGCGCGGTGGCGACGAGCATCCAGGCGGTGTCGCCCGTATCGATCCCGGCGTTCATCGGCTCACCGGCGTCACGGCGCCCTCGTCGCTGTCTCCGGTGCGGATCCGCACCGCGTGGTCCAGCGGCACGACGAAGATCTTGCCGTCGCCGACTTCGCCGGTGCGGCCGCCCTCGCAAATCGCTTCCACGGTTTTGTCCACGAACGAGTCGGAGACGGCGACCTCGAACCGGACCTTCTCCGAGAGCCCCATCTGCACGGTCGTGCCGCGGTAGGTCTCGACCCGCTCGACCTCACCGCCGTGGCCTTGGACGCGACTCATCGAGAAGCCCCGGACCTCGGCCCGGTGCAGTGCCTCCAGGACTTGGTTCGCCTGCTCGGGGCGAACGATCCCGATTACAAGTTTCACTTTCTTTCCTCCCCCAGTTGGTGCCGCTGCGGGCGCGAGCCTATCGGGATGGCAAGCGGCCTTGCGCGCTCAGGACTCCGCGAGTGCCGAGACCCGTGCGTCCCTACAATCCGGAGCGAATGGCCTCGCGGGTCCGCAGGCGGCGACGCAAGCCGCACCACTCTCTCTGGCACAAGTTCGCGATCCCCATCGGGATCCTGCTTGCGCTTGCGCTGGTTGCCGGCGGGATCGCCGCCGCCTGGGCGCTCAACGTCTACAACGAAGCGCCGGAGCTCTCGAGTCTGAAGCCAGTGCAGAAGGGCCGCTCCTCGGCGATCTACGCCGCCGACGGCAGTCTGATCGGCTTCATCCGCTCCGAAAACATCCGCCAACCGGTCTCGGCGAAAGCGTTGCCGCAGGTATTGAAGGACGCCACGGTCGCGATCGAGGACAAGAACTTCTACGACCACGGCGCCCTCGACTACGAAGGCATCGCCCGCGCCGCCTGGAAGGACGCGCTCGCCGGCGGCAAGCCGGTCCAGGGTGCCTCGACGATCACCCAGCAGCTGGTCCGCAACCTCTACATCCAGAACCGGGAAGAGACGATCAAGCGAAAGCTGATCGAAGCCCACCTCGCGGTCGAACTCGAGGAAAAGCACAGCAAGGGATGGATCCTCAAGGAATACCTCAACACCGCTCCCTACGGGACGGTTGAAGGGCAGACCGCGGTGGGGGCCGAGGCGGCGGCGCAGACCTACTTCTCGAAACCGGCCAAGGATCTAAATCTCACCGAGGCTGCGCTGCTCGCCGGCCTGCCGCAGGCACCCTCCGAATACAACCCTTTCCTCGACCCGAAGGCGGCGCTGAAGCGGCGCAACGAGGTGCTGACGGTGATGCACGAACAGGGCTATATCGACAGTGAGGAATACCGCGACGCCAAAACCCACGGCCTCGGGCTCGACCCGGGCAACAAGTACCAGGTGATCAAGGACCCGTTCCTCTTTGACTTGGTCCAGAACGAACTGATCGAACGCTACGGAATCAACACCGTCCGCAACGGCGGCCTCAAGGCCTACACGACGATCGACCCGAGCCTGCAGGAAAAGGCCGAATACGCGGTCGAAAACACCTGTTACGTCTGTTACTCCGAAGGCGGCCCGGCTGCCGGCCTCGCCTCGGTCGACCCCGACACCGGCGCGATCGTCGCCCTCGCCTCGACCGAAGGTTCCGCCGACGAAAGCCAGTTCAACTACGCCTGGCAGGCGCACCGCCAGCCCGGGTCCTCGTTCAAGACCTTCGTGCTGACGACGGCGGTCAAGGAGGGGATCGACCCCGCCAGCACCTACTACAACGGCACCTCGCCGATGACCCTGGAAATCCCCGGTGGCGGCACCTGGACGGTGAACAACGCCGAGCCCGGCGGCGGCACGATGTCGCTGGAAGCTGCCACCTGGGACTCGGTCAACGTCATCTTCGCCCAACTCGACCTCGACGTCGGCCCCGAAAGCGTGACCGAAACCGCGCAGGAAATGGGGATCGAATCGCCACTGCAGTCAGTGCCGGCAGAGGCAATCGGCGGTCTCGCGATCGGCGTCACGCCGCTGGAAATGGCCGACGCCTACGCGACCCTCGCTAACGGTGGCATTCACCATGACGCCACCGCGGTCAGCAAAGTCGCATTCCCCGACGGCACGGTCGACGACTTCGAGAAGGACTCGGGCGAAAGGGTCCTCACTCCCGGCCAGGCCTGGGAGGTGACTCGCATCCTCGAGGGCGTGATCACCCAAGGCACCGGCGCCGGCTACACCTACATGGGCTGCAGCTCGGAGGCCGGCAAGACCGGCACCTCGGAGGGACTCTCCGACGCCTGGTTCGTCGGCTTCACGCCGAAATACTCGACCGCGGTCTGGGTCGGCCACCCGACCTCGCGTGAATACACCGGCTTCGGCGGTCCCACCGCCGGCCCGATCTGGCAGTCCTACATGTCGGCCGCCCAGGAAGGCGACTGCCCTGAATTCGAACAGGCGACCGAACCCGAACTTGAAGGCCTCGACAGCGGCCACACCTCTTCCTCGGGCTACGAAAGCGGCTACGAAGAAGAAGAAAGCTACGAAGAAGGCGAAGAAGAAGAAAGCCAAAAGGGCAAGGGCAAAGAAAAGGCGGAAACCGAAGAACCCGCCGAAGAAGAAGCGACGCCCGACCCCGAACCCGCCCCGGCACCCGCGCCTTCGCCGCCCCCCGGCGGCGGCATCAGCCCAGGCTGAGCCGCCTACAACCCCCCTCCCTCCCGGCTCGTTTTTGCCGTTGAGTTCCTGCTGCCAGGAAACGAAATTTCGCCAGGATGCGAGCCGTTTCAGCCCGACACGGGTGACAAATTCCGCGGCGGGTGACAACTGTTCCAACATTCTTGACTGCCCATTTGCGCCCTGGTAAGCGTATTCATGTAGTTCCCTTTCCGTATTCCAGTCATACCTAAAAAGGAGACCAACATGAAGTACCTGAAACTACTCGGCCTCGCGGCCGTAGCGGCTACGGCGCTGATAGCGTTCGTTGGCGCAGGCACCGCTTCCGCGGTCACGCTCTGCACAACAGACGAGCCTGGCACAACCACGTGTACGGGGTCGGCTTGGAAGGTCACCCATATCGAAGCAAGCCAGATTGGCAGCGGAGTCCTCGAGGACACAAGCGGCAACACCCTCATCACATGCACCACCTCGTCGATGACAGCCGGTCCGATGAGCACCGGCGGCGGAGCGGGAACGCCTTCGACCGGCTCGGTCACGGCGCTTTCCTTCTCGAATTGCAACAGCACTCCTGTGGTGCTTAAAAAAGGTACCCTCTCGGTCAACAGCAGTCGCCAGTTCATCTCGAATGGAGGAGAAATCACAGCCTCGCTGTTCGGCGTTAGCTGCAACTACGCCACCAGCAACACGGTCCTTGGGACTGGTGTCCAGGGATCAGACACCCTGACCATCAACGCCGTCATCAAACGGTCCGCCGGAGGCTTCCTCTGTCCGGAAACCACGAAGTGGACAGCTACGTTCACAATTACAAACCACAAAGCCGGGATTTACGTCACCACCGAATAAACATTGCTCAGTCTCTGACGTGTGGCCGCCCCTCAGATGAGGGGCGGCCACGCTCGATATGCTTGGGAGGATTTAATTTTGCTGCGGATCAATAGAAGGGTGCCTTTGAGCTATCTACGCCTAGCGCTGAGTGCTTTGGCACTTGCCTTCCTGGTGCTTGCTCTTCGGCCGGGCACTACGGTCGCAGCCGGCAATTACCTCTTTGATCCCACTCTTTCTCTTTCCGGATTCAGCTCCGCGCGCGCCGTCACCACGGACCCGTTTGGCGACATCTATGTCGTCGACAACGGGCCCGAAAGCGCTGAAGGCTCGGAAGGGAGCATCGACGTATTCACGCCCTCCGGGTCGCTGATCACGAAAGTCGAAGACGCATCGGGCCCACGGAACGTCGCAGTCGACAGCAAAGGGTACCTGTATGTCTTCGCGTTCCTACCAGGCTCGAATGGAAAGGTCGAGCGGTATACCCCCAGTGCCTACAACCCAGCGATTGGCGAAATTGCGTACGGATCGACCCCGGTGGTCATCCGTGAAGGCGATCTGGGCTTCTTCGCCGGGTTGGCGATAAATCGTGCAAACGACCATCTGTTCGTGCATGTAGGAACCAAACTGGTTGAGTACACCTCGGCGACGGAAGGCAATGCACTCGTGCCCGAAGCAGTAGGCGCGGGCGCTTTCGTTGAAAACCAAGGACTCGGTCTGGCGGTAGACGCCGCACACGGCCGCATCTACGCGAGTGATTCTGAAGCTGCCCAAGGTGGTCCTCTCTTGATCCGAGTCTTCAACCTAAGCCCACCGCACGAAGAATTCGAACCGATAAAAGGGAACGTCATCCCATCCGGGTCCTTCGCAAATGAACCGTCGCTCGCGGTTGACGAAGCAACCGGCAACGTGTTCGTTTACTTCAACGCAGGGAAAAAAACCGCAGTCTACGAGTTGACCGAAGACGGAGATTTCGTTACGTCAATCGAACACCAGTTCAAGTACCCGCTGGGAGCGGAGATCGGTGTCGACAGCGGTGTCTCCAGCCCCAATGAGGGATATTTGTTCGTGCCGTCGGCGGGCGAAGCCAATATCGGGGAAGTCTTGGCGTTCGGCCCCTCAGAAGTTTGCCTTCCTGAAATCGAGGAGAGCTCGTTCGCAAACGTCACTACCGACGAAGCCGAACTCCGCGCGACGATCAACCCGTGTGGCGGTGCGACTCACTACATCTTCGAATTCACCACTCAGCAGGCCTTCGAAGCCGCAGGCTTCGAAGGCGCGCAGCTGGCTGGGCAAGGGGAGTTGCCCGCAGCGAAAACGTCTCAGCCGGTCAGCGGCTTCGCCACCGGCCTCGCACCCGGGACTGCGTATCGTTTCCGGGTCCGGGCCGAAAACGAAGTAGGTCCAACCGCAGCGGAAGGAACTTTCACCACCTATTCCGCAACTGTCCCGGGATCGCCATGCCCCAACGACGCGCTGCGAACCGGGCTCGCGGCTCTGCTGCCGGACTGCCGCGCCTACGAGCTCGTAACTCCGGCTGAAACGAATGCGCGCGCGCCGCGCGCATTCGGCTTTGCCTCTAATCCCCAGTTCGCGACTCGCCAGGCCTCGCCGTCCGGTGACGCAGTCTCCTTTGTCACGGAAGGCGGGACGATCCCAGGTTACGAAGGCACTGGTTGGCTTTCGGGCGACCCTTACCGCACTACCCGTGAAGCAAACGGTTGGAGCACGGTCAGCACGGGCCCCAATGGTGTCGAAGCCTCAGTGGCGGGTCCGGGCAGCACCTCACCAGATCAAAACTTTTCCTTTTGGACCCCCGAAGGGGAAGGCACGGCGCTGGTGAATGGGAAAAGGACCACCTACGTTCGCTACCCGGACGGAAGCTCGGAGCTCGTCGGACGGGGTAGTCTCAACATCGATTCCCAGGCACGCGGCAAGCTGATCAGCGAAAACGGTGGCCACATCATCTTCACCAGCGGCGAAGCCGGTCATCCCGGTGGTATTCGGCTCGAGCCGGACGCCCCGCAAAATGGCACGCGGGCGGTCTATGACCGCACCTCTGACGAAGTAACCCACGTCGTCTCGTTGCTGCCTGGCAACAAAACGCCCAAAGCGGGGGAAGATGCCTCCTACGTCGGCGCCTCCCTCGACGGCCGCGGCGTCGCCTTCACCATCGGCGGCACCCTCTACCTGCGCCGCGACGATACCCAGAGCTTCGAAATCGGCTCCGGGCTCACCTTCGCCGGCGTCGCCGAAGGCGGCGGTCGCATCTTCTACCTGCAGGCGGGCAACCTCAAAGCCTTCGACGCCCAGAGCGGCAAAACGATCGTCTTTGCCGAAGGCGGCGACGTCACCCCTGTGAACATCCCTGCCGAAGGCACCGCCGCCTATTTCGTCTCCCCCGACGTCCTCACCACCAAAGTCAACCCCAACGGCGCCAAAGCCAAAACGGGAAACGAGAATCTCTACCTGTCGCGCGAAGGGCAGATCGGCTTTGTCGGCACCGTCACCGAACGGGACGTGAAAGGCGAACCGGGTTTGGTCGGCCAGATGGACGGCCTTGGGCTCTGGCTAGAAGCCGTCGGCCCGGACAGCGCTGAAGTTTCCGGCCGTCCCGCTGTCGATCCCTCCCGTGTCACCCCCGCCGGCAGCGTTCTGTTATTCCAGTCGCGCGCACCACTCGACGGCTACGACTCCGAAGGGCACTCCGAGGTCTACCGTTATGACTCCGCCGGTTCACTCGACTGTCTCTCTTGCAATCCGACCGGATCTCCGGCTTCGGGCGAGGGAACCCTGCAGACGCCTCTGCCGGAACCCGGGGATCCCGCCCCGACGGTTATCTACTCGCTGCTGCCCAATCTGCGGGACGATGGCCACCGTGCCTTCTTCCAGTCAACGGAGCCGCTTGTGGTCGGAGACACCGACCATCTGCAGGACGTCTACGAGTGGGAGGCCCAGGGGGTCGGCAGCTGCGACCGGGCCGGTGGCTGCATATACCTGATCTCTGCCGGCAACAGTGGGCATGCTGATTACCTCTACTCGGTCAGCGCCAGTGGCGATGACGTCTTCTTCAGCAGCGCTGATCAGTTGCTCGGCTCCGATCGCGAATCGACCTACTCGATCTACGATGCCCGCGTCGGCGGCGGCTTTCCCGAAGCAACCGAAGAAGAATGCCAGGGCGAAGGATGCCGTCCCGGGATAGCGCCGACTCCCGATCTCGTTCCCCCGGCAAGCCCGGCGTTAGGGGCCAAGGACAATGTCTCCCCTCGCTGCCCGAAGGGCAAGCGCAAGGTCAAGCGCCACGGCAAGATCCGCTGCGTGAAGAAGAAGGGGCACGGCAAGCACCATCGCCATAAAGCTGCGGCCAACCAGAAAGGGGGCAGCAAATGAGCTTCTCGTCCAGCCGTTTCCTCGCGATCATGGCGCTCGGTGCCGTGGCACTCGCCCTTCTCGCCTCATCCGCGAGCGCCGCCGAAGCCGAAAACTACAAACTGGAATCTGTCTCCGCCTCGCTCTCGACGCAGCAGGCCGGGGAGCACGCCGACTTCACCACCACCTTCGTCCTCAGCGAAAAAGCGGCCAAACCCTACGCCCAGACCCAGGATCTAATAGTTCACCTGCCACCCGGCGTGATCGGCAACCCACAGGGCATCCCGCGCTGCACCGTCGCCCAGCTCGGGAACGTCCCTCAGGACAGTGAATGTCCGGTCGCCTCGCAGGTGGGCATCACCGAAATCACGCTTGGCGGGACGATCTCAGGCACTCTCTCCGAGCCCATCTACAACATGGAGCCGCCAGGGGAAGGGGAGGCAGTTGCTCGCTTCGGGCTCTTCGCCGGCGCGTATCCGGCTTTCATCAACGTCCGTGTCGACCCGACCGACTACAGCATTGTGGCGGCGGTCGAAGGGGCACCCTCGGCCTCTGGCCTGATTGCCGCCACCACCACGTTCTGGGGGGTGCCGGCGGCGCCCGAACATGATCCGGCCCGACTCACGCCCCTAGAAGCAGTGCAAAACGAATCCCCGCCCGGTGGTCGTCCCGCCGGCTTGCCGCCTGCTCCGTTCCTGTCCAATCCGACCGACTGTTCGCTGCAGCGGCAGGTGACCGTGACCGCGACTAGCTACCAACTACCCGACCAGCCGAAGACGCTCAGCGCGCCGTTTCCCCAGATCGTTGGCTGCGGCAAACTCAACTTCAACCCCACCTTCACCGCGATCCCGACTAACCCCGAAGCCGCGGCACCGACGGGGATAGACGCGACGCTCGTAATCCCCCAGGACGAAACCCCTCAGGGGCGGGCCACCTCGACCCTGAAGGGGGCGACGGTGAGTCTGCCGGAGGGGATGAGCGTCAACCCTGCCGCTGGGGACGGCCTCGCGGCCTGCAGTGCCGAGGAAGTCGGCTTCGGTCTAAACGAAGTCTCCCACTGCCCCGACGCGGCGAAGATCGGCTCTGCCGAACTCGAGGTGCCGGCGCTCGAACGACCGCTGCATGCCTCGGTGTACCAGCGCACCCCCGAACCTGGCCACCTCTTCCGCTTCTGGCTCGTGGCAGACGAACAGGGCGTGCACTTAAAGCTGCCGGCCGAGATCGAGGCCAACCCGTTGACCGGGCAGGTCACCACCCACTTCGACGGCATCCCTACCTTGGGAGGGAACCCGCAATTGCCTTTCGAAGAACTGAAGCTGCATGTGGTCGGTGGCCCGCGGGCGCCATTGGCGACGCCCGCCCACTGCGGAACTTTCCAGACCCACTACTCCTTCGCTCCCTGGTCGGGCAATGCGGCTGTGGTCGGCGACACGCCGATGCAGATCACCAGCGGCTGCGGCAAGGGGGGGTTCTCGCCGAAGCTCTCGGCCGGTATGACCAACCTTCGGGCCGGCTCCTTCTCCCCCTTCACCTTCACCCTGACCCGCCAAGACGGCGAAGCCAACCCCCAGTCAATCGCCGTCCACCTGCCCCAGGGCCTTTTGGCCAAACTCGGCGGCGTTCCCCTCTGCTCAGACGCTGACGCCGCCACTGGCGCCTGCCCGGCTGGCTCCAAGATCGGCTCGGTGGTGGCTTCGGCGGGAGTCGGCGGTGCCCCCCTCTGGATACCCCAGCCCGGCAAGGCGCCCACCGCTGTCTACCTTGCCGGGCCCTACAAGGGCGCCCCCTACTCCGTGGTCTCAGTGGTCCCCGCCCAGGCGGGTCCCTTCGACCTCGGCCTAGTCGTCAACCGCTCGGCGATCTACGTCGACCCCGAAACTGCCCTGGCCACCGCCATCACCGACCCCCTGCCCCAGATCCTCGAAGGGGTTCCTGTCTCCTACCGGACCCTGAACATCACCCTCGACCGGCCTGAATTCACGCTCAACCCGACCAGCTGCGCGCCAAAGACGATCAGCGCCA
>Ga0207656_10000171_pt1 | contig 23680 bp, 18 predicted proteins | sample KBSCornC12_FD_184297 | JGI IMG/M metagenome (GOLD analysis project Ga0207656, IMG submission 184297) | Corn rhizosphere microbial communities from Kellogg Biological Station, Michigan, USA - KBS Corn C1-2 (SPAdes) (version 2) | ecosystem: Host-associated > Plants > Roots > Rhizosphere > Soil ...
GTTGAATCTAATAGATAAGCATTGACCCAGGCAAAACAAGAATCTGTCGGTACCCCGGTTTCATAACAAGTGGATGCCTGGCATCCACTAGCATCACTAATAGTAACACAATACAATCCATTGGACTGTGGATAGATAGTCTGAGACGAATCGCCTGTGCTCCATAAATAAGTCACGGGTGGAAGTCCATATCCATTAGCTGTTAATGCTCCGCTAGGGTCTTCAGAGATATAGGCTTCACAGAAATTATTGTCAGGAACAATAACACAAGTTGAATAAGCACATCCGGTGGCGTCGGTTACAATTACGCAATATGTTCCCGGCGGAACAGCCTGGAGGAACGGTGAAGTTTGACCACCACCCCATAAATAAGTAAATGGAGCAGTACCTGTTCCTACCGCCTGAAGGGTGTAGGTGTTATTGTTGTTGTCTGTAGTAATGATGTAGGCAAAGCAATTGAACATGGTATCATTTGAAAAATAATAGCAATCACTTACTGTACATCCTAATGGATTCAATGTGGCAGTCACACAATATGTACCTGCTTGTACAGGATGAATATCCTGAGTAGTTTCACCTGTTGACCATAAATAGGTTGCTGTCTGACTGGCAGGCGTCCATGCTGTCAAATAATTAAGTGCACCAGGATTGGGTTCTTCCAATATGATGACAAGACAGGAATCCGAGTTGCTGTTTTCACAATACGTGAAATCAGCCTGAAACTCAAATTGGCCATTTGCCGTAGTGAAAAACTGGGATTGAACAAGATTGTTACAATCGATCATATTCACTTGTACAAAACCGAGAATATTTGGATCGGTCGGTGCACAGTTAAGTGTTACGTCATACGTCCCGTCAAAACCTGTCCAGACTTCATCCTGGCAAAAAGTCGAATCTGCGTAATAAACGGAGAGCAACAGGTTGACACTATCCTGTCCTCCGCCATTCGCATCGGTTACAGTTCCGTAAACATGTACGGGATTTTGGGCGCCAAGACTTAAAAAGCCGGCTACGGTAATGAGGGAAGCGAGTAAAAGTTTTCTAATCATCATTATTGAATCCACTATTTTGTTTTTAAAATTTTCGGTTTCAGTCCATAATACGGAGAAAGTGGGCTTGAGGTTGGGCTAACCCGTAATATTTATTGAAATTACGACCTTATGTCGATTGCACCATTAGCGGAACGATTGAGGCCCAGGGTCTTAGCGGATATCCTCGGCCAGGAGCATCTCCTGAGTGAAGGTGCCGTCCTCATGAAAGCCATCAAATCCGGCAGGATTCCTTCGATGATTCTTTGGGGTCCACCGGGTGTAGGTAAGACTACTTTGGCCAGGGTTATTGCGGCTGCCATGGATCGGCCTTTTATTCCACTTTCTGCCATTAACAGTGGCGTGAAAGAAATCCGGGAAGCCATTGACCAGGCAAAGAAGCAACGCTATTTTGACCGACCCGGCCCAATCATGTTTATCGATGAGATCCATCGCTTTAGCAAATCCCAACAGGATAGTTTATTGGGAGCTGTTGAAGATGGTACTGTCACCCTAATCGGTGCCACTACGGAGAATCCATCTTTCGAAGTCATCTCTGCATTACTCTCAAGATGCCAGGTCTATGTGCTAAAACCACTTGATGAGGATACGCTTCGCAAGCTGCTTGATCGCGCAATTCACACTGATGTTGAATTGAAAACAAAAAATATCGTAATTGAAGAAGATCAGGCCTTACTTCAACTTACTGGTGGCGATGCAAGAAAACTATTAACTGCACTCGAAATTTTATCGAATGAGCAAACCGATCCTATTGTCATCAATAATGAAACTGTACAATCTGCCATCCAACGCAACATAGCCCTTTATGACAAAGGAGGTGATCAGCATTATGACATCATTTCCGTTTTCATAAAATCAATTCGTGGATCTGATCCGAATGCAGCCATTTATTGGCTCGCACGAATGCTGCATGGTGGTGAAGACATCAAATTTATTGCCCGACGCATGGTGATACTGGCTGCCGAAGACATTGGGTTGGCCAATCCAAATGCATTGTTGGTTGCTCAATCCTGTGCCGATGCTATTCAATTTGTCGGAATGCCGGAGGCCAGGATCATTCTTGCCGATGCGGTGATCTTTCTGGCTACCAGTGCCAAATCCAATTCTGCTTATGAAGCCATTTCTGCAGCGATGCAAAAAGTAAATGAATCGGGTCCACTTCCAGTGCCGCTTCATCTTCGCAATACGCCAACACAATTGATGAAGAATCTCGGCTATGGTGCCGGCTATGAATACAGTCATGCTTACGAAGGCAATTTCTCGCCACAGGAATATTTGCCAGATGAAATTGTTGGAACTGCTTTCTATCATCCTGGTGGAAATAAGTATGAGCAGGAGATCAAGGCGAGGATGATCAATTGGTGGGGAGGAAAATATAAAAGGAATGAAGATTGAATATTGACTTATAATATTTAAAAATTAAATTTATTGTTGTTGTTGTTGGAGTTCTCTCCAACAACCTTAAAAAAAATGAAACCATGATCTTCGCCATCATCTTCGTCAGTTTAGTTTTTATCTCGGTGGGATTCATCATTAATGAACGCAACGCAAAATATCTGCTCGCTGGCTACAATACAATGAGCGAAGAGGAGCGTAAGACGGTAGATATGCAATCTTTTATGCCGGGGTTCAAAAAATTTCACATTTTCCTGGGTACATCATTGTTAGTTATTGGATCATTGTTATACTTCCTGGTCGGTGACTCTGCGGCTACAACTTTCCTGAGTCTATATCCCCTGTTGGCCTACCTCTATTACTTTATCATCAGCCGAAAGCATTATAGTGGCGTCAGTAAACGCAAACACAACCTGGGCTTTATCATCCTGGGAGTAACATTGATCCTGGTGGTGGGTCTCCTGGGCATAGGGAACAAACCCGGAAACCTAATCATACAGCCGGAAAAAATTGAGTTTGATGGTATGTATGGCGAAGTACTGACACCTTCCGCAATTGATAGTGTTGAATTAGTCAATCAACTTCCCAACGTCACTATACGTACCAATGGATATGCCCACGGCCAAGTTCGTAAAGGTTATTTTAAAACTGAAAAAGGCGAAATCATAAAACTCCTGGTGGATTCCGATCAGGCACCTTTTCTCTTCATCAAAAAAAAGAATGGAGAAAAAATATATTTCACGTCGAAAGGAAAGTCGTTGCAAAGTTTGATGGATGAATTGAAGAAAGTGCTTAAGGATATGAATACCGAAGGCTAAATTTTTTCACATCTTTGCACCTTCAAAAACACCATTTACTTCTTACTTCTTACTTCCTTATTCGTTATTCCTAATTCTATATGTTAGTTTACAAATTCGGCGGCACATCCCTCGGCAATGCAGAACGAATGAAATCGGTCGCTAACCTGGTCACCCGCGACAAGCACCAGAAAATAGTCGTTCTCTCTGCCGTCTCCGGCACCACAGACACTTTGATCAAATTATCCCGTTCCAATGAACAAGAAGGCCTGAACATTCTCCAGGTTATGGAGGATCAATATGCTAAGTATGTGAATGATTTACTTTCCACAGCGGAAAGCAAAAAAGCAGCCAATCATTTCCTCGAAACAAAATTTGAAGAGCTTAAAAAACTTCTGGCTGATCCAATTCCACGCGACGAACGGATCTTTGTTTCCTTCGGAGAGATTATGTCCACTTCCTTGTTTATGATCTATGCAACTGAACAAGGTATTTCTGCAGCCCTTTTGCCGGCACTGGACTTTATGCGTACGGAAGAAGGCGAACCAGAGATGGACAATATCCAACTTCTTTTAAATACTATTTTGGAAAACGTCGGTCCAAAAGATATCTACATCACGCAAGGTTATATCTGCCGCAATGAACATGGAGAGATCGACAATCTTCGGCGGGGAGGAAGTGATTATTCGGCTACCATCATTGGTGCAGCATTGAAAGCTGAAGAGATCCAGATCTGGACCGATATCGACGGCGTGCATAACAACGATCCACGAATAGTAAAAAAGACAACACGCATTGATGAATTGAGTTATGCTGAGGCTGCAGAGCTTGCTTATTTCGGCGCAAAGATCTTACATCCACTTTGTGTCAGGCCTGCACGTCAGGCCCAGGTTCCTATTCGATTGCTGAATACACTTAATCCTGAAGCAGAGGGAACACTCATTCACAGCGAAGACCTTTCAGAAAAAGGTGGCCCAAAGGCAGTGGCTGCAAAAGATGGTCTCATTGCCATCAATATCCGATCATCGCACATGTTAATGGCTTACGGTTTTCTTCGCAAGATTTTCGAAGTATTCGAGGCTAACAAAACTTCAGTGGATATGATCACCACTTCGGAGGTGGCCGTGAGTCTTACGATTGATGATGATACCCATTTAAACAAGATCGTTTCAGATCTCGAACATTTTGCAACCATCACAGTTGATCGAAATCAAACTATCATCTGTGTGGTCGGTGCTTTTAAGAAAGATGAAAATGGAATTGCGGTTCAAGTATTGAATCCGCTCAAACATATTCCTATTCGGATGATCTCTTCAGGTGGAAGTGAAAGCAATATCTCCATCCTCATCGACTCCTCCTACAAGCAGCAGGCACTTGAAGCATTAAACAAGGACTTGTTCAACCAGGGCTGATAAGTGCTTATCTCGCCACTACGACTTTCTGATGATACGTTTTATTATCTGCAGTGATTAACGTTGCAACATAAATCCCTGGAGGCAGTTGAGAAATATCTAAGATCGATTGATTTCCATTGACCTGTTGGGACAAAAACTGAATTCCACTCAGGTTAGTGATGGTAACTCGATCCAGAGAAGATTTACTCTCCGGAAATTGAAGCGTTATACTTTGCGTTGCAGGGTTCGGGTAAATGGACAGAGCTTGATTTGTTGGTTCTTCAACTGCAACAGGAAAACAAATGCCTGGCATGTTTTCATCCATCCAATCGAGTCGTTGAGTGATCCAGTCTTCCATGTAATAGATCTCTTCCTGATACGACGTCCCGATAAAATGATTAGGCCAGATATAAATTCCGAGAATCGGCCACTTGGCATAATTGCGTTCCTCAATCTGATTGAAGGTCACAGCCATACTGTCGAGATAATGCAGGATATGGTCGGTGCTTAAAACAGTTTCCCTTAATTCTTTGTAACGACATTTTAATTCATCCTGAAAATAAGGATCCTCTAAAAGTCTTGGCCACCAGGTCGGCGTGTTGCCGCATCCTCCACTATCATTGTATGTCCAACCTGCAATATTTTCGCAGGAACAATAATCAACATTGCCATAAGCGAGATTGAAATCCCAAAGTGGTCCAAGGTGTAAAAGTGAATCTTTGGAATCACGATCCTTGTACATGAACGTGCTCAATCGATATCCATCGACATTGTGTCCTAATTCAGTCACTAGAAAATTATCAATCCAGGAAGGAACATCCATATATCGCCTGTAACCCAACTGCTCATCCTTGAAATCATCACTATACAAGGCATGTTCAAATGCATGATAAAATCCCTGGATATAAGCTCTTTGTTCAGGTTGCATATCCGGTCCTTTTGGATCTTCATACACAATGCGGATTTCGCCAGTTGTATCAGTGCCTTCAAAATCGGAAACGAAATACGATTCCGGACCACTATCGCGATCTACTTTAAGAATATAACCGCCAGTAAGTGAATCACCATCAATATCGGTCTCCTTTAATTTGGAAATATCAACACGGTTTTTATCACGCTTGATTTTTTCCTCCAAACAATACACACCCTGGTAATCGCCATTCAAAAACAATTCGCAAAATCGAGTGCGCGGGGCATAGCGACCCATGTCATTGCCCAACTTATAAGTCAAAGCGTCGCGGAGAAATGATTTATCAGTGTAGGGCGCATAAAAAATCCAGTCTTCATCTTTCGGCAGCCCTAATAAATCAATCTCCAGGTCATCGCCGATGTCATCTTTTGTTTCAAAACCATAACTCTTTTTAGGAAAACTTTGTGATGAGGAACCTCTCACTTCGATAGCCAAATTCATTTCTTGTGAAGGAGTATCCGTCAAATGATTGAGCTGTCCTGCACCATTATCGATCACCTTGAGAGTTCCGGGAATTTTTGGATTGTCAGGAATCGTATAATTCTGATCTGTATTTATAATGCAGATAGGAAGTGAACTGGATCCGAAGACATCGGGTGCGGGTGCCTGTTCTCCAAAAGTAAGTTGCCAATCTAACAGGGTCCCTTCGTCTGCATAAGCATAGGTATCGAGGATTCGAAGAATCCAATGACCGTTTCCATCTTGCCCATTATTTGCATTACCAAGGTTTGAAAAAGGAATAAATGATCCGGTAAAGGGCCACCAGGAATTAATAATGTGCGTAGGGGCATCCATTTCAAAACAAGTGTTCATGTAAGCATCTCCATCACCGCCAAGACCTGAAGCCAACAAGATGTTGTGTCCATCAGGAGCAATCAAACGTATATCGAGGTCCGAAACCCAGGTATGCACGAGATTGATGCATACTGATTTCAATCCAAAAGCAGGTGTCAGCGAATCAGGAGAAAGTCCCTGCACATCCACAACGAAATCGGAGATGGTACCGTCATCTTTGATCGGGCCAGCGCTCCCCTGGAAGGTCTGAGCATTAGCCGAAATAATCACCAACAAGAAAAATATAACCTGGGAGATAATGAGCTTCATAAAGGGTGCGATAAGGGGTGTAAACATAGCATAAATTGATATCTATTCTCACTCTCTCTCATTCTTACAGTCTCACGTTCTCACGATCTTACGTTCTCAGGGGGAGATGTATCTTTGCCGAATAACCTACACTTTTAGTTATGTCAATGGACAAGGCCCTCATGGTGGATCACAAGATCATCGAAGACAGTGCTCGTGAATTTGCCCGCACCCATATTTTACCCCATGTGATGGAATGGGATGAAAGCCAGCATTTTCCAATGGATCTCATGCATCAGCTTGGGCACCAGGGATTCCTGGGGGTATTGGTTCCTGAAGAATATGGCGGTGCCGGCCTCGGTTACCAGGAGTATATCACGATCATCACCGAGATCGCTAAAGTCTGCGGTTCAATCGGACTTTCCCTGGCCGCTCACAATTCGCTTTGTACCAATCATCTTTACACCTTTGGCAGTGAAGAGCAGCGTAAAAAATGGTTGCCTAAACTGGCAACTGGGGAATGGATCGGAGCATGGGGCTTGACAGAACCTAATACCGGAAGTGATGCGATGCGGATGAAATGTGTTGCTGTTAAGGATGGTGATGATTATATCATCAATGGCACTAAGTGTTGGATCACGCATGGTAAGTCAAGTCATGTTGCAGTAGTTATTGTGCGAACAGGAGAATTGTTGGATAGCCATGGTATGACAGCTTTTGTCATCGAAAGAGGAACGCCAGGTTTGAAAGCTGGTAAAAAAGAAAACAAGCTCGGCATGCGTGCTTCAGAAACGGCCGAAATGATATTTGAAGATTGTCGCGTTCCCGCTGCGAATATTTTAGGTGAAGTTGGAGATGGATTTATTCAGTCGATGAAAATATTGGATGGTGGCCGGATCTCTATCGGTGCACTAGGATTAGGAATTGCAAAAGGTGCTTACGAAGCATCAGTGAAATATGCAAAAGAGCGTCAGCAATTTGGACAGCCTATTGCCAACTTCCAGGCTATTAGTTTCAAACTGGCTGATATGGCCACAAAGATTGAAGCGGCAGAATTATTATTACGGGAAGCTGCTGATTTAAAAAATGCCGGCAAGAATTGCACAAAGGTGGCAGCGATGGCTAAATATTATGCTTCAGAAATAAGTGTACAGGTTTCTACTGATGCTGTTCAGATTTTTGGAGGTTATGGTTATACCAAAGATTTTCCTGTAGAGAAATATTATCGGGACAGTAAGCTTTGCACCATTGGGGAAGGGACATCAGAAATACAGAAGATGGTGATAGCGAGGGAGATTGTGAAGGAGATGTGATTCTTATTCGTTGTTCACCAATTTCTCCACCCAAACCTTTCCTCCCTGCTTCATCTGGATAAAATACATCCCGGGCGCTTTGTCAGCTAGAGAAATAAATTGATCAACTTGAGGAACACTGTTGTCATAAACAATTCTTCCCTGCACATCAAACACTGTCACCACCCCACTCTTCCCGTCCTTCCATATCACTTCCCATTCGTTATTGGAAATAGGAAATAAAGTATAGGGCTTTTCAGATGTGACAACAGGATTTTCAACACCCGTAGTTCCAACATTAATAGTTGTACTAAATAATTCCAATCCTCCTCGCTGATTACCTACGATCAATTCATATTTTCCATCAGCATTCAAATCCGCTAATGCTGGCGCACTTCTGTTTCCAAAATCAAGACTGCCATAGTTTCCATCCAATAAAGTAAGCGATCCCGTAATACCGTTTTTTAGATCACCATATATCGCCAACTTCCCTGGATCATTTCCGGTCATCAGGATGAGCTGATCATCGGATCGAACTACACAGGGCGTACTGTATTGCGGCAAACCAATCACGATATCAAAAAGCACGCGGCCATAACATTGTGTATTCGGTGCTACATTCAAATCAGGATTGAAAATGGCATTCCCGGCTGAACCTATGTTTTGAAAATAATTCAGGTTGCTGCATCGGCCATTGATGTCTGCATTTCCTGTTCGCTCACCCACGATCAAATCACTCAATCCATCTCCATTGATGTCGGCTATTTGCGGCATGGAAGCAACCCCTACTCCAATGTTCATATACGGATAAACATAATTTTCAAAATTTGCAGGCTGTCCGGGTTGTGCATCATTTTTATAGAAAAATAGTTTTCCATTGATCTCCCCCACTAATAAATCAATTGTTCCATTCCCGTCAATGTCACCAAAGGCAGGTGCAAATTCATAATTCGGAACAGCCGCAAATTGACTCATGGACAAATAATCTTTGCTGACTAAGTGAAAATAAGGTTGCGTTGTAGTCCCTTCATTCAAAAATAACCACAAGGAAGGCAAGCGGGTCAGCGTTCCTTCTTCAAATGAAAATCCTCCAACGACTAAATCCAACAATCCATCACCATTGATATCTGCTGCAGCCGGTCGGGAATGAGTTCCTAAATCGATCATATCATTTTGCAAATATCCTTTTTCCGTCAAATGATAATCTAATGGACCTGATGCTGCATCATCGTCATATCTCCAAACACTTTGTACATCTTCTGACAATGACTTAGAATTGACTGCAGCCATCAATTCCGGTTCAGGATCATCATCCAACTGCACACTATAGCCCGCGACGAAATACGGAAGTGAAATGGCACTATCCTGCAAAGGAAAGTGAGCATCCTGTTCAGTTATCCAGGCCTGCGTACTATCCAAACCATTTTTCAGGAACACCAAACGTCTTGAACTGATATCGCCCACCAATGCATCTTTATCACCATCATCATCCTGATCAAAAGCAAGAATTGTACTTCCACTATGGCGAGGCGTAATCACATCTCCACTTTGATAATGCCCGGTAGAACATGCATCAGGATTTGCACTGAGATACATTTCTTCACTCAATTGATTCTCCAATACTTTACCCCAGCAGACATCTTCGATTTCGAATCGCATGGAATCCAATCCCCATCCGTTTTCAATGGATTGATTTTTAAAGTAAGTGATATAACTTCCTCCTGGCTCAAACGCGAGTACATCTAAATCACCATCGCCGTCAATATCACTGATACCCGGAATATCATCCCATGATGCATATAGGTTTGTTAATCCACTGGATCCTGCCGGAACCTGCAAATATTCTTTTCCGCGATCAGGTACTTCAGTAAAAGTCCAGGTATTGTTTTGATACGATCCGCGATAAACAGTTATGCCGGCCACTCCTGTTTTCGATGAACTGGTAAACAGATCTTCTACTCCATCTTTGTTGTAATCATAAATCAATATCCAGTCCACGATAGGCGGAAAGATTTTGGCATAATCCCAGTTTAATTGCCAGTGACCAGAAGCAGGAAGATGAATGTAGGTTCGTAACATATCCCCTTGCCGATCGAAGCTGATCAAATCGGTGATGCCATCCCGGTTCAAATCGATATTGGAAAACTGCGGCGCGTTAAAACCTCCGTTCCAAGGCATAGGCAGATCAGTACTGGTAGTTTTTACCCCGACTTCATATCGCTCCTGACTGTAGGCCATCAATGAAAGAGAAATGAATGCGAAAATGTATAAGGGCTTATTGCAGAGGTTCATCATGATGCTATTGTTTTCCAAAGGTAGGGTCTGCAAAACAAAGATTTTGTCGCCTTAGCGGGATTCTGTATTATTCGTCTATAATCGGATAATGACAATGTCCAAGCCTTATCAACAACGAAACTTTTTGATCCTTCAGGAATGATCATGGTGTTGATTTTCTTCGGCATTAGCACTCTATTTGGAGCATTGAGCCTCGCTTATCTCTATACGAGGATTGATCGGAATATGAATAGCATACACATTCCTGTGCTATTTGTATTCAACACGTTTGTATTAGCCTTCAGTAGTTATAGCATTCAACGGTGCAGAAAATATTTCGACCTGCAGTTTGACCGGTTATGTGTTCGATGGGGTATCATCACCATCTTAGCCACATTAGCATTTCTTTGTTTGCAAGGCATTGCATGGTATCAATTGTTTACTCGAAACATTATTCCTGGTTCATCAGGTGCTTATGGTTTCCTGTATGCCATTAGTATTCTCCATTTCCTGCATGTAATAGCTGGAATACCTTTCCTTTCTCGAATTATTTTTCCATTGATGTTGGCCAGCAAGCAAGGCACCAGTCCATTAATCTTCATCGATGATGAGCAAAGAAGAAAACTGAAGTATACTGCCTGGTATTGGCACTTCATCGATATTGTCTGGATTTACCTGATGGTGTTTTTCCTTGTAAATAGCCTCGTGTGAGGGGATAAAGGGAGCAATGGATGAAGGGAGCAAAGGATATATGAAAAACTCTCTTTTATATTACTCCATTATTCCCTTCATCCTTTGCTCCATTATTCCCTTCATCCTTTACTCCATTTTTACTCTGGGCCATTGACATACTGCGATAAAAACGCAGCGAGCATTCCTCCTGCAAAATTAGCCACAAGGAAAATCCAGATCGAGGACCATGAAGTGAAATTGGCCATGGTGATGGCGAGGGCAACAGCAGGATTAAAAGCACCGTCCGAAACACTTTGAAAGGTATACATAGCGGCTAAATAAGCAAGTCCTATGGCTAGTCCAAAATAGGTGTTACCAGATGTTCGTCTTGTCGTAAACATATTGAGGTACACATACACATAGAGAATCGTACCGACTACTTCAGCAATTAAAGCAGGTACTATATCCAACTCCTTGGTCACCGGTTCAGGAGAATGGAAAGATCCAAGCAGAAACCCGGAAAGCATCGCGGCTAAAGTGGCTCCAAGAAATTGACCGACCATATAAGGCAAAACATCACCGGCATTGAGTTTGCCTCTCAGGTAGACTGCAAGACTGACAGCAGGATTGAGATGGGAACCCGAAATATGACCGCCGGCATAGACCAGCATCACAAGTGTCAATCCAACTGCCAATGGTCCAAATTGGCCCAATCCTCCTCCTTCTGCCATACAAATGGACATGACGAGGAAAAAGGTCCCAATAAACTCCACTACATATTTCCGGAAAACTCCCGTTTGATCGGTCTTGGTGGCCATATCATTCAATAATTGGTTAAAGAGGTGATCATGGGAGGAACTGGCGAGAAAAATAGAAAGAAAATTGGGTTTCCCCTGTGCTTTGGTACTTAAAAAATTAAAAGAGTTTATTAACCTAATCCATTCAATGGCATGTTATTGAAAGTAGGAAGATTATCCATCTTTGCAAGGCATATGGCTGACCTTTTAGAAATCGATGAACTTTGGATAACCCGGTGTTTTGACCTGGCCCGAAATGGCATTGGATACGTCTCTCCAAATCCACCGGTCGGTGCTGTATTGGTCCATCAAAATACCATCCTGGCTGAAGGCTATCATCATTTTTTCGGCGGACCACATGCCGAAGTAGATGTCATCTCAAATGTTCCTGCAGAAAAAAAACATCTTATTCAGGAATCGACACTGTATGTTTCATTAGAACCTTGTTGCACTACCGGAAAAACACCTCCTTGCACAAATCTCATCATCAACTCAGGAATAAAAAAAGTTCGTGTCAGTGCCATTGATCCTAATCCAAATGTCGCCGGGAAAGGAATTTTTCTATTGCAAAGTCATGGCATTGATGTTGAATTCGGAATTTTGAAAGAAGATGGTGAGCAATTGATTCGTGCATTTCGAACAAACATTCTAAAGGCTCGACCTCATGTTATCTTGAAATGGGCGCAATCCAGGTATGGATACTCTGGCGTTCCTGGCTATCAGGTTTGGTTTAGTCAACCGTACACACAAACATGGTCGCATCGATTACGCGTGGAAAATGACAGCATCATGGTTGGAGCACGAACAGTGGAAACCGATAATCCTTCGTTAACAGCTCGTGATTATCCAGGACGATCACCAGTCCGAATCATTTATGATCCGAATGGCAGACTTGATCATCACTTTAATGTTTTTAAAAATGATGGGATCAGAATCTTCTATTTCACATCAACTGAGAATCCCATCGTCAAAGCAAATGTTGATTTTCCAAATCTAAACACCTTCTTTCTTGCTGAAAACGCTAACCATGCGGCTGAAATAGTTGAAGTATTATATAGGCACAACATAGGAAGTCTTTTAGTAGAAGGAGGCTCCTATATGCATCAGCTATTTATTCGGGAAAATTTATGGGATGAAGCCTGGATCGTGCAAACTGAAAATGAAACTGCTTCTGGTATCAAAGCACCCAACCTGAAAGGCAAGTTGATCGAATCCATCACCTTAGGCGAGGATACCATTGTGGGTATCGCCAATGCTGAAAACAAAAAATAACAAAATCAATTACTTGTCCTTCTTGGGAGTCAGGCCATCTTCAAGAACACCATTTTTGGCGATGTACATCTCTTCGTATTTTTTCCAGGGCATGGTCTTGTAATAATCCTGTGCAAAATACTTCATGATCTTATCCAATGACATTGGATCCTTGTAGCCGGGAATAGGCTGAATGACGTTCATGTTTTCATCCAGGAACACGATAGTGGGATAGGTTAATTTTCCAAACGTAATTTCAATGGCGAGTTCATTGTACCCGGAAGAACCGGAGCGTACATATTTGAACACTTTATTGTTGAACGTGATATCCTCTTTAGTTTCCGCATCGAATTTGACGGGATAATAATTCTCGTTGATGTACTTCGAAATTTCAGGTTCTTCAAATGTCGCCTTGTCCATTTTTTTACACCAACCGCACCATTGTGTGTAGACATCCACGATAAACTTCTTTGGCTCTTTTGCATTCCTGGCCTGGGCTTCATCCCAGGTCAACCAATTGATCTCCTGCGCTTTGACAAGCGTGAAATTACTGGAAGCCAAAAGGGCCAGAAACATAAAGAAAACTCGACTCAAAAACTGCATAATCATGAATAACTCGGTAAAGGTAAAGCTATACAAACAGACTTATTCCATTGGCTATCATGGATCGGGGTTCATTTAAATTATATTTAACTTTTTGTGTTAAAAACGAACCCTATCGGGGCAAACCCTGTTAAAAAGGTTGCTCATTTCTTACTACCTTTCATGCTAAATCGTTAACTGTCATGGGAATACTGGATGATTTCAAACGCCTTTTCTGGGTAAATAAAGCGGTGACCAAATCCGCTGCTGATAAAGCTGTTGACAAGGGCCGTGAAATTGGAAATGACATCGCTGAGAAGGCTTCAGATGCCTGGGACAAAGGTAAGATCGTCGCTGAAGACATTGGTCAGAAAGTAACAGCAAAAGCCAAAGAAACCTACCAGGATGCTAAAGAATACGCATCTGATCTCTGGGATAAAAAAGATGATTGGTCACAAAAAGAAAAACCGGAAACTAAAACGGAAGGAACAGATAACACTAAAACTGAAGAAAAAATGAGCACGCCACCAGATGAAAAAGACAAGACCTGGGATAAAGCCAAACAGACCGGCCAGGAAATCCTGGATAAAGCAGTGAAAACTTCAGATAAAGTTTGGGCTAAAACTGAAGATGTCTCCGAAGATCTTTGGAACAAAGCAAAAACAGTTGCCGGCAACCTGCATCAGAAAGTGAATGAGACTATGGATTCGATGCTGGAGAAGTCCAAAGAACTGGACAAGAAAATCGAAGAAGAAAAAGATAAAGTGGATGCCAACCGTGATGGCTGGGCAGATAAGACGCTGCATGATAAAATGAAAGAGCACGATTCGACCCTAAAAGGAACAGATAAAGATGATTTCTTTGAAAGGGCTTCGCGTTATGCAGATGGCGATTATTCCATGGGAAAACCTATTGTGTCCAAACCTACTGAACCTGGGGAAACAGAAGAAACCCATGAAGGCGAAACAGAGCTGCCTCCCCTTCCAAAAACTCATGATTTCGCCGATGATGCTATCCTTGAAGATGATCCGAATAATCCGGAAAAACCTAAAGCATAGCTCTTTTTCATTCGGGGAAATAAAGTATGTTTGCGCCACTGAATTTAAAACACGATGGAAACTCAAGTCAATACAGAAGAAAAGGAAAATAGAGGATTATATTGGTTAATCACGCTGGTCTCCCTGGCCGCAGGTATCCTTTTATTACTGTTTTACTCCCAGTTTTTCTGGCTGGCGCTTCCTTTCTTCCTGACCTATTTTGTGAAGGCGGTGGGGATGATGTAATCGTGACCCATGATCTAAAAAAATGGCCACGAATTACACTAATTCACACTAATTCTAATTCGTGAAAATTCGTGCAATTAGTGGCTAAAATTTTTGGTTCTCTTCCGCCTTTCCGCCTTTCCGCCTTTCTGCCTTTCCGTCTTTTACCTCTTTTTATTTAACCAATCTTCAAACTGAGACAGAGGCAATGCATTGAGGCAAAACTGCTTCTTCAACCCACCTTTCCGCGCCGCCATCACTCCATACTTAACCAATTCAACTTGTGACCGGCTATGGGCATCGGGATTGATCGATACAAGCACATTTTTTTCCATGCAATAGTCCATCCATTGATAATCCATATCGAGACGTAGTGGATTAGCATTCAATTCGATCACGACATTGTTAGCAGCGCAGGCATCAATCACTTTTCGATGATCAATTGGATAACCTTGTCTCGCCAGTAATAATCGACCAGTCGCATGACCAAGAATCCGGGTGTAAGGATTTTCAATAGCGGTTATCAATCTTGACATAGCCTTTGCTTCATCCATTCGCAAGTTGCTGTGAACAGAAGCCACAATAAGATCAAATTTGGAAAGGATATCCGCATCATAATCCAATGATCCATCATTCAGTATGTCAGACTCGATGCCTTTAAAGATTCTGAAGGGAGCATACTTTTTATTCAACGCATCGATCTCGGTCATCTGCGCTATCACTCGTTCAGCACTCAATCCATTAGCATAAAATGCACTTCGACTATGATCACAGATTACGAAGTATTCATATCCTTTGTCCCGGACATAAACAGCCATCTCTTCGAGCGTATTGATGCCGTCACTCCATGTGCTGTGGTTGTGAATGATGCCTTTTAAATCTTGTGATGTAATCAAATCCTTCCATCGCTCCGGTTTTGATGTTTCTATGCCAGGCATATCCATGCATTCCACCGGCAAAGAAGCAAATCCATTTTCCTTCAATATGATCTCAGGGTCCGCACTGTCACTAAAAGATTTTGATTGAGCAACCTTTTTGAGTAAAGGAGAGCTCATTGTCAATTCACACCAACGATTATTGAATTGATCTGGAGTTGTATGGTGAACATCAATTGAAAAGCGCTCTGCTACTTCAACAGATTCAATCCCATTTTGCACATCTTCTTTCACCACCGTGGATTCTAACTTGCTGATTTGTTCCGTAGTCCAAGCCGGTGCAGCTAGAATTTCAAGCTTATTAATAATCGGACACAAGCGAGCCATTTCACCGATCCATTCGATTCGATTATCAGGGTAAGAAGCACGACATGAATTCAGCCACTTATTCAAATCTTCCTCAGCACTTCCATACAACAGTTGATGCGCTGATTCAAGGAAATAGGAAATTTTCTGGCGAATGTCTTCTTGTGTTTTCAGGCCAAAACCGGATAGTTTGACCAGCCTGTTTTCATTGCAGGCATAAAGTAATTCTGCCGGTGATTCCACTTTAAGTTCATCCCATATCTGCCTGACCTTCTTCGGCCCAAGGCCTTTGATGGAAAGCAATTGTTGAATGCCTTCCGGTGTGATGGCTTTCAACTTTTCAACAGCTTCAATCTTTCCGGTAGACAGGTACTCATGCAATTTCGCGATAACGGAAGCTCCAATACCCGGGATAGTATTGATCTCCGCTTCTATCATTTGATCCAATGGTTCATCCCATTTTTTCAAAACGAGATAAGCATTGGCGTATGTCTTAGTTTTAAACGCGTTCTCCCCATGGAGTTCCATGAGGTTGGCGAGGAGATTGAATTGACGGGCTATTTCTTTATTTACCATTGGGCCAGAAAGGCCGAAGGTCTAAAAAAATCTTTTTATAAAGACCATTAGAATCAGATTTGAATACGGCATCCGGATTGGCACTGGAGGCAATGAGAAATGGTTTGAGTGTATCCTGCGCAGCAAATGCTGAAATCACAGTAGGTTCGGTCATGTTATTCCCTGTGAGGGTAACCTTTTCAAGCAAGGATAATCCTGCTGTAGATTTTAAATCACTGAATTCATTTCCTTGTGCACTGACTAGTCCAGTCAGATAGTTTTTGAATTTAGTGGAATCCACCGCTTCCATTCCTGCATAATTCCAAACACCATCTTCTTTTGAAATCGATTGCTTGGAAGTGCCATTCCCTGTCCATTCAAGTAATGTTAAATCATCTTGTGCTGCTTTAACCAATTTCTTATCTCTGAATTGATCAAACCTCGCTTTCAAACCCATACTCAGGAAACCATCTACCTCATAGACTTCTGGCTTCTTCGCCACTTTTAAAAAACTGAAGGCCGATCTTGTATTTTGATCAAATCGAAAACCGCCAACCTCAAGATCTGCAACTTGACTTTTTCCCTCCCAGACCTTAACCTTGCTCGCAAGACTGTCTGAGATTTCATACTCACCATAGTGCGTAACATCTTTGGAAACGATTCGCATGGCTTTCAGCCGAGACAATTGACTGACAATGGCCATTGCATTTTGCGAAGATGCAGGAACACTCATATCTCCTTTCACTGCCACCCAATCACTTCCATTCTTTTTTAATTCAAATTCATCCGGATGATTTCCCGGTGAAATAAATTGGATGCGATCGACTCTTGCAGAATCAACTTTTATGATTTCATCATTGAACGAACTGGACTTATTTCCTTTCAGCAGTTTAGCTCCAAAGAAAATCACCAGGCAAGCACCGAAGACGATAAGAAGCGTGCGATTATTCATGATCGAACTGCAAATGAATTAAGAATATTTTTCCTGCATTCTGCGCATCCGGATGTTCCGGCTTCGTTGTGTGCGCCAGATCCCAACAATGGCAACGAGCACAAGGGGCAGTAAGAAATTGAAATATTTGATGAACGTGCGCTTGCCTTCTTCAATATCTTCAATCGGGCGATAGACCACTCCTTTTGTTCGCAATTCAGCTAAACCAGATTTATCACACATCCAATCGATCGTATTCACCACAAGACTGACATTGTCCGGATTTACTTTCCCTTGTTCAGAAACGAAGAAGTCACCATCAGAAAATACCACCAGCTTAGCATCTTTATTTCCACCAACACCTTCTACAACACCACCTATCACAAGGTTGCTCAAAGGAAAATCCTGGTTCGACCATTGCTTATTGACATCAAAAGTTATTGGCGCTTGTTGCGTACCTGCTTTGGCAGATGTCGTAACCATCGGAATAAAAGAACCCGAAGCGCCGGCAGCAAACTTGATCGGGCTTGCGAATTGAAATATCACAGCTTCCAATCCTTTCGTAGCAGGATGGTCGGGGAACTTGCTCACCAACGGCAGGTATGGAAAATTAATTTGGGATTGAAAACTGAAGAAATTGGAACGTTGTTGCTGCACAGTCACTTTAGCACAAGCAGCATCGACGATAAATGTAGGTTCAATGTCAACACCTAGAGAAGCCAGCCATGGAATCACACTGGAATGTGTAACCGTACCTGAAGCTGTACTCAGATCTCCATTGACTGCGTTGACGGCAACGAATACTTTACCGCCTTTCGACATATAATCATTGATCTTCGCAAATTGATCTGGTGGGATTGAATCAGCAGGATCGACCAAAATAACAGCCTGGTATCGTTCAGCAATGCTTTGCTCTTTTGAGAGATCAACATTTTCAACAGCGTAGATGACACTTAATTCCTGCACGGTCTGCGCCATCTTGTTGAATTCTGGTTCACCATGACCGGTGATAAATCCAATGGATGGTTTGTCTTTAACCGTTATTTTTTTGATCGCAGTTGTGAGTTCATATTCCATCGCAGATCCCTGGCTGATAAAAGGAATCACTTCCTTTTGATCACCGTACTGCACAATGGCGCCCATGTAGGCTTTCTTTTGGGAGGCTTCATCCTTCTCGCGAACATTGATCAGCAGGGGTTGTATTCCATTTTGCACGGCTTCTTGTTCTGTAGTTTGATCTTTTCCCGGATCGATAAAACGGTAATTGATTTTCCCTTTTGAAATATTATTGTATTCCACCAGGAGATTTTGAAAATCATTTTTGACCAACTCAAAATCAGCCGGAAGATTGCCGGAGAAATAAGCTTTTACATCTACGGGATCATCAATGTTTTTAAGAATTGTTTTCGTGGCTTTGCTCATGGTAAACTCATGATCTTCTGTCAGGTCCAGCCTGAAGAAAAATTGCCTCGACAGTAAAAAAACTATGGCAACAATGCCGATGACCAGTAAAATTGAAAGTCGTCTATCCTTGTTCATTTTTATTTTCTTTTAGAAACGATCAATTCGGTTAACATCAATCCTAAAAATGTCAGTGACAGGAAATACAATACATCCTTGGTATCAATCACGCCACGCGACATGGATTCAAAATGGCGGGGAATACTTAAATCATTAAGCAATGATCCCATCCATCCCTGTTCGCCGGCCCCTAATGATCCGATGATAAACTGAAACACCACACCGATCAACAAGGCCATGAGAAAGGCCACAATCTGGTTGCTAGTTAAGGAAGAAGCCAATAAGCCAATCGAGATGTATGCGCAACTCATCAGGATCAATCCGAGATACCCGGTGATCGTACTGCCATGATCAATGTTGCCAAGCCTCGCTACCGCAACATAATATGGAAGTGTAAAGGCTAATGCAATCACAACCAATAAAAGACAAGCGAGGAATTTTCCAATGACTAGTTGACGATCGGTCAAACGCTTGGTCAATAATAATTCGATAGTGCCTGTCTTACGTTCTTCTGCGAATTGCCGCATAGTGATGGCCGGTATAAAAAAGAAGAGCGACCACAGTGCAACATTGAAGAATGTATCTAAACTCGCCTGCTTGTGATAAAAAATGTCGCTGCCCCAAAGCCATGTAAAAAATCCGCTGAACCCGAGAAAGGCCACCAGCAGAATATAAGCGACAAGCGAATCGAAAAAGCCACTGAGTTCTTTTTTGGCGATGATCCACGATGCTTTCATAGAAATTTGTTTAATTCAATATTCGTTTCTGAAGATTCTGCGAATTCTGAAAATTCTGATCTAATTCATCGTTACATTCCGGAATATATCCTCCAGTCTCGCTTCAACAGGTGTCATCTGCAAGAGCATCCAGTTTTTATTGACGCAGAGTTTATACACGGAACGTGAAGTCTGATGACTATCGGTGCATTCTACTTCAAATAATTTGTGATCAGCAGAAAGTCCTATCCCGGTGACACCCGGTAATTGTTGTAAGGTTTGTTGGATTTCATTTCGCGGTGCGCCTTCTATATCAACCAGCAGCAATCCTTTGCCACTGGCTTGCATGCGGAGTGAATCCGGAGTTCCGTTGGCAACGATTTTTCCTTTATTGATAATCAAAATACGATCGCAAGTGGCTTCCACTTCAGGAAGAATATGCGTTGAAAGGATTACTGATTTATGAACACCTAATTTTCTAATGAGGTCCCTGATCTCTACACGTTGATTAGGATCGAGACCGGTAGTCGGTTCGTCCAAAATCAAAATAGCCGGATCATGGATCATGGCCTGTGCTAAACCAACACGTTGTTTGAAACCTTTAGAGAGCTCACTTATTTTTTTGTGTTTCTCATCATTCAATCCGCACATCACGACCATCTCACGTACACGTTGCGACACCTGGTTTTTCGGGATGCCTTGCAACTGTCCGCAGAATTCGAGATAATCAATGACGGGCATTTCATCATACAATGGATTGTGTTCCGGCAGATAACCGATGGATCCACGCATGTTGTTTAACGAAGTCTCCTTACCACCTAAAATGATCCTTCCGGAATCTGGAGCGAGGTATTGCGTGATCATTTTCATCGTCGTGGTCTTCCCGGCTCCATTGGGGCCCAGGAAACCGACGATTTCACCGGTGCGGACTTCGAAAGAGATATTGTCTACAGCTTTTTCGCTGCCATAGGATTTTGATAATCCTTCGATTAAAATATCCATAATCGGGTTGTGAGATTGACTTGTGTAGTAACCGTGTATCGAATGAATACAATCGTTTTAGAAGGCGGAAAATTAGTGCCATTAAGATGAAATTCTCTAATCTTGCACTTCGTTTACATATCAATAACAGAAAATGAAAAAGAATCTGATCCCCCAATTTCCTATCACGTTGCCATTTATATTGCTGCTGTCCCTGTTCATGATGATGGTGGCCTGCAAGCCTTCTGATAAGGCAAAACCAGCAGCTACTGCGGAATCAAAATCAGGTATGCCCGATGATATTTCCGGGATGAAGTTTGAAGATATTCCGGGCACAGATACAAAATATGCTCGTCAAATGGACGGAGCAGGAAATGTGCAAATCGAAGGTTTTGTAAGGGATAATAAAAAGACCGGCCAGTGGATACAATATGGAACTGAAGGCGATATCGGCCTGATCAATAATTATGTTGATGGAAAACTGGAAGGGCTCGCTATGCGCATGACCTATCGTAACCAGGTGGACCTCAAATCCACTTACCATAGTGGCGTTTTAAACGGTCCTTGGGTCACCTATAAGTTTGGAAAAAAGATTGAAGAACGGAATTATAAAAACGGCAAACTGGAAGGCAGCGTTAAAGTCTACGATGAACGCACGTTTAAATTGAAGCAAGAAGCTGAATACAAGGATGGCTTGCAGGATGGTTTCTTCCGGTATTATGATGAGAACGGCAATGTCACTCTGGAATACGAATACAAGAAAGGTGAAAAAGTGAGTGGCGGAATGAAGCCCCAATAGTGGTTTTAGCCTGATTTAGCCGGCAAAACTGTTTTACTTTTTTTTCCAAATCCCCTACTACATATTATAAAAAAGCATAATATTTGCAGGACAAGGACTCTTACTCATGAATACTGCAAATATGCTGGCCAGCCACCTCAACCCCCAGCAGATCCGGCTGTTGGTTCAATCCTCACCGAACCGCAAACGCTGGATCTGGAGCCAACAGGAAGATCACCTTCACTTACTCTCCGCCCTGGCAGCCAATGATGTCCTGAAAGGCAAACCGGTTGTCATCTGGTATGATGAGGAAGCTGCAGTAGAACAAATCATGCAGTGTTATCCTTTAGCCAAATTGGATCGTGCAATTTTTACACCAATGGCATCCCGCTCCAATCATCCGGAAAATGTTTTAAATCCGCTCTCTCCTGCTGAGAGCATTCACCATATCGAACTTTATAAACTATCTGGAGATTACGAAAGGATCAGCAAGCCATGGGCTTCACTTCATGAAGAATTGTGGCCAGGCACTAATCGCTATGACCTGATCCAAAAATTTGCAGGACTCTTCAATCATAACAACATCAATCCGCTGTTCTATAAATTGAGCCGCACGATGTTTGAAATCTCTCCTGCGGAATACAAAAAACTACGTCATAAAATTGAACATCATATCAAACTCGATCGCTTGCGCCAGGATGGGTTTGAATACATGGACCTGTTGGATGTCAACCTGCTGATCAATCACTCGCTTGATTTTGTCAAGAGTGAAGTGATGCAATACATCTCATTGATGACCGAGCGGGCAACCGAATTGCTGAAGCGCTCCGACTGGATCATGCTTAGGTACTTCAATTATGTCAAAACCTATTGGATTCGCGAAATCCACATCTATGTCAATAAGATCAACAAACTGCTGAGTCATGCCCGCGAATTGCATCTTACTTATGGAGAAGCTTTTTCTTTTGAAAGCAGTATGAGCCAACTGGCCGATAAACTGAAAGGCCAGATCAGCCGGAAAGCCAAGATGATCAGCCAGGATCGTAAGGCCATCAAGACACAATACCTTGAATTGTTAGCAGAGATCGAAGCCGGTCAACCATGGGTTACTGTGCCTGCTGAACGAAAGGAAAATGTCACCCTCAATGATGCTGTTGATTATTTACAGATCCTTAGAGAAGAATTGCTCAATGCAAAAGATTCTATCGAAACTCAAATTCGTAGCCAGCTCAAACGATTGAATTCCCACAATGCCCCTGCTGAAACAGGACTTGGTCATGAGATCAAAGAGTGGGAAGAAGATGTGCTTAAATGGTACAATGAGGTTAACATCAGCGGATATTTCAAGAAACGATTTGAATCACAAGCGTTAAGCATACATCGTAGTGTTGAAAATCTGCGGGAAGTCAATGATGCTTTGTCGGCTATTGTGGAGCGCCAACATTATCTCGAAGATTATTTCTTTTGGGCAGGATTTCAAAATCAATTTCCTGAAGTGGCCCGGACGATAATTCAGTCTCTTCATCTCGTGCCTACTGCAGATTGGCTGCTTTATTTTGATGAATGGTATATCACGCAATTAGTCACTGGTGATGCCCTGGAAGTGGCCTGGCCGGAGATGATGAATGAGAATATGAAAGACATGATCGAGAAGATCCGCTTTCATACTATCTCTGAATATCTCAATGAACTCAACCATCGCAGGACATACCTATGTGAACAAGAGCCTGCTCTCATCCGAAGATTAACTGCGAGAAAAGGCGGAATTGAAAGTGATGAAGCAGAGCGTTACTTCCTCCAACTTGGTGTTGAAGAAAGAAGTAAATGGTATCCAATCCAGTTGTTGTCTCTGTCCATGATGACACCGGCGAATGCTAATGCAGAAGGGGTAGAGCACTTTGTATTGTTGATGGATACGTATCCAATGAGTTTGCCTCAATGGAATCAAATCCAGGAGATGAATGCTGATGTATTCGCCTGGGCCGCACCTGTCAACCAACGATATCAGAATGAACAATTGGATATGCCGGCGATGATGACAGAATTCAGGCTTGCACAAAGCAGGAATTCAACGGCATTGAAGTACATGAATAACCTGGCGAGACAGTTTGCACCGTTCTTATCTGAAACTTGCATTTA
>Ga0207656_10000172_pt1 | contig 23611 bp, 19 predicted proteins | sample KBSCornC12_FD_184297 | JGI IMG/M metagenome (GOLD analysis project Ga0207656, IMG submission 184297) | Corn rhizosphere microbial communities from Kellogg Biological Station, Michigan, USA - KBS Corn C1-2 (SPAdes) (version 2) | ecosystem: Host-associated > Plants > Roots > Rhizosphere > Soil ...
AGTTCACCGTTATCCACAATGGGAATAGCATGAAAGAGATTTTCAGCAAAGACTTCGAGGGCTACATTGATACGATCGGTTGATTCGAGCGTAGCAATCTTCGTGGTCATGACATCTTCAGCTGTGTAACTTAGCAATCGGCTATTTTCAATCAGCGCATCAAAATCAACGTGTCCTGCTCCTTTCATAAATTGGATAAGGTCGACTCTGCTGATTAAGCCTACAAGGGTGGTATATTTCACTACAGGGATATGATGGATCCTGGAGGAATCAAATATTTCCTTCACCTTGGTCAGCCGTTCGCTGGGCATCACCGTGATCAGTTTCCTGGTCATAATGGTGGAAATGGGTGCAGTAAAGTTCATTGTTACTTTATGTTTGGATGAAAAGAAAAATATCAGGCATGTGCAGTAACCTGCCTTCCAGTCGTATGCAGATCAGGACGACCCGACCTGTGTGTCTTTTTGATTGCTTTCATTTTACTGAATTGAAGTCCGATCAAACCGCTGAAAAAGACCGGCAAAGCCAGTATACTCAGCAACCATATTCCTGAAAACCCTGCTATGATTATAATAGCCATCATCAGGTAAAACCGAAACATCAATGCAGTAAGGGACAGATGAAAGAGTTTCATGGTATATTTTATTAATGTCATAAAAGTATCCCTCATTAACTCGACCCTAAATGACAGGAGTCATGCCTGCAACTGATAGTCCTCAAGGGGATTATCTTTGACAAATGATCATTCCGCTAGCCCCATGACAGGACCATCTATTTTTCAAAAAGAGAATCCTGTAGAAATCCTTCAATCCATCATTGATACGGCCATCGACGGGATTATCCTGATTGAGGACTGGGGCACAGTCGTCATGATCAACCCCGCCGCCACCCGCCTCTTTGGCTACCGGGCAGATGAGGTCATTGGCCAGAATATCACAATGCTGATGCCCTCCCCCCACCGCGAAAATCACCACGGCTACCTGAAAAACTACCACGACACCGGGATCAAGAAAATCATCGGAATAGGACGGGAAATCGAAGGCAAAAGAAAAGACGGCTCCCTTTTCCCCGCCAGGTTGGCGGTCAGCGAAATGCCCATCCAGGACAGAAAATATTTCACCGGCATCATCCAGGACCTCACACAAATGAAAGCTGTCGAGGAACAAATCATGAACCTGAACCGTGAGCTGGAACAAATCGTCAAAGACAGAACCCTGGAATTACAGGACACAGTCAATCTCCTGCTGGAAACCAACCGTCAACTAAATCAATCGATCGAAAAGCACCAGGAATATGAATTGGAATTACTGACCACGCGGGATGAGCTGCATAAGTCTTTGGAAAAAGAAAAGGAATTGAATACGCTGAAGTCCCGGTTTATCTCGATGGCTTCGCATGAATTCAAAACACCCCTCAGCAGTATCTTATCGTCAACCTCGCTGATCTCCAAGTATAATGAGGCCGGCCAGATCCTCGATCGCCTTCGTCATGTCGATCGAATCAAGACCAGTGTTTACCACCTCAATCACATTCTTTCTGATTTTCTTTCTGTCACCCGCCTTGATGAAGGCCGGTTTGAACCGAATATCACAACGTTCGACATCTCGGCCATGATGGAGGACCTCCAGGTCGAATTGGATGATTTGCTGAAAAAAGATCAGTCTCTCATTATTCAGGTTGATGCCAGCCCAATAAAAATAGTGTCCGATAAAAATATTCTCCGCAATATCCTCTACAATCTCCTGTCCAATGCTATTAAATATTCAGGTGATGGCAAACCTATTCACTGCACGATTGTATCCGATGGTCACGATGCAAAATTTACAATTCATGATGAAGGGATCGGCATCCCACAGGAGGATCAAAAACATATTGGTGCCAGGTTTTTCAGAGCTTCAAATGCGGTATATATCCCCGGGACTGGCCTGGGTCTGAATATTGTCATTTCCTATCTGACTGCCCTGCATGGTAGTTTTAGCTTTGTAAGTGAGGAAGGCGTCGGCACTACTATTTCAATTACCTTGCCCTTAATCTATGAAAAGTAAAATCCTCATCGTTGAAGACAATTATGATGTCAGGGAAAACCTCAGTGAGATCCTGAATTTATCCGGATATCAAACCCTGACGGCCAATAATGGAAAACAAGGCGTGGAATTAGCATTGGCAGAAATCCCCGATCTTATCCTATGCGACATCATGATGCCCGAACTCGATGGCTATGGGGTGCTCCGGATCCTTTCCAAAAATCCATTGACCGAACATATTCCATTCATCTTCCTGTCAGCCAAAACCGAACTCATTGACATTCGAAAAGGGATGACTATGGGTGCGGATGATTATATCACGAAACCATTCGATGACGTTGAGTTATTGGATACTCTTGAATTAAGGCTTAGCAAGAGAAAAGCAGGATCAACCGGCACTGTTGCTGAACCGCGCATGATCAACCTGCTGACACCAGAGCAGTTGACAGAAAGCTTACCGGCGTCCCTGCTGGAAGGAGAGATAAGACATGTCAACAAAAAAGATCTCTTATACGCAGAAGGCCAAACTTGCAGAAATGTATTTCTCGTGAAGTCAGGACGTGCAGCAGCAACTAAAATGGACGAATATTCGAAGGAAGTGGTCACCCATCTTTACCAGGCCCCGATGATTATCGGTGTCACGTCTGCCCTCTTCGGAAAATACCGCGAAACCATCAAAGCCATGGAAGACCTTCAAGTACTTCCCATCAAGAAAGATGATTTCCTTCATTTCATTCTGCAGGATCGCCAGGTCTCTTTTTATTTTTTGCACCAACTGGCCCTTGATCAAATTCGTGCGGATGAAAAATTATTGCTCCAGGCATTTGGTACTGTTCGCATGAAATTAGCCTCCACGTTATTGGAACTCTTTCCACTTTATGAGAAGAATGGCAAAGCGGTGATTCCGATTTCAAGAGAAGAACTGGCCAACATTGCCGGCACAGCAAAAGAAACCATCATTCGATGTCTCTCTGAATTTAAAGAAGAGGGCCTTCTCACGATTCAGGATTCCGATATCATTATCAATTCGCCTCGGAAGTTGAATGAGTTGCGCTATTAAATCGTCAACTTTTTATTTCAGCCTTAATTTTTACCAAGGATTGGATTCGGATTTGGAAAAGCCAGCAATGGAATGTCCGAATGATAGGAAACTCGTTTGGCAATACTGTAGCTGAACAATTCCATCAGGTGCCTTTCTTCCCGCATTTCCATGATAATAATGTCTATTGCATTAGTCTTCATATAATCCAGGATACCTCGTTCTACATTCATGTCATACTGGGTATGAAAACTAATGTCCTTGTCGTATGCGAAGGTGGACGTATATTCGGCAAGACGGGTCTTCATTTTATTAGGATCAAAAGCATCCACATGAACACATTGCAATTCACTGCCGAGTTTCCTCGTCAAATCCAAAGCCTTCCTGACTAAATCCATTTCACCAGGTTTGTATTCAAGGGTCAATCCTAGTCGTTCAATACCTCTGAAGTTAGCGGTATCGGGAATGACCAACACCGGGCACGTGGCAGACTGCATCACCCTGGAAGCGATGCTGCCAAAAAATAATTCCTTTAATCCTTTTGCACCGGTTGTACCAATAACGATGAGATCCACTTCATGTTCAATGGCTTCATCTAAAATGGATTTGACTACGGTCTCCGGAGCTTCTCGCAATGAATAATTCACCTCAATATGATCGAGGTTATTCTCTTTAGCGAGACGCTTGAGCAATTGCACCTGGATTTTATATTTTTCAAATTCATCGATGGTCACAGCATCAATGAGTTCACTCGTGGTGACAAACTCTTCTGTCCACGACATGACGAGTGCACCTTCGAAGGCATGCACGGCTGTAATGCTGGCTTTCAATTTTTCAGCCACTTTGAGGGCATAGAGAAAAGCATTCTCTGCCGCATTAGAGTAATCGGTTGGAAATAAAATTTTCATGGCATTGGGTTTTAAGCGATCCGGAGTTTATTTTGGAAAGCAAAATTTTCATGGGAGTGAGCATCCCCACCACTTCACGCAGTTCATTCTATGTCAGCATTTCCTGAAGTGGTCACAAACTGGTCCTCGAAATCAATTGGATTTTTATACGCGTAGGCGAGCAGATCATGTGACGTAACGACACCAACCAACTCACTATCATCCACTACAGGCAGACAGTGAAAACGATTGACCATAAATATATCAGCAGCTAATCCAATCGTATCGGATGATTCAATGCACACTGGTTTCATGGTCATGATATCCCGGACGCACAAATCAGCAAACCATTCCTGTACTCGGATCTCGCCTCCCCAGGAGACTGAAAGCATATGCCGGATCTGGAAATAATCAGATTTGGAAATCACACCCACTACTTTATAGTGATCAAGAACCACTAAGTGATGAAAAGTATGTTTTTCAAAAATCTCATGGACATGGCTGATGCTCATATCCGGACTAATCGTAATGACATCGCGGGTCATGATCCCGGCAACAGGAAGATTCGGATTCATAGCAGTAAACGTGTAAACTTGAAAAAAAGAAGCCGGGGTTTCACCCCAAACCCCGGCTAACATAAATCACACCACTTGGATCTTTTTGCTCTGCGGTGAGACGAGAGCAGGTGTCTTGGGGAGAGTGAGTTTCAGCAATCCATTTTCATATTGTGCTGAAATCTTATCTGGTGCGACATTTTCAGGTAACCAGAAGGAACGTCTGAAGTTTCTGAAGCTGAATTCCTGGCGACGGTATCCTTCTGTTTTCTCTTCTTTCTTTTCTTCCGTTGAAGCGCTGATCATCAGCACCCCATTTTCCATTTGTACAGTAAAGTCTTCTTTTTTCATGCCGGGGGCTGCTACTTCAATCATGAAAGCTTCTTTTTCTTCTTTCACATTGATAGCAGGAACATTGCTTCCTCTGTCCCAATCCCAGTTTTTGAAAAAATCATCAGTTTCCGCGAAGAAATTTTCAATCCAATTTCTCCTGCCGGTCAACGGTGAAGGTTGATTCCATTTGATCAGTGACATAATCGGATATTTAAAAGGTTGAACGAATAAGCATTACAAAGATGCATGGGCACCTTTGACCTGTAAATGACTGACGTCATGCATATGCATGATCTAAACTCTCCCGTCATTAACGAGGCTCACCGAAGACCGAATGGGAATTAAAGTTTTTAATTCAATGCGCTAATCGACTATGCTTTTCCGGCAAAGCATGATGATGTTTAAGTTCCAGCTTGTGGTGAAAAAGAGGTCGATCAAATTCAATTCCCAACAGGCAGCTGACAAATACTGGAAATGCCAGGATGCTCAGGAACCAAAATGCCGGATCGATATATAGCGCGCCAAAGCCACTGGCTATAATAATAGCCATAATCAGGTAAAATCGAAACACGAGGGCTTTGATAGAAAGATGATAGAATCTCATGATGCATGTTTTTTCGTGAAGAAAAAATGAAAATCACAAGTTGGTTTTAACAGTCCTTTTTCAATGCATCGGGGAAAGACTTATACATAGATAGTAACAACGGAATAAAATCCCTTGTTCCGGAAAAGCCTCTAAAAATCGGTTTTAATTGCCCTTTTTCAGGGTTTCTCCGCACCCGGAAGGGCGATCAACGGGATATCGCTGTGATAAGCAATCCGTTTGGCCAGGCTGTGGGAAAATAACTCCCGGAAAAGACTTTGATGATGCACGCGCATGACGATGACATCCATCTGATGCTCTTTCATGAAATCGAGAATGCCTTTCTCTGTGTCGAGTTCATAATGCGTATGAAAACTGATGCCAGGTTGATTGGCAAAAGCATGTTCATATTCCTCTTTGCGCAATTTTATTTTCTCCGGATCATAGACATCAACATGCAGGCAATGCAAATGAGCTTTAAGCCGACCTGCAAGAGCAAGTGCTTTTTCAATCAATTCTAATTCGCCCTGCTTGTATTGTAGTGTGAGTGCAATATTTTCAATGCCCCGGTAACTCGCAGTATGGGGGATGATATACACCGGGCATTTTGCATTCTCCATTACCTTGGAAGAGGTGGTGCTGAAAAATATTTCTGTTAGACCATGTTGGCCGGCAGTGCCCATCACGATCATATCAGCTTGAGTGGCTTCTGCTTCATCAATGATGGCCTTTACTACTTCGTCACTTTCTTTAAGGGAAAAATTAATCTCGATATCATCCAAGTGATTTTCTCTGGCAATGCGCTTGAGCAATTCCGTTTGCTCCTTATATTTTTCAAATTCGCCTAGCGTGATTTTTTCATTAAGCTGGCTCATGTCCATCGACTCTTCGATCCACGAATGCACTTCCAATACTTCATAGATATGGACAACCGTCACTGAGGCTTCAAGTCGTTCGGCCAGTTTCAGGGCATAGACATAAGCATTCTCTGCGGTGGTAGAAAAATCGGTGGGAAAAAGAAGTTTCATCGGTGTGGATATGGTATCTGCAAATTATGGGTTTTCATGCGTTCAATACGCCATATTTCTCCAGGAAAAAGCCGTTTTTGTAAATCAACTCACCGTCGGCCCAGATCTCGCCGCCACTTTTCATGTTGGAGATCATATCCCAATGGACAGTCGATTGATTTTTGCCTCCGGTTTGCAGATAGGATTGACCCACGGCCATGTGGATCGATCCACCTATTTTCTCATCAAAGAGAATATTCCGGGTGGCCTTTTGAATTCGGTAGTTGGTTCCAATCGCCACCTCACCGAAATATCTCGAACCTTCAATAGCAAAAACCTGGTCGAGGATCTTTTGACCAATCTCGGCTTCCCATTTTTCAACTTTACCATCTTTCACACGAAGCGTGATGCCTTGCACATCGTGTCCTGAATACACTGAAGGAAAATCAAAATGAACTACGCCATTCACGCTATCCTCAACCGGTCCTGTGAAAACTTCTCCCGACGGCATGTTTGCTCGTCCATCGCTGTTGATCCATGTTCTTCCTTTCACCGAAAAACGGATATCAGTTTTTTCATTCTTGTATTGTATTTCATCGCAGGTATTCAGAAAATCAACAACACTTTGCTGATTTTTACGCACCTGGAGCCAAGCTTCGACAGGATCAACTTCATTTAATCTGCAAGCATTGAAAACAAAGTCTGCATATTCAGATAAAGTCATCTGCGCCGCATCTGCAGAAGCTTGTGTCGGAAATTGACAAAGACTTCGCACTAAACTTTTATCGGCTGTTCTGTTGAAATAAAATTGATTGGCCCTCTCCCCTGCTTTTGCTCTTCGCTTTTTTTGTTCCGGTGTCGCCTTCACATCTTCATAGAGATCAAACGGCGCCCGCACAGCGAGGTAAGCATCGTAATGCTCCATAGCATACGTTTGAAATCCGGGTTCCATGTCCAGGATACTTCCCTGTGCCTCTTCCCAAAATGCAGATGATTTTCCTTCGAAGCCAAGATCATATTCCACACTCACATTCGCCCTCACCGCCGCCCGATGTATTTCAAGCAACAGCGGCTGCGCCAAAGTCGTACTGGACACAAACAATCGCTGTCCCTCCTTCACCTGCAAACAATAATGCAAGAGCAGGTCTGCGTATTTCTTCATGAGTTCGTCCATGGTCTCGTTCATTGTCTGAATCAGAATTTACAGAATTTCAAATCAGAATTTATAGAATTTCAGAATTTACATAATTACTACGTTGAGCGTCGAAAGGGACGTATAAAATGTAGTTCGTTAAGCGTCGATAGGGACATAAAAAATGCAGCTCGTTGAGCGTCGATTAATCGACGTTCTGGTGTCAGCAAAACTCCGTTTTGCGTGTAGAGTCCTACTGTTCACTTTTAGTTTTTAGTTTTTCACCATTCCTTTGTCCTGTACGGATATCTCACTGCATATGCATCAGAAATATACGTCCTAAGCAATTCCTTCAACTGCGGAATATTTTCGCCAGTCGCCGCTGAAATCAACACCGTTTCATGATTATACTCATTTCGCAACCGATCCTGAATTTCATGCTCGATCTGTTCTTTGATTTCATTCTCAAGAAAGGCATCATAATGAGCTTTGCGATAAAGATCGATTTTATTCAGGACCAGGATCGTGGGTTTTTGTTCGATCTTAATTTCTTGCAGCGTCTGATTGACTGCATTGATGTGATCTTCATATTGCGGATGGGAAATATCGATGATGTGCAATAAGATATCCGCTTCCCTCACTTCATCTAATGTTGATTTAAAACTCTCTACAAGATGATGCGGAAGTTTGCGGATAAAACCTACTGTATCACTTAACAGGAATGGCATCGATCCGAAAACAACTTTTCGAACAGTGGTATCCAATGTGGCGAATAATTTATTTTCTGCAAACACATCGCTTTTGCTGATCACATTCATCAAGGTGGATTTACCCACATTCGTGTATCCAATCAACGAAACGCGAATGAGTTCACCGCGGCCTTTGCGTTGCGTGATGCTTTGCTGATCGATCTTTTCCAGTTTCTTTTTGAGAAAAGCGATTTTATCACGAATGATACGACGGTCCGTTTCAATTTCCTGTTCACCAGGACCACGCATCCCGATACCACCACGTTGTCTTTCCAAGTGGGACCATAAACCTTTCAAACGAGGAAGCAAGTATTGCATTTGTGCGAGCTCTACTTGTGTGCGTGCTTGTGCTGTTTGTGCGCGGCTGGCGAAGATGTCCAGGATCAGGCTCGTGCGATCGATGATCTTCACTTTCCATTCCTTTTCCAGGATATTCGTTTGTTTGCCGGTCAGGTCATCGTCGAAGATGGCGAGGTCGATTTCGTGATCCTCGATATATTTTCCGATCTCCTGCACCTTTCCGCTCCCAATGAATGTCTTGGGATCAGGCCCTGACATCTTTTGCATAAAGCGTTTCAGACACACTGCTCCTGCGGTTTCCGCCAGGAAGGCAAGTTCGTCCATGTATTCGATGATCTTTTCTTCGGTATCCGGTGGAACGATAGCGCCGATCAGGACTGCGCGTTCCTGATAGCCGGCGGGGCGTTGAGTTTTTTCACCGAGGTTCCAGTCGTTTTTTTGTATTGGCATGAAGCAAAGGGCATAGCGCAGAGAGCATAGAGAAAATTCTCATGGCTTCGCGAGTTCTTGGGGTGAAAATAGGGTAAAGGGCAGAGAGTAAGAGAGTAAGAAGGTAAGAGAGTAAGAACCTGAGGATTAAGCCCTCGTTCTGCCCCTATGCTGCGACTGGCTTGACGCATCCTCGTGCGACGGCTCAGCAACCATCCCCTAATGGGGACTTCCTTTTGTATTTATCAAAACGAAAAACTCATGAATAAAAAAAATGATCGGCGTAGGCTGTGCCGGAGACTCGTGCTGAGCGTAGTCGAAGTATGGAGTGTCAGCAAATTTCTGATTTGCGTGTAGGAATGCTGCATAAAGCAGGGCAATTACCACACCTTAAAAATCTCCCGGCTCCCCGACGAATACATTTCATTCATGCCTTTCATCTTCTCGCCCATTTGCCTGTTCTCTTCCGTGTCGGCCATATACTTTTCAAAGCTTTTCTCATAGGCCGTGAGATTTTCATATTGGCTGACGATAATGACGCGGTGATATTCACCGGTCATGTCAGTCATGATATGAATCACGTCGGACTGATTGCCCATGACTTCTTTGAATAGCTTCGCTATTTTCGAAGCATTTCCTGGCTTGCAGTTAAAGGTGTCGTGTACGATGATCATGAATTTTTATTTAGCTGATTTAAATAATTACCTGTCTTTAAAAGTAAGATTTCAAATGATGAATGGCACTAAAATAACGAAGGCCTAGACGTGAGCCTGGGCCTTCGGATTCGTGAATCACTTTCGTTTTTCGCGAATTATCTTCAGTTGGTTGAAAGATATAAATAGAACAGGGTGAAATAAAATTGGTTTAAGGAAAATATATGTTTTTTCATATAATTTTTTTTATACTACGTAAAATTCTGTTTATTAAATTCTGCCCCATCCAATTCGCTCGTACCGGCGTATTGATCGCCCCTGTGTTTCTTCATTCGCTCCTTCGTCGCATCATTCCGAAAACCCCGGGGACAATGAAATAATACAATTGCAATAAGTCTATTTTAGAATACTTAATGTGAGATCCTTCGCCGCGTCGCGGCAATAGGTTGGTAGCAACGAAATGCAAAAAAAATCTTCAATTAGCCGCATCGCGGCGTAACTCCTAAAGTCCCCGGGGTTTTCGCAGCGATATCACGCCAAGTGATGAGCGAAGAAACACAGGGGTGAAAAATTTCGCGAAGCATGAAATTTCGATGGGGCAAAGGGCTGAATCATCGCACCAACGTCACATCCCCATTCCTCACCTCTCTCCTCCCATCCTTAAACCTCGCCATCATCTTATATCAGAATTTACAGAATTCTATTTCTCTGATTAATTCTTAGTCGCAGAAAAGTTGATATCATCAAAGGAAAAGAATAACTATCTAACCAGTGTGATATCCCCATTTCTAACCTCCTGTCTATTATCCTTGAATCGGGCTACCATTCGATAAGCAAATACACCAGGATTCATTTCAATACCCTTCATTTTACCATCCCATGAATTCATCGGATCATTCGGCGGAAAATTCCTGGCAGCAAATACCATATTTCCCCACCGGTCAAAAATCTCCATCGATTCAATCTCTTCAACTTCGGAAGCAGCACTAATCACTAATCGATCATTGATACCATCACCATTCGGAGAAAAAACATTCGGGATGAAAATGTCAACATTCTTTTGAATAGTTACGACGACAGAATCCTGATCGGAACATCCTTGCGAATTTGAAACAGAAATGGAATATGCTGTCGTGATAATCGGTGCAATAGGTTGTGTGAGGCAGATTGGACAAATGGGATTCGATAAACCTGACCAGGATATGGTCGATAAGGAATCATACGGAACATTGACTATCGCTTCGAGAATGAAAGTGTCGCCGGGAAGAATAATTCTGTCCATGCCTAAGTCGACATGAATATCAAGCGGCACATTGATCCAGATAATCTCCTGAACATCACAATCATTCGCATCAATGGCGGTCAAAGTGTAAGTGCCGGCAGATAATGCATTGAATATTGGTGAAGTTTGAAAATTTGTTCCATCAATCGAATATCGAACAGGAAGAACTCCGCCTGTTTGCATCACTGTGATGCTGCCTTCGTGATGATCAAAACAGTCGGGTTGTGAAACTTCAAAGCCGATTGAAAATTCTTCTGGCTCGGAAATGGAGACAGAGCTATTGCTTTGACATCCATTACCATCGATTATAGTGACAAAGTAATCTCCACTGCTTAATCCTGTGATGCTTTGATCCGAACTTCCCGTAGACCATGAATATTGAAATGGACTGACACCTGTCACATTCGCGATTGCACTACCATCACTCTCACTAAAGCAACTGATACCGTAGCCGTTGAAATCGGAAGTGACCTGGACGCTCAATTGTGGAAGAGGAAATAATTCTGTGGATTGGATCACGAGACTGTCGCATCCGTCCTGATTGGTGAAAGTATTTTGGGTACTTCCGACTTGTGCAGGATCGCAAGTCTTTGAAATCAATATTATGGTATCAGCAGGAATGAGTGAAACAGTCAGCGTCACGATGCTGTCGCAGCCATATTTATTTTGGAGTGTGGTGACAAATATTCCGGCTTGTGAAGAAGTGCAAGTGGTCGAAGAAAGGAAAGTCGTGCTCGATGGCAAAAGTGAAACCGACTCATGAACGATGCTGTCGCAACCAAGGTGATTCTGTAGGATTTCGACGAAATCCCCCACTTCTCCAGGATCACAGGTCGTGCCGGTGATAAATGTTTCGTCCGACGGCAGCAATGAAATTGTCGTGGTCACAATGCTATCACAGCCAAAATGATTCTGTAGGATTTCGACGAAATCCCCCACCTCATCCGGATTACAGGAAGTGGAAGAGAGAAAGGTCGAATCCTGTGCGCTGTAGGTCGTGTTCGTGATCACGACGCTATCACATGCATGTATGGTGGTGTAATGGATCTCTGTTACACCAAGGCTTGCCGAATCACAAGAAGTCTTAAAGATCAAAGTAGTATCCGGCATCCCTGCTGCGATGGTAGTGATCACAAGACTATCACAGCCCATTTGATTTAATAACAGATTTTGAAAAACACCAATGCTGGCAGCATCACAAGAGATTCCTGACAAATACGTCGTGTCGGATGGTGCCATTGTCACTGTAGTAATGACGATGCTGTCACATCCATCCTGTGCGATCAGCAATTGTGTAAAGACACCAAGCAAAGTGGAATCACAAGTCTTTTGGCTTAATAATGTCGTATCGACCGGTGGAGTCCAACTTGTAGTCGTGATGATAAGACTGTCACAACCGGACTGATTCGTAAGTGTTTGTGTGGTTGTGCCTACACTTGAAATTTTGCAGGAAGTTAAATTGATCAGTGTTGTATCTGACGAAAGTAATGTGACTGTCGACGTCACCATCGTATCACATCCGTTTGGATTATTGAGAAAGGTGATGAATACACCTGCGGCAGCGGAATCACAAGTGGTGGATTGTTGAGTTATCTGGATAGCTGGGAGAACCGTCAGTGTTGTGGTGACTACACTATCACATCCATAATAGGAGCTCAAAGTATTTTCATAAACACCAGGATCACTTTCCCAAAAGAATCCAAGGAAGATGCTGTCACCATCACAAATGGAAGCATCCACTGACACAACATATGTTGGATGTACCTCCACTACCTGAACCGGATCGGTGATCTCAATACAAGCATCCTGTGAGGGCGTCACATTCGTGATCGTGTAAGTAGTCGTTTGAGTGGGCAAATCTGTAAAAGGAAAATCGCCATTGACATTTGGAAAATTAAACGGAGATCCGGGATTTGATGAAATATCCACACTGAGTGAAAACGGAGTATCCGTATTGATGATGAGATTCACTTGCTGGTTGTCGCAGATCTCGACATCACCGTTGAGTGACACATTAACAACTGGAAGTATTTCTACCTCGACTGAGTCAACCCCGGGACAATGCGTAGCATCAGTGACTGTCACATAATAAATTCCTGATTCACTCACACTTACGGTTTGTGTGTGTGCACCAGTTGACCAATTGTAAATAGCGCCAGGAAAAACGCCTGCATCGAGCGTAGCGGTTTGACCAAGACAGACTTGAATATCAGGTCCCAATTCAACGATCAGGGCAGGGCCTGAATTTACATGGATGAAGGCCGTGGCAATATTACTGGATTGGCCTGATTCGGTAAAAAATTGAACATTCACTGTGCGCAATCCTGGCGTCAACGGAATCGCAGTGTTTTTGTAACCTATACTCAATACCGCCGCTTTAAAATCAGTGGAAATTGCTCCCCCTTCATCTGTCAAGGTAATCATGTCCGTACCCGAACCTGCAACATTGATATTGGAAACTGATCCGTTATACTCCAGAATTTCATGCGGGCTGTCAGGAATAAACCCTTCGATCTTGATGGTCATCGTTGTGATCTTGGAATCATACACCATCTTCATATCGTCATCAGCAATCCTGGCTTCAATTGAATGACAATCCACATCAGGTCCATTATAATCCGCTCCCACTGCTCCTGAACTATTATTGCAATCCAGGTCAAGTGCAATATTGCATTGAGGATCTGTTGAATACTCAAGGCGACTGGTTATGGCCGCCCATCCACCAATCTCAGGTATATCACATATTGGAGTCAATGCTCCATCAATCAGACTGATCAGTACCAATTGCTGGTTGTGGACCTCAGCACCGATTAATGTGTTGCAAATAGGGGAAGCTGATATGCTAAAGATATGATAATTAGGAGATAGTGGATAGGAAACCTGAAGATTACTATTGGCGGGGTCTGTTAAATCCACATGAATAATTTCATATTCAAGAGGATTATCATTTAATGTAATGTAATAGTATTGCCCATCATTCTTGCACATATCTCCTCCACCAATAAATCCGGTTGGACCAACTGCTGACACTGTATTGGTATTCGAATCCCATCGATATAGCATGTCTGAGGTGAAAGAGAAATCGCCAGATTGCACAGGCATGGAATAGAAAATTCCATTACCTGTTCCTACAAATCCACTCATTGAAGGAATAGTGAAAGGTCCTTGCATCAGGACATCAATCTGGTTACCAGTTATTGTATCATAATGCCTGACTTCTTCAAAATTAACAACATCAAGAAGATAATAAAGCTCCCCTTCAGGGCTAAATGTCGGTCCACCAAATCCTACACCAGGTCCGCCTAATAATTCTGCATCGCAACTGCAAAGTGTGGCATTTAAATCTACCTTATACCAATGATTACCATTGTTCATATAATAATACTGCGCCTGAACTGAAAGAAATGGTGTTAAAAAAAATAATACTAAAAATTTAATTCGAATCTGTCGAAAGTCAAAAGTTTTACTCAGTATGAAATAAACCTGGTTCATTTTTGGGCAATAGGAATAGGAAAAGATAATGAAAAAGGGTGAGAGGGTGAGTCTGAATTCTGCCCCATCCAATTCGCTCGTACCTGCGAATTGATCACCCCTGTGTTTCTTCATTCGCTCCTTCGTCGCATCATTCTGAAAACCCCGGGGACAAAATGAATAATGAATAGCGAATATTGAAGTGAGAAGTTGAAGCAGAAGTCAAAGAAGAAGAAGTTGAAATTGAGTGAGAAGGAGAAGGTGAAAGATAAAGAGAGCAATCCTCTTTAATAAAAGAATCCAATAGTCCCCGGGGTTTTCGCAGCGACATCACGCCATATGCGTGATGAGCGGAGAAACACAGGGGTGAAAAATTTCGAGGAAAAAGAAATTTTGATGGGGAAGAAAGCGAAGGGGCAGAAAGCCCTAGGAGCCTATTTCCTGGAAATCCACATCTCCGGATCCAACTTATTCTTATCCTGCCATATCTCGAGATGCAATTCCGGTTCATCATCACTGAGATGGCCTAACACTTGCCCGGTCGTGACTTCATCTCCTTTTTTGACAGAGACATTTTGCAATTTGGAATAAACGGTGAAATACAATCCATGTCGCACGAGGACCATGTAATCATAACCCGGAATCTTGGTAACAGAGGAAACAGTACCATTGAACAAACTCTTCACGGCACTCCCCGATTCCGCCTGGATGTCAATACCATTGTTCTGCACAGTGACTCCTTTCAACAATGGATGCGGATGCGTACCAAACCGATCCGTGATCAATCCTTTATTGACCGGCCATGGCAATTTTCCTTTATTCGATGCGAATTGATTATTCAATGCTTTCGTTGCCGGCGCTTCTTTTAATCCGGATGTTGTTATTTTATTTCCTTCATCACGAATTTGCTTCGCGATCTCATCATCGAGCTTTTTCTTTTTCGCTTGTGTGTCGGCTAATTGATTTTTTAATTTCTTTTCCTGCTTCGTCAGATCATGGACGACCGCTTCTTTCGTTTTCTGCTCAGTTTGGATTTCATTTTTATGTTTCTGCTCCGTAATCAATAATTCCGTCTTGGCTTCTTTATTTTCTTTTAATTCTGCAATCAATGCTTTATGCTGTTCTCGTTTATCGGCGAGTGCTTTTAATTGGCGTGTTACATAATTTTTATACTGCCGCAGATACACCCACCGGATCATCAACTCACTCAGGGATGAAGCACTCAATAAATAAATCCAATCCGGTTGTAACTGACTTCGGATGTACGCCGTGCGCAAAGCATAAGTCAACCGGGTTTCATAATCCTGGATATCGTGCTCAGCTTCTGTTTTGATTTTTACCTGCACAGAAGTTTGTTGATCGACTGCCTTTATTTCCTGGTTGATGGTGTTGAGTAAATCTTCCCGCTGTTTGATTTGCGCTGAGAGCGCTTTCAATTGGCTGAGGGACTTGTTTTTATTCTTCTGCGTTTTCTCCAGGATCTCTGATGTGGACTTGATTTGAGCCTCAAGTGCTTTGCGTTGGGATTCGAGATCTTTTTTGTCTTTCTGTGAAAAACTAAAAGGTAAAAGTGAAAAACTAAAAGTGAAAATTAAGAGGAACCTTAACGCATTATTGCTTTTCATAATGTGAAGGTATAGAAAAAGGGAAATCCTGCGGTACATCCATCACCACATTCGTGTATTCAAGGTCGAATACATTGGATTTGCCATTGATCAGGACCGTGTTGGAGCGCATAAAGGGAAAGTCCTGGCCGGAGTCCGTCTTTTGATATTCGGCATAACCAGCCGTCCATTCATGATCCGTTTTGTCCGTGATATAGGACTTGGACAAGACATCCGCATCAAACCAATGTTGTGCCGTCACACCAGCTTCACCATGAATAATGATCGATCCATCATCTCCTTTATCCACTTCCGTCGTATGCATCGGGATATAAGCTCCTGCAGTGAAAACCTTTGAAAACATCTCAAAGTCAGCAGGCACATTATACTGTCTTAGAAAATCGATGGTTTTATATTTCCCATAAGTATGTTCGAGGCGATTGATGATAAAAGCAGAATCACGCGTCACCATCATGCGGCCAACTTCAAATCCAAATTTTGAGATTTGCATCCAGATGATGCTGTCATGCAATATCCGCACATTGAACCGCACGGAATATCGCTCGCCATCCCAATCGATCCTCCCCTGCCCAGATCCTGCAAACCAAGTGTAAGGCACTTGTGTCATTTGCAACAAATCCATATTAGCATCATCCAATGGCGTATTGGCATTATTGTCCTTTCCATTACCTCCGGCCAATGACTTTTTAGTCATGCACGAATTGAAAAGTATCAGTGATGTGAATAATATCAGCCAGGAAAAAGACTTCATCCGGAGTGTTGTGTTCTTATAAATTCGGTATTGGATTAGATCATCCAAATTATTGAGACTTGTTTTCTTCAATCTTACGTTTCATCTCTCCTGCAGAAAAACCATTTTCTAATGCTTTCTGCCACATGGTGACGGCTTCTGTTTTTCGTCCCAGTTTTAAATAAATATCGCCCGCCAAATTATAACCCGCACCATCTGTCCCTTCATTTAAAGCAATCTGTATCGAGCTATTAGCCTGATCAAATTTGTCCTGGTTGTAATAAACTTCGGCGAGGATCTGATGAATGAAACCTGATTTCTGCCCGGTGCTTACTACATAATCCGCCATGTCCAATGCCCGATCACTTTTCTTAATGCGACGACTTAATGTCAAAGCATAATTCGAAAGTGTTTCAACATTGTGCGAATCGATCGCTAATGAAGCTTCAAACGCCGCCACTGATTTATCCATATTGCCCAGGTCATCGTAGACGAGGCCGAGCATATTGTAAATATTAATTTTCTGTCCCTGATTTTTTCCCGTCATGATCAATGCTTGGTTAAGCATGTCCAGCGACTCATCGAGATGCCTCTTTTTATACGAAGCAAATCCGGATGCATAATAGAGATAGGCCTGGTTAGGAAAAATATCAATCGCCTTTGCGGTCTGTGCGATGATATCATCATAAGCATGCGTTGCCATCAACAAACCAATAAGCTGCTCCCAAACGATGTAGATATTATCCTTGATGGCAACAGCATGTTTATAAGCAGTGATCGCTTCTTCATCTTTTCCGGCAATGGACAAAACATCACCTTGGACGGAATAAGCTTTTGCCTCTTTCGGATGCGTCGCCACTAATTGCTGCACGGTTTGAATCAAAGCATTTCCTAGTCCTGGTTCTTTTGTTTTCGAATATTCGATCACATACGGAATCAATTCTTCGAGTTTAACATCGATGTCAATGGCAGGATTTGAAATCACCGGAGTAATAGACTGCAAATAAGCTGGTGTATTTCCTTCAGCTTTCACTGATCCGGCTAAGGCCAGTTTCGCACGAGTATCATCCGGATTAATCGCAAGGATTTGTTTATAATACTCCAGAGCTTTATCCTCCATACCGATCTTTTTGGCGTAAGCAGCTGCGAGATATTTATAATCAATATTGAGTGGATATACTTCGGTCAAACGATTGATTGCTGCGAGTGCTTCAGTTGTTCTACCTAATGCATCAAGTGTTTCAAAACGATTGCGCGTGATGGATTCTGAAACGCCAACTAATTTTTCATAAGCATCAAGTGTTTTCAGCAAGCGCTCATTTTCTTTTGTCTTTTTGCAAAACCCGATCAGCATTTCATAATACTGTACTTTCTTGGGCTGCAATTGAATCAATTGTTCATAGACATCCATCACTGAATAGAGGTCCCCAATTTTTTCATGGATATCGGCTTCCATGAGGAGGTACCATTCATTATTCGGTTCAATACGAATAGCCTTTTTGATATAGATGAGTGCATCGGAAGTTTTCCCTGTTGCTAAAAGTGTCCTCGAAAGTTGATAGCAAGCAGCGCTGTTTTGAACATCGTCCTCCAGGATGCCCCGGAAGATGGGTTCTGCTTTTTCCCAATCGCCGAGATACGTATATTTCTCTCCTTCAATAAGTTTCTTCTCAATGGTGACCTCTTCGGCATCAGGACGTTGTTTGACCTGGGAATAGCCAAAAACTGCAAAGCCCAAAACGATACCGATCACCAGGGCCGATTTGTTAATGAAATGTGTTCTATGTAAAAGATTCATCCGGGACATTCAATAACGAAGTGATTAGAGAACGAAGGTAAAGGCCTTTTGGGTATGCCTGCTCCAATCAATCTACTAACGTCAGCTTCAGCATGTTGGTTCGATACTTCTTATGCATCGGCATACTGCCGGTGTTAATGACAATATCGCCCTGCTTGAGTTTGCCGGCCTTCACCAGGATTTCGACACAATCATAGATGGTTTCATCCGTGCTGCTAAACTTATCATAAAAGAAAGTTTGCACACCCCATACCAGGTTAAGCGCATTGAGGATATTATGCTGATCGGAGAAAACATAAATCTTATTATCTATTGGACGATAAGATGAAACCTTGAAAGCAGTGTAACCTGAAACCGTGAGACCGATGATCGCTTTTGCCTTAACGTCCTGAGCAATGCGGGCTGCATGATAACAAACCATGTCGGACCAATAGGTCCTGGATTTAGGTGACGGCTTTGCAAATTGAACACTAGGGGTATAGTGCATTTCAGCTTCGCGTATGATTTTATTCATGGCTTCAACCACTTTCACCGGATGCTTGCCGACAGAAGTTTCTGCACTCAGCATTACAGCATCCGTACCATCTAACACTGCATTGGCAACGTCAGTGATCTCAGCACGGGTTGGACTTGGATTGGTGATCATCGAATCCATCAATTGCGTGGCTACAATAACCGGACGTGACCGATCAATACAAAGCCTGATGATATCCTTTTGAAGGGTGGGCAATTTTTCCATCGGCACTTCTACGGCCAGGTCACCGCGTGCAATCATGATAGCATTAGCCTGCTTGACGATCCCTTTGATATTTCGGATAGCTTCAGGCTTTTCAATCTTCGCAATAGTCTTCGCGGGATGATTGGCTTGATCGATGAGATCCTGAAGTTCTTTGATGTCATCTGCTTTTCGCACAAAAGACAGCGCGATCCAATTGACAGGTTGTGTCAAAATAAATTTAAGATCTGCATGATCCTTATCGGTGATGGACGGAATAGTAAGTGCGGTGTCCGGAAGGTTCACTCCTTTTCTTGAACTCAACACTCCACCAAAAAGAACTTTCAATTTGACTTCACGCTGACGATCGGTAAAAAGCACCTCAAGAACCAGCTTTCCATCATCGAGTAAAACACGTTCTCCGGGTTTTACTTCACGAGGAAAATTTTCATAATTAATAAAGATCCGTTCAGCCGAACCAGGAGTTTTTTCTGTCGTAAAAATGATTTCGTGACCATTTTCAAGAAAAACTTCTTTCGAATCGATGTCCCCGATCCGGATTTTCGGGCCCTGCAAATCGGCGAGGATGCCTACGTGCATGCCATAGGTTTCGTTGATTTTGACAATTGAATTGATCACCTGGAGATGTTCATCCTGGCTTCCATGGGAGAAATTGAGCCGAAAAACGTCCACTCCTTCCCTGGCCAGGGCCAATAATTGCTCGTAATCAGAGCATGCAGGGCCTACGGTGGCGACTATTTTTGTGTTTTGATGGGTATCTGTCATAATATGTTGAGCCAGGCTCAAAAATTTCAGGGGCGAAGCTATGACCTCACTTTTGTTCGTGCAACTCGCACAAGAACATCATATTATTTTGTATACTCGCCCTCCCTGATTTTGGCTGGAGGGTAAAAACAGGCTCCATTACAACTTAAGACCCGTTCCGGGGTTAATGATTAAGGAGTTTTAGGGGTAAAAGCCAATTCTTTATTTACTTTTGCAACCTTAAACAAACACAACTTATTATGTCAGACATTGCTGAAAGAGTGAAGAAAATCATCGTTGACAAGTTAGGCGTTGACGAGTCTGAGGTGACCTCAGAGGCCAGCTTCACCAATGATCTCGGTGCAGATTCACTGGACACGGTAGAACTCATCATGGAATTTGAAAAAGAATTTGATATCTCTATCCCGGATGAGCAGGCTGAAAACATTCAGACCGTCGGCCACGCGATAGAATATCTGGAATCACAAGTATCTGCTTAATACACAGGTACCTGCTGATGAAAGCAAATGAATCCACAGAGGACAACCAGTTCCTCTGTGGATGTTTTATTTAAGGCCCGGCGATCCTGCTGGGCCCGGACAAGCGGTAGAGCCACACTCCCTGAACAGTATCACCTCGATCCACTGATCAAAAGAATAAAGACCATATGTCCAGAAGAATAGTCATCACCGGAATGGGGGCCTTGACCCCGATTGGGAATAACCTGACGGAATACCTGCAAGCTTTGCAGGCCGGGAAAAGTGGTGCTGCCACGATCACCCGGTTTGACGCCACAGGATTTCGGACCACGTTCGCCTGTGAGGTCAAAAACTTCAACCCGGAAGATTTTCTTGACAAGAAAGAATCCCGAAGAATTGACCCTTTTTCCCAGTATGCCATGGTAGTAGCCGATCAGGCCATTGCCGATAGTGGCCTGGTTATAGATGAAATGGACAAAAGCCGTGTGGGCGTGATCTGGGGTAGTGGAATTGGGGGTTTTACCACTTTTGAAGATGAAATTGAAAATGCCGGAAGAGCTGTGGGTGTGCCTAAATACAGCCCATTCCTTATTCCAAAGCTGATTGTCAACATCGCTTCAGGGCATATTTCCATTAAATATGGTTTTTCGGGCGTCAATTTTGCCAGTGTATCTGCCTGTGCATCAGCCAATCATGCCCTGATCATGGCTGCAGATAATATCAAGTTGGGGAGAATCGATTATGCCGTGGTTGGTGGTTCAGAAGCTGCTGTCACCAGGGCCGGAATTGGTGGATTTTCCAGCATGAAAGCTTTATCGACGAGGAATGATGATCCGCAAACTGCTTCCAGACCTTTCGACCGTCTTCGCGATGGATTTGTTTTAGGAGAAGGTGCAGGTTGTATGATCCTCGAAACCTATGATTCGGCAAAAGCCAGGGGGGCTAAAATTTATGCTGAGCTGATCGGCTCGGGAATGAATGCCGATGCCTATCACATCACAGCTCCTGAGCCAACGGGTCGTGGAGTCATTCAGTGCATGAAGTATGCCATGCAGGAGGCCGGGCTCGGAACAAATGAGATTGATTATATCAATGTTCACGGGACCTCAACTGCGTTGGGAGATGTAGCGGAAACAAGAGCAATCCAGGCGGTCTTTGGAGATGATGCTTATAAAATCAACATTAGTAGCACTAAATCCATGACGGGGCATCTCTTAGGTGCTGCTGGAGCAGTGGAAGCTATTGCCTCGATTCTTGCTATCAATCATCATTTCATACCCCCGACCATCAATCACTTCGAAGACGACCCTGAAATTGACAACAAATTGAACTTCACGTTCAATGAAGCACAGCAACGAGATGTTAAAGCGGTCATGAGTAATGGTTTCGGGTTTGGAGGCCACAATACATCGCTTATCTTTGGACGTATATGAAGGACTTCAAGGTGTGATTTTGTGATCAGGAAATTTTATAATCATTATTTATCTGCCGACAAACAATTTGCCAGGAGCATCGCTAACATACTAGGCTTCACTCCACGCAACCTTCAAATCTTCAAGCAAGCCTTTGCTCACAAGTCAGCAGTCGATCCCAAATTTCACACGGTTACCAGCAATGAAAGACTGGAATACCTCGGTGATTCCGTCCTTAGTACTATTGTAGCAGAATATCTTTTCCAAAAATATCCGAACAGCGACGAAGGTTTCCTGACCAAGATGCGCTCCAAAATCGTCAAGCGAAAAACACTCAATCGAATTGCCGATGACATGGGCATCGATGTGATCCTGCAGGACAATAATGACACAAGATTGAGTGAGTCGATGAAAGGGAATGCACTAGAAGCGTTAGTGGGTGCTATTTATTTGGAAAGAGGATTTGAAGGAACGAAGTCGATTGTGGTCAGTAAAATATTGCGCCGTTATCTAAACATCCACGAGCTCGAAGAAAACGACGATAACTATAAGAGCCAGCTCCTCGAATTTTGTCAAAAGAACGGCAGTGAAATCGATTACCGCGTGATGGAGCGATTCAAATTTGACAACCGTGATCGATTTAAGATCGCTGTGTTTGTCGATGGAAAAGAAATCGCAATGGGGGAAGATTTTAATAAAAAGTCTGCGGAGCAAAATGCTTCTTATAAGGCGCTTAAATCGTTGGGGATTGAGATGAGTGTTAACGGGGAGAAGTAAAAAAGTAAGCAGTAAGCAGTAAGCAGTAAGCAGTAAACGGTAAACAGTAAACAGTAAACAGTAAACAGTAAATAGTAGGCAGTAAAAAATTCTGGTAACTGGCGACTGCGGACTAAGTAAGAAACTTTTAATTGAGGTCTTTTAACTTCTCCATCTCCTCCCCCAATCTCTTCCTATTCCCCTCACTCATCCTCACTAACGGCAATCTCAATTCAGGTTCTATAAGTTTTCTATACGCTAACGCTTCTTTAATCCCAACAGGATTTCCTTCGACATAAAGCCATGCATGGAGATCAAGCATCTTATGATGTAATGCTTTCGCCTGATCCCATTGATCCATTCGAGCATGTCGTATCATTTGTGCAAAAGAATGTGGAAATACATTGGCCATGACAGCAATGACACCTCTGCCACCAACAGCCATGCAGGCTAAAGCAGTGGGATCATCACCAGAGATCAATCGAAAATGATGCGGAGCATCACGCGCTATAGCAGTCGCTTGCACCAAATCAGCAGAAGCATCTTTGACACCGATAAATTTTTCAGAAGCGTTAGCTAAGCGAAGCAAGGTGCTGGCAGTAATATTGGAAGCCGTGCGGGAAGGCACATTATAAATGATCATCGGCAAAGGAGATGCTTCCACAATTTCCATGTAGTGATGATAAATACCTTCTTGTGATGGTTTCACATAAGCAGGACTGCTGGATAACACCGCGGCAACACCGGTGGGATCAAATAGATTTAATTTTTCACACAATTGTGCCGTATTATTTCCACCAAATTGTCCAGCGACAATAGGCACTCTGCCATTGACAACATTAATCGTGTGAGACTGCACTTGCATTTGTTCATCATCAGACAAACTCG
>Ga0207656_10000173_pt1 | contig 23402 bp, 16 predicted proteins | sample KBSCornC12_FD_184297 | JGI IMG/M metagenome (GOLD analysis project Ga0207656, IMG submission 184297) | Corn rhizosphere microbial communities from Kellogg Biological Station, Michigan, USA - KBS Corn C1-2 (SPAdes) (version 2) | ecosystem: Host-associated > Plants > Roots > Rhizosphere > Soil ...
CTCGGGATCCAGATCCTCCGGTCCGATTCCACGGGGTTCGAGCTTGTGGCGCACCTGAGCGCGGGCGACGTGCAGATCTGCATTGAGGCAAACGACTTCGAACGCGCCCGGCGGGTTCCAGCGCCCGCCGGCATCTCGCGCGTATCTGCCCGACAGGGGGTCGTCCCAGTCGGGATCTGCAACCCGCAGATAGTTCCTGCCCCGCTCGACGTGACGCATCAGTCCGGCGTCGCCCAGTCGAACGCTTTGCGCAGCTCGGCAAGCACTAGGTCCTCTTCGCCGGCCGCAATCGCCGCGAGGATCGAGCGATCTCCGTAGGCGGAGGCGGCGCGGCGAGCGACCGCCGCAATCCGGTCGGGTTTCAGCTGTGCCTCCAGCAGGTCGACGATTGCGCCGACGGTCGAGAGCTTGCCCTGGCGCTCGGAGGGCACGCTCTGCGTTTCCCACTTCTCGACCGCCTGGCGGCTGACGCCGAAGAGCGACGCCAGCTCGGTCCGGTTCAGGTTAAGCACCCGACCGACCCGCTCTAGCGGCAGCTCGGCCTTCTCTAAACGATCGGTCACGGCGCGGTAGAAGCGCACCGCGTCGCGGTCGTCCAGGTCCCAGTCGGGGGGGCGTCGGCGTGGGGGAGGCCCCAGGGGCGCGGCATCGGGCAGCGTCTGTCGCAGCAGCGACACCATCGCCAATGCCACGCCTTTTCCGGGGCCCATCACACCCACCCAAGGGCTGAAGGGGGCATTTATCGCCCCCCCTCGCAACATCGCCTTCTCCCAGGTACCGCTTTTTGCGGCATCTGGCCTGGCCTCCTGGGCCGCTTTCAGCAGTTGCTCGGTCATCAGGTCGACGGCGCTGACGTAGAGATCCAGTTGCCGGCGATCGCCTTTGACGGCCCCTGGAAGAGCCTCCTCGATCTCGGCTATCGCCTCCCCGGCGATCTTCCTCGCGGCGGCAGCTGCTTTTGCGGGAGAACCAACGAGTATCTGTTCGGCGACCTTGCCCACATCAAGCAGGGTAGCGCAACCAAAACGCAACCGCAACCAAAACGCAACCACGGGCAACGGTTAGCCTGCGGCGATGGCGGAGAGCGGAAGCACGGACAAGGTCGCGATGCGGGCGACGGTGCGGGGGCGGGTGCAGGGGGTTTTCTTCCGCGATACGACGGTCACGACCGCGCAGCGGCTCGGCGTCCTCGGCTGGGTGCGCAACGCCGACGACGGCACGGTCTTGGTCCACGCGGAGGGTCCCGAGGAGGCGGTCGACCGGATGGTCGAGTTCCTTCGTCAGGGCCCTCCGGCCGCGGCAGTCGAGGACGTCGTCATCGAAGACGTCAAGGTCGAGGGGCACGAGCAGTTCGCCGTCCGCGGGGTCAGCGCCGGCGTCTTTGTCGTCCAGGAGCACCAGGCGACCGCGCACCACTACGACCTGCGGCTCGAGGTCGACGGCGTGATGCGCTCCTGGGCAGTGCCGAAAGAGCCCTCGATGGACCCGGCGGTAAAACGGCTGGCGCTCCAGGTCGAGGACCACTCGATCTCCCACAACGACTTCGAGGGCGAGCTCGACGGCGGCTGGGTGAAGACCTGGGACCGCGGCACCTACGAGCAGGGCGGCCGCGTCCCCTGGCCGGAGGCACTGGAGCGCGGCCACGCCGTCTTCGTCCTCCACGGCGAGAAGCTGCGGGGCGGCTTCGCCCTTCAGCGCACCCGCGGCGGCGAGAAGCCGCAATGGCTGCTGATCAAGCGCCGCGACGAGTTCGCTCAGCCCAAGTAGAAAAGCTCTCTCAAGCGTTTCAAGGTACTGGCCGATGACCCTTTCGTGGACAACTCGTCCAAGCGTGCTATCGGCTCGCGAAAGCTGGCTTTCCCTGCATTGGGGCTCCTTTCGGCGCTCCTGGTTTTCTATGCCGTCGTAATCCTCTGGGGGCTCGGCAGCAGCTCGCTGCAGGATGCCGTTGGACGCTGGGTCTACGACGCGGTTGTGCTCGGCGCCGCCCTGGTCGTGCTGGCGCGGGCGGTGCTATTCGAGGAAGAGCGGCGGGCCTGGCTGGCGCTTGCCTTCGGCCTGCTGCTCTGGGCGCTGGGGCAGACCTACTACTCGGTCGTCCTCTACTACGCCAGTCCGGCGCCGTTTCCCTCGCCGGCCGACGTCCTCTTCCTCGCCTTCTACCCCGCCAGCTACATAGCCCTGGTGCTGTTGCTGAAGTCGAGGGTCTCCCGCCTCGACCCGCTCTCCTGGGTCGACGGCTTGATCGGGGCCCTCGCGGTCGCCGGAGTCGCCGCGGCGCTGATCTTCCCGCCGGTCCTGGAAGCGCTCGAAGGCGAACCGTTCGGGGTGGCGGTCAGCCTCGCGTATCCATGCTTCGACCTCGTCCTGCTCGGGCTGCTGAGCGGCGCCTTCGCCGCCTCGAAATGGAAGACCCAGGGGACCTGGCTGCTGATCGCGGCCGCCCTGCTGCTCTTCGCCGCCTCCGACGTCGTCTACCTCTCGGTCCTGGGGCAGTCGACCACCGCCCTCAACATCGCCAGCGTCGGCTGGCCGCTCGCCTTTCTGCTGCTGGCACTGGCTTCGTGGCTCCCGGTCGCCGGCCCCGGCGCGATCGTGGCCAAGGCCGAGCGGCTGCGGATCGCGGTCCCGATAGCGATGGGGCTGGTCGGCGTCGGCCTATTGGCGGTCGGCAGCTTCGTCTCGCTCGGGCCGGTCGCGGTGGCCTGCGGCGTCGCCTGCCTGCTTGCGGTCCTCGCCCGCCTGGTCATCACCTTCGAGCAGAACACCCGGATCCTGGCCGTGACCGAGACCAAGGCGGTCACCGACGCGCTCACCGGCCTCGCCAACCGGCGGCGGTTGATGGCCGACCTCGAGGCCGCGGTCTCGGCCTCGCCGCCGGAGGCGATGGTGCTGGCCCTGTACGACCTCGACGGCTTCAAGGCCTACAACGACGGCTACGGCCACCCGGCCGGCGACGACCTGCTGCGCCGGCTCGGCGCCGCGCTCGAGGCCTCGGTCGAGCCGTACGGCCGCGCCTACCGCCTCGGCGGCGACGAGTTCTGCATTCTCGCGGCAACCCGGAACCTCTCGGCGGAAGCGATCTGCAAAAAGGCCGAGGCGGCTCTCTCGGAGCGCGGCAAGGGCTTCACGATCACCGCCTCTTGGGGCAAGGTCCTGATCCCGGTCGAGGTGACCACTTCGACCGACGCCCTGCGGGTGGCCGACCGTCGCATGTACGCGAAAAAGGGCCGGCGGGCGGACTCGGCTCGCAGCCAGACCCGCGGCGTGCTGCTGCGGATGCTGCACGAGCGCGAGCCCGACCTCGAGCGCCACCTCGACGGCGTCGCCCGCCTCGCCGCCGCCTTCGGCAAAGCCCTGGCGCTCGACGCCGAGGAGCAGGACGTGATCGTCCGCGCGGCGGAGCTGCACGACATCGGCAAGGTCGCGATCCCCGACGGGATACTCCATAAAGGCGAGGAGCTGACCGCGGAGGAGTGGGAGCTGATGCGCAAGCACACGATCATCGGCCAGCGCGTCCTCGACGCCGCCCCCGCGATGAGCCCGGTAGCGGCCCTGGTGCGCTCGACCCATGAGCGCTGGGACGGCGAGGGCTACCCCGACCGCCTCGCCGGCAAAGACATCCCCCTCGGCTCCCGGGTCATCTTTATCTGCGACGCCTACAACGCGATGACCGAAGGCCGCCCCTATCGCCCGCCCCTGAGCAGCGAGCAGGCGCTGGAGGAGCTGCAGCGCGCCGCCGGTACCCAGTTCGACCCCGAGCTGGTGCGTGCCTTCTGCGAGAAGGTCGTGCCGCAGCTCGATCAGAGCAGCCGCTCGGTCAACCCGTCCGCTTCGCCCTCCAGGTAACGGTCCGGGCCCTTTCGAGGGTCTCAGGGTTCACCGCAGGGGAAGTTTCTTGAAAAGAAGTCTTTCGAAAGCTATCTTTCGAACATGGCAGGGCAGCGGACCGTCCAACTCACCAACCCTCGGGCGCTGCGCGCGCTGGCCCACCCGGTCCGCCTTGAGCTGATCAGCCTGCTTCGGCGCGGCGGGCCGCTGACGGCGACCCAGGCGGGGGAGCGGATCGACGAGAGCCCCTCGAGTTGCTCGTTCCACCTGCGCCAGCTGGCGAAGTACGGGTTGGTGGAGGAAGCCGGTGGCGGGCACGGGCGCGAACGGCCCTGGCGGGCGACGGCGATCTCGACCGAATGGGCGGCGCGGGGCAGCGACGACGAGGCCGACGCGGCGACGGCGATGCTCTCGCGGGTCGTCATCGAGCGCTACTTCGAGAGCGCCCTCGAGTGGCTCGATCGGCGCGACACGGAAGAGCCGCGGTGGGTCGACGCGGCCGCCATAAGCGACGCGCTCGTCTACATGACCGCGGAGGAGCTGAGCGATCTCGACCAGGGAATACGCGACCTCCTTGAGCCCTACCTGAAACGACTTGAAGCCAGGGAGCCACCGAAGAAGGGGGCGCGGCCGGTCAGTGTCATCGCCCTCGCCTTCCCGCTTCCCGAGGAGCCGCAGGGAACCTCGTGACGCCGCATCCTTCGCCACCGCCGCTGCTGCGGTCGAATCGCTCCTTCCGCGACTTCTGGACAGGGCAGACGATCTCGCTCTTCGGTGACCAGGTCTCGTTCCTGGCGATCCCGCTGTTGGCCGCGCTCGAGCTCGACGCCGGCGCTGCGCAGATGGGGCTGCTGACCGCGGCGGCCCTGGCCCCGAACCTGCTCTTCTCGATCCACCTCGGCGCTTGGGCCGACCGCCGACCGCGCCGCCGCAACCTGCTGATCGGCGCCGACCTCGGGCGGGCGCTGCTGCTGCTGACGATCCCGCTGGCCTGGGCGCTCGGGCTGCTCTCGCTGACCCAGCTCTACGTGGTCTCCTTCGCGGCGGGGTCGCTCGGGGTCATCTTCAGCGTCGCCTACGACGTCGTCTTCGTCTCCCTGCTCGAGCGCGACGACTACATCGAAGGCAGCTCCCTGCTCAACGCCAGCCGCGCCGCCTCCTTCGTCGCCGGCAACAGCGTCGCCGGGCTTCTGGTGCAGGCGATAACGGCGCCGTTCGCCCTGCTTCTCGACGCCTGCTCCTACCTCGCCTCCGCCTTCTTCGTCAATCGGGCGGAGGCCGAAGAGGCGGCGCCGGCACCGCCCGGCGAAGGCAACGCCAGCCTCGCCGCCGGCGCCCGCTTCATCTACCGCACGCCGCTGATCCGCGCCTCGCTGATGGCCTCGGCGACCCTCAACCTCTTCAACACCGCCTTCTACGCGCTGCTCGTCCTCTACGCGACCCGCAACCTGGGGATGAGCGCCGGCGCGGTCGGGCTCGCCCTCGCCGCCGGTGGCATCGGCTCGCTCCTCGGCGTCGCCCTGACCCGCCGCCTCAGCAGGAAGTTCGGCCTCGGCAAGGCGCTCATCGTCGCCTTCGTGTTGACGCCGGCGCCGCTGCTGCTGGTGCCGCTGGCGCCTGGCTCCTCCTCGCCCGCGCTCGTGGTCGCGATCGCCGAGTTCTTCACCGGGGTCGGGGTGATGGTGCTCGACGTCGGCCTCGGCGCCCTCTATGCCTCGGTCGTGCCCGATCACCTGCGGGCCCGCGTCTCTGGCGCCTTCCTGCTCGTCAACTACGGCGTCCGCCCGATCGGCGCCCTCGCCGGCGGTCTGCTGGCGGCGGCGGTGGGGCTGCAGGCGACGATGTGGGTGACCACCATCGGCGCCCTCGCCGGCGTGCTCTGGTTGCTGCCCTCGCCGATGCCGCGCCTGCGCGACCTGCCGCGGGTCCCGGTCGACGGCGAGCAGGCCGCCTGAGTCGCTAAGAGAAGAGGAGGGCTGCTGCGACGCCGAGGGCCGCGGCGGCGAGCAGCGCCGCGACCCGGCGGGAAGCGGTTCGCGGTCGTTCGGCCAGCTTCTCCGCGCTCATCGCCACGGTGAGCACACCCATCCAGAGCAGTCGGCCGGGGCCGGGAACCGAGGCGGCGACCATCATTGCCCAGCAGGAGGCGAGGCAGGCGCTGCCGTTGTGGAGGGCGAAGTCGGCGACTCCGTGGCTGGCGCGCCAGCCACGGGGTGGCAGGGGGCGGCTGCGGTGGCAGGCCTGCAGTGCCCGCACCTTCAGCGGGGTCAGCTGCCAGAGCGCGGCGATCGCCAGGGCGGCCGGCAGGGCAAACGGTGAGCCGGCCGGCCGCCAGCCGGCGATCGGCTCCAGCGCCAGCACGCCAAAGGTGGTCCAGAGTCCGAGGAAGACCAGCAGGAACTCGGCCGCGGCGCGGCGGCGGCGCCAGTAGAGGCTCTTGCCCGCGACGTGGCGCACCGCCGGCATCGCGACGGGGACCATCATCGCCAGCGCCATCACCCCCCACATCGGGGTCGCGGTGAGGAGGGGGGCGGAGGCGACCGTGGCGCCGCTTGCTCCGTGGGCGGCGCCGTGGCCGATCGCGCCGAGGCCCGTGCTGCAGATCCAGAGCGGTCCGGTCGACCAGCTCACCGCATCGGGGGCACCGCTGTAGCCGCGGGCGATTCCTTCGCCCGTCAGTAGCGCCAACCAGGCCGTGAGAACAGTCAGCTCGACCCAGAGCGTCGGCCGGCGCCCGATGGAGCGCAGCGCCGACACCCTGCCTCAGGCGTCGATCGAGAGGCTGACGCGGCCGACCTTGACCGGCTCGTGGCCACTCCGATAGGGGGCCAGCAACTTTTCCGCTTCAGCCTCCGACACCCCTGCGGGGGGTTTCGGCACCACTGGCCTTAGGCAGAGGCGCAACTGTTCCCGGTCCCAGTCGGTGTCGTCGCGCAGGATTCGGATCAGGTCGCCGACCTCGACGCTGAAGCGCATCCCATGCGGGTGGGCGTCGGGCCCCGGCTGAGCTGCCCGCTCGAGGCCGAAGAAAGAGAGTTCGCCGAGGTAGTGCCGTTCGAGCTCCTCCGATCCCGCATCGGGCGGAAGGTTCAGATACATGCGGTAGACGGTGCCCGGGTTGGTCTCGCCGGAGATGTCCTCGATGTTGAGGTAGAGATGGCGTGCGTCCCAGGGATCGGCCGCCTCCAGCACCTCCTGGCGAGCGCGCTCCCCGATCTGCACCGGGATTTCGATCGTTTCGCCGGTGAGGTTCATGGGGCGCTCGCTGGAGCCGACGAATTTAGGCTCGGTGGGGGGCTCGGCGGCTGCCTGTCCGGACGGGGGTGGAGGAGGCGGTGGCATGGTTCTGATCAGCTCCCGGGGTCGGGGTCGTAGGTGTAGCCGAGCAAGGCAGTCGCGGTAACTTCCTCGCACGTTTTCGCCGCGGGCTTGCCGTCGGCGTCGAAAAATTCGAAGCCTTGCTCGCGCCACGGTTTGGCGTTGGGGTTGGCTCCTCCTTCTCGCTCGTTCCAGACTGCCCAAATGCGGTCGATGTTGGCATGGTGCAGCCAGAAGATCGGGTCCTGTGCCGCGGTATCGGGATTTTTCATCCAGCCACCGATTTGGTTGTGCACTGCCCCGTGCGGACTGCCCTCCGGCCGGCCCTGGTGTTCCCAGAAGCGGGCTTTGGCCGGCGCCTTTTCGCCTCCGAACATGGCATTCCCCTCGAACTGCCGCAATTGCAGGGCTTGTTCTTCGGCAACCGCCATGCCTTCGATCGGCCAACCGGCGTTGCGAATCTGGTTGCGCTGCGCAACGTACAGTGGATTTTGCTGGTTGTCCGGCTTCAGGAACAGATCCGGAAGGGCGCCATTTTCTCCTTCGAGACCGTAGTTCCAGTAGGGCAACGACCAGCTCTCTTCGCCGCCGGCTTCGACTACGGCCTTGCGCACGATCCGCTCAAAGTAGTACAGGTAGATCCGATGCCAGGGAAAGAAGAACCAGCTTTCATGTTCGCACTGGTTCCAAGGCGGTTCTTCCGGGTGACTATGGCTGCCGTGGATCGCAGCCTGGAAATCCCAACTGGTCGGATCGTTGGCGTCACGTTCTTTCATCTTGCGCACGCCTTTGGCATAGGCCTGAACCGCTTTCTCACCCTCGGTGCTTCGGGCCTCGTAACGGTTTAGCGGTTGTGCGCCGTTTGCCATCGCAAGAACTCTAGACCGCTTGACAACAGCAAAATTGGGGTTGACATGTATGGCGAGACACGATTTAGTGAGTGATTGCAAGTGTTTTGGGAACCGCGGTGTGTGTTTAGCACCACGTAACAGTGTGCTAACGCGCCATTAACACCAGCCCGCCGTCGGCTACGATCTAGGGATGGGCGAGTTCCGCTACGAGGGGCACCGGATCTCCTACGACGTCTACGGCGAGGGGAAGCGGCTGATCGTGCTGGTGCACGGGCTGCTGATGAACCGCCACATGTTCGACCGGTTGGGGCCGGAGCTGGCCGAGCGCGGCAACCGGGTGGTGACGGTCGACATGCTCGGCCACGGCCGCTCCGATCGGCCCGAGGACCTGCGCCTTTATTCGATGCCGCTCTTCTCCCGGCAGGTGGTGGCGCTGCTCGACCACCTGGAGGAGGAGCAGGCGGTGATCGGTGGCACCTCGCTGGGGGCCAACATCGCGCTCGAGTTGGCGGTCCGCTACCCGGAGCGGGCGCGCGCCCTCTTCATCGAGATGCCGGTCCTCGACAACGCCCTGTCGGCCGTCGCCGGCTTCTTCGCGCCCGTCCTGCTCGGGCTCAAATTCGGCCGCCCAGTCTTCGAGGGCGTCTCGCTCTTCACCCGGGCGATCCCGCGCACCACCTACCTCGCCGACATCGGCCTCGACTTCGTCCGCCAGCGCCCCGGCCCCTCGCAGGCGGTGCTGGAGGGGCTGCTGCTGGGGGAGACCGCTCCGCACCGCGAGGAGCGGGTGAAGATCGAGCACCCGACGCTGGTTGTCGGCCACCCGCGCGACCCGCTGCACCCGTTCAGCGACTCGGGGATGCTGCTGGAAGAGCTGCCGAACGCGCGCTTGGTCGAAGCCAACTCGATCTTCGAGTGGCGCCTCAGCCCCGAGCGGTTGAACGAGGAGCTGAGCGAGTACCTCGAGGAAGTCTGGGCGCCGCAGCTGCGCGCCGTCGCGGCTGGCTGAGGTCGCTGTCACACTTACTGGCCGGTGAGCCAGGTTTCCGGTGACAAGCGGGTCGAACGCGACGCTGAGTTCTCGACCATCTCTGGGCACGAGATCAAGCCGCTCTACACCGACGCGGACCAGGCGCCCGACCTGGAGGAGCGGGTCGGCGAGCCCGGCTCCTACCCGTTCACCCGCGGCCCGTACGAGTCGATGTACCGGGGGCGGCTGTGGACGATGCGCCAGTTTGCCGGCTTCGGCACCGTCGAGGAGACCAACGAGCGCTTCCACTACCTGCTCGACCACGGGCAGACGGGGCTCTCGACCGCCTTCGACATGCCGACGCTGATGGGCTACGACTCCGACCACGCGAAAAGCCTCGGCGAGGTCGGCCGCGAGGGAGTCGCCGTCGACACCCTCGCCGACATGGAGCGCCTCTTCGAGGGGATTCCGCTTGGCGGCGTCACCACCTCGATGACGATCAACGCGCCGGCGGCGATCTTGCTCGCTTTCTACGTGCTGGTGGGGGAGAAACAGGGCGTCGCGCCCGAGCAGCTCGGCGGCACGATCCAGACCGACATCCTCAAGGAGTACATCGCCCAGAAGGAGTGGTGTTTCCCGATCGAGCCGGCGATGCGGCTGGTCACCGACATGATCGAGTGGTGCACCGAGACCATGCCGCGCTGGCACCCGGTCTCGATCTCCGGCTACCACATTCGCGAGGCCGGATCGACCGCCCAGCAGGAGCTCGCCTTCACCCTCAAGGACGGCTTCACCTACGTCGAGCGGGCGATCGAGCGCGGGCTCGACGTCGACGACTTTGCGCCGCGGCTCTCCTTCTTCTTCAACTCCCACATCGACTTCTTCGAGGAGATCGCCAAGTACCGGGCGGCCCGGCGGATCTGGGCCCGGGAGATGAAGGAGACCTATGGCGCGACCCGGGAGGAGTCGATGCGGCTGCGCTTCCACACGCAGACCGCCGGCGTCTCGCTGACCGCGCAGCAGCCGCTCAACAACATCGTCCGCACGGCGCTGGAGGCGCTGGCAGCAGTGATGGGCGGGACCCAGTCGCTGCACACGAACTCCTATGACGAGGCGCTGGCGCTGCCGACCGAGGAGGCGGTGCGGGTGGCGCTGCGCACGCAGCAGATCATCGCCACCGAGACCGGGGTCGCCAGCACCGCTGACCCGCTTGGCGGCTCCTGGTTCGTCGAGCAGCTAACCGACGAGATGGAGCGCTCGGCGTATGAGTACTTCGCCCGGATCGACGAGCTGGGGGGAATGGTCGAGGCGATCCGCCGCAACTTCCCCCAGCGCGAGATCGCCGAGTCCTCGTTCCAGTACCAGCAGGAGCTGAACGAACGCCGGCGGATCGTCGTCGGCGTCAACGACTTCACGCAGGAGGACGAAGAGGAGATGCCGATCCTGCGCATCGACCCGACTCTCGAACGCAAACAGGTCGATCGCCTGGCCGCTACCAAAGCCGCCCGCGACGGCGCCGCCGTCGAGGCCGCACTGGTCGAGCTGAAGCGAGTCGCCGCCGGCGAGGGCAACCTGATGCCGCCGATCGTCGAGGCAGCACGCACCCAGGCCACCGAGGGCGAGATGATCGCGGCGATGCAAGAGGTCTTCGGCACCTACACCGAGTCCCCGGTTTTCTAGAAGGGATTGGCGAAACTCTCTAGGCCATTAGGTAAGCAGCCTCGGGGGAAGGCGCTCGGACCGCAGGATTATTGAGAAGGCTTCACTTTTCTCAAGGATCCGGACGGGTACGAGATCGAGATCACCATCGGCTCATAGCGCCGGAGGTTTGGGTTCTAGGAAGCAGCTAAGATCAGAAGCACTGAGGCCGAGGCCGTAGGAGTCCAATTCCTACGTAGTTCACCCGGCTCAGAGGCTTCCGGAAGTCGAGACTCTGGGAGCCGACCGATACAGGCACCGGTTTCTTTCTTTGCGGGAGGGCCGGTGTCTGTTTCTTTTCTTTCAATCTCATCAGATTGATTTCAGAATCTGATGAGATTGACTACTCCATGTTAGCCGTAAGTCCCAACTATCGTTTGGACTTATCGTTGCGGTAGTCAATCCTCGTGGGAACAACCGCTATCTCGCTCATTGCTGTTCCTGTTACGAAGCTCGTTGTTGAGCCGTTTATTGGCACCGGAGCGTTCAGCTACGACTTCAGTCGTAGATGGCTTTATTCGCAGATTTCCTGCTGATTACGATTCTTCTTCGGGAAAGAAGCAGCGAATGCAGCTGTGGCTGATGTAGCCGTAGCCGGTGCGGTATTCAATCCTGCTGCTGAAGATTGCGCAGCCATTGCAATGGCCGGCCCCGATGACTTGAAGCCGCCTTGCGTGGCATCGAGAGGCCGCAGTCCAGCGAACGCGGCGGAGCGCGATTGGCGAATTAACTCGGCTATAGGCAGGCTAATTCGCCAATCGCGCCGTGGTCTCGACATGCGCGGGTTCCGCCAATCCCTCCCAGTTGCATTCGGCTCATGTCCTTCGTTGGTCAGTTGGACACACCATCCTGTGCTCGACTGACCGGTGATGCGGCGTTGCTGCTAGACATCTTCCGACTTCACTCAAAGACCGCAGCGAAGAACGAGAGGAACGAATGAGCGTCGATGTAGTTGCCCCCGCCTATGAGATTTCCCAGGAGGCGCTTGACCTGCGCGACATGGTCCGCCGGCTGGCGCAGGAGAAGATCGCGCCGCGGGCCGGCGACATCGACCGCAAGAGCGAATACCCGTGGGACGTGCGGGAGCTGCTCGCCTCTCATGACGTGCTGGGGCTGCCGTTCGACTCCGCCTACGGGGGCACCGGGACCGGGACGCTGGTGCTGCAGATGGCGGTCGAGGAGATCGCCAAGGCTTGCGCCTCTTCGGCGCTGATCCTGATGGTCCAGGAGCTGGGGACGCTCCCGATTCAGCTCTTCGGCAGCGAGGAGCAGAAACAGAAGTGGCTGCCGAAGTGCGCCAGCGGCGAGTGGTCGCCGGCCTTCGCGCTGTCGGAGCCGGAGGCGGGCTCGGACCCGGCAGCGATGCGGACCAGCGCCGTCCGCGACGGCGACGAATGGGTGATCAACGGCCAGAAGGCCTGGATCTCCAACGCCACCGTCGCCGACTTCTACGTCGTCTTCGCCACCACCGACCGCGAGAACCGCCGCACCAGCGCCTTCGTCGTCGAGAAGGACGCTCCCGGCTTCGACCCCGGCAAGCTCGAGCACAAGCTCGGGATCAAGGGCTCGCCGACCGGCTCGCCCAGCTTCACCGACGTCCGCGTCCCGCATGAGAACCTGATCGGCGAGGAGGGCAAGGGCCTCTCGGTGGCCCTCGGCACGCTCGAGCGCACCCGCCTCGGTGCTGCCGCCCAGGCGGTCGGGATCGCCCAGGGCGCGACCGACTACGCCAACTCCTACGCCGCCGAGCGGGTCGCCTTCGGCAAGCCGATCAACCAGCTGCAGGCGATCCAGTTCAAGCTCGCCGACATGGAGACCGGCACCGCCGCCGCCCGCGAGCTCCTCTACAAAGCCTGCTCGATGGCCGACAAGCCCGAGCGCCCCGCCGACCTCGGCAAGTGGACCTCGATGGCTAAGCTCTTCGCCTCCGACAACGCGATGAAGGCCACCGTCGAGGCGATCCAGGTCCTCGGCGGCTACGGCTACGTCAACGAGTACCCGGTCGAGCGAATGATGCGCGACGCCAAGATCACCCAGATCTACGAGGGCACGAACGAGATCCAGCGGGTCGTGATCGCCCGGTCGATGGCCGGGTAGTAGTCCCTGTAGTAGGGGACAGCCAACCGCTCACAGAACGTCCAACTGACTGGTTGGCTGGCCAGAAAGTGCCTGCTAAGGGCAGGTAAATAATACTGGGTAGGTGATTGGAACAGATGTCCAGTCCAATTTGTGATCGCGTAGAGTTGTCGATACGGCACGAGGTTTTTGGGAGAGGTCTGGCCGTATTCCGGTAAATCGTCGGCAGGGCCGACATTCCTTCTGGTGGCAACCAGATAGGAGCACTTGACCGTTCTTTCCCCGAAAGAGTCCCCGCGGCGTTCCCGTATCCACGGGCGTTCGATCCTGCTCGGAGAGGAGAAGTTCCACGTCCGGGGGGTCACCTATGGGACCTTCCGTGGGCCCGGCGGGTCGTCCTTCCCGGCACCGGAGCGGGTCCGCGAGGACTTCGCGGCGATGGCCGCCGCCGGCGTCAACTCGATCCGCACCTACGTGCCGCCGCCCGCCTGGCTGCTCGACGAGGCGCTGAAGCAAGGCATCTACGTCATGGTCGGCTTCGCCTGGGAACAGCACGTCGCTTTCCTCGACGATCCTGGCCGGGCGCGGCAGATCGCGGGCCGGCTGGGCGACGAGGTCCGCGCCCTCGAGCAGCACCCGGCGATCCTCTGTTACTCGGTCGGCAACGAGATCCCGGCGGCGATCGCGCGCTGGCACGGCAAGCGCCCGATTGAGCTCTTCCTCGAGCGCTTGTACTGGGAGGCGAAATGCGCCGACCCCGAGGGCCTCGTCACCTACGTCAACTATCCCTCGACCGAGTACCTCGAACTACCTTTCCTCGACGTCTGCGCCTTCAACGTCTTCCTCGAGCAGGAGGGCACCTTCGAGGCCTACCTGGCGCGGTTGCAGAACCTCTCCGGCGACCGGCCGCTGCTGATTACCGAGCTCGGGCTCGACAGCCGCCGCAACGGCGGCGACGAGCAGGCGCGGGCGCTGGAGTGGCAGCTCCGGACCGCCTTTGCCACCGGCGCTGCCGGCGCCTTCGTCTTCGCCTGGACCGATGAGTGGCACCGCGGCGGCCACGAGGTCCTCGACTGGGACTTCGGCCTGGTCGACCGCGAACGGCTCCCGAAGCCGGCCTTCTATGCGGTTCGCAGTGCTTTCGCAGCGGTCCCGTTTGCGCCCGGCGCGCCCTGGCCCTCGGTCTCGGTCGTCGTCTGCACCCACAACGGCCAGCGCACCCTCGACGAGTGCCTGGCCCGGCTGACGACGCTGACCTATCCCGACTACGAGGTGATCGTCGTCAACGACGGCTCCAGCGAGGCCTGCGCCGCAATCGCTCATCGCCACGGTGTCGAGTTGATCGAGACCGAGCACTGCGGCCTCGGCCATGCTCGCAACCAGGGGATTGCAGCGGCGCGGGGGGAAATCGTCGCCTTCCTCGACGACGACGCCTACCCCGATTCCGACTGGCTCCACTACGTCGCATCCCAGCTGCGGGGAACCGGGCACGCCGGCGTCGGCGGGCCGAACATCCCGCCCGAGGACGACGGCTTCGTCGCCGAATGCGTCGCCGCCGCACCGGGGGGGCCGATCCACGTCCTCGTCTCCGACCGCGAGGCCGAGCACGTGCCCGGCTGCAACATGGCCTTCCGCAAGGACGTGCTCGAGGAGGTCGGCGGCTTCGACGATCGCTTCGAGGTCGCCGGCGACGACGTCGACCTCTGCTGGCAACTGCAGAAGGCCGGGCGGACCCTCGGCTTCAGCGCCGGCGCCGTGGTCATGCACCGGCGGCGGGATTCGATCCGCCGGTATCTGCGGCAGCAGTACGGCTACGGCAAGGCCGAGGCGCTGCTGGAGCGCAAGTGGCCGACCCACTACAACCGGGCCGGCTCCTCGCGCTGGTCGGGGCGGATCTACGAGGCGCCGGCAGCGCAGACGCCGCGGCGGCGGACGATGGTCCGCTACGGGACCTGGGGTACCGGCCTCTTCCAGTCGATCTACGAGCCGCCGCGAGTGCTCTCGGGATTGCTGCAGGCCCCAGAGGGTCTGCTGCTGGTGGCGCTGCTGGGGGAGATCTCGGCCCTCGGGCTGCTCTGGCGGCCGCTCCTGGTGGCGGCACCGATCTTCTTCGCCACGATCGCCTGGATCCTCGCCGCGGCGATCGCCAATGGCTGGCGCGCCCACCACCAGCAGCCGGGTCGCTCACGCAGCGAGACCCTGAAGCGGCGCGCGGTCACCGCGCTCCTCTTCCTCCTGCAGCCGTTTGCCCGCCTCGCGGGGCGACTGCGCAACGGGCTCTCCCCCTGGCGGCGTCGCACCGTCGCCAGTCCGACCCTGCCTTGGCCCCGTACCGTCGAAGTTTGGAGCGAACGCTGGCGCGAACCCAGCGCCTGGATCGAGCAACTGCAGGACGGCCTCGCCGCCGCCGGCGGCTTCGTCCGCAGCGGCGGCCCCTTCGACCGCTGGGATCTCGACCTGCGCGCCAGCGCCCTCGGCGGGGTCAAGATCCGCACCGCGGTCGAGGAGCACGGCGACGGCAAGCAGCTGCTGCGGGTGAGGATTTGGCCCCGCACGACCGCCCCGGGCCGGGTCGTCTCCTTGGTCCTGATCCTCCTCGCGCTCGTCGCCATTCACCAGCACCGACCGGCGGTGGCGATCGCGGTCGCCGTCGCCCTCGTCGTCGTCATCACCTTCGGGATTGAGGGGATGGCGACGGCGACGCGCCTGGCGCTGGCGGAGCTGGAGGGGTTGGAGGAGACCGAGGCGACTGGAGAGGGGAGCGCGGTTACCGCCACCGGCCCGCGCACCGAGACGCGGCTGGGGTTGGCGGCGATGGAGGAACGGCGACGATGAGCCCCTCCCTCGGCCCCGTGCGGATGCGCATCCCGCTGAAAAAAGTGCGCCAGAGCGACACGAAGCGCGGAGCGTGGGAGCTATGGAAGGCGCTTCCGCGCGTCAAGCCCTACCTCGCCCCCTATCGCCGCACCTTGATCGCGGTGACGATTCTCACCGCGGGCGTTGCCCTGTTCGGACTCGCGGAGCCCTGGCCGTTGGCGGTGATCCTGAATCAGGCTTTGCACACTGAAGAAGCGACGGGAATCCTCGGGTCGATCTATGGCGCGAATCCCGATGTCTGGACCGTGCTCATCTCGATGTTGCTGCTGCGCTTGTTGATCGTCGTGGTGGGAAACGCGATGACGGTGATCAACCATTACCTCGGGGCGAAGACCGAGCAGAACATGGTCCTCGACCTACGCAGTGATCTTTTCCGCCACGTCCAGCGCCTCTCGCTCACCTTTCACGACGAGCGGGCCACTGGCGCATTGATGAGTCAGATCAACATCCAGGCTGCTGCCGTGGGCAACATCGTCATGGTCATTCCGCCGATCGCCGAGGCGGCCTTGACGCTGATCGGGATGTTGGTGATCGCCGCCTTGGTGGACTGGCAGCTGGCGATCCTCTCGCTGGTCATCATCCCCCTCCTCTGGTGGTCCTTCGGCATCTACGGCAAGCGCATCGTGCCGCGGATACAGCGGGTCCAGGAACTCGAGTGGCGGTCGCTTTCAATCGTCCATGAGGCGATGGCGATGCTGAAGGTGATCGTCACCTTCGGGCGGGAGAAGTACGAGCACGAACGCTTTCGCGAGCAGGGACAGGCCGCCGTCGACGAACGGGTGAAACTGACCGTCAGCCAGAGCCTCTACACGCTGGGGGTGCAGACCGCCACCGCGATCGGCGCGACGGTGATCATGGGCGTCGGCTCCTGGCATGTGATCGAGGGCAAAATCTCGGTTGGAGAGCTGATCGTCCTCCTCACCTACATCGTCTCCGTCTACCAGCCGCTGGAACAGATCAGCAGCACCGTGGCGATGATTCACGAGCAACTCGTCCAGTTCAACGCCTCCTTAACGCTGTTGGACAAAGAGCCCGAGGTGAAGGAAAAACCGGACGCGGTCTCGCTCGGCAGGGCGCGCGGACAGATGGCTGTCGAGCACGTCTCCTTCACCTATCAAGGACGGCGGGAAACCCTCATCGACGTCGACTTCGACGTCAGACCCGGAGAACGCGTGGCAATCGTCGGCCACACCGGTGCGGGGAAGAGCACGCTGATGAGCCTCTTGATCCGGTTCTACGACCCGAAAGAGGGCCGGATCACGATCGACGGAGTCGACATCCGCGACCTCACTCTCGATTCGCTGCGGGAGCAGATCAGCGTGGTCCTTCAGGAGCCCCTCCTGTTTTCCGGGACGATCGCCGAGAACATTCGCTACGGCAGTCTCGGCGCCTCCCAGGAGGCGATCGAGAGCGCTGCGCGGGCCGCTAATGCCCATGAGTTCATCGAGGGTTTGCCCAACGGCTACGGGACCGTGGTCGGAGAGCGCGGCGCCCAGCTCTCCGGGGGCGAGCGCCAGCGGGTCTGCGTCGCCCGCGCTTTCCTCAAGGATGCCCCGATCCTGATCCTCGACGAGCCGACCTCATCCATCGATTCGAAGACGGAGGGGGTGATCTTGGATGCCCTCGACGACCTGATGGAGGGGCGCACCTCCTTCATGATCGCCCACCGCCTTTCAACGGTTCGGCACGCCGACCAGATTCTGGTCCTCGACAAAGGCCGGGTCGTCGAGCGTGGCAACCATGATCAGCTGGTCGCGCAAGACGGCATCTACCACCAGCTGTACCTGGCTCAAACCAGGGAGCGGAAACGCCGTGGAGATCGAAACGGGGCGACCCCACAAAATGGCAACGGTAGATCTCCTGCGACCGCGCCGATGGGGGAAGCGATCACCTGGCGGCAGGTCGGGGGCGAGGGCTGATGAGCACCGGCCGCCCCAAAGTCGTCCTCCTGGGGATGATGACCAAGATGCCCGTGGCGGGCGTCGTCTGGCAGAACCTGCATTACCTGCTGGGGTTCGAGCGGCTCGGCTGCGAGGCCTATTACGTGGAGACCCACGCGCGGACGCCCTCGATGTTGATGAGCGATCCCGAGGACGACAGCTCGGCGCTGGCGGCCGAGTTCATCGCCGCGATCATGCGCCGCTTCGGGCTTGCCGATCGCTGGGCCTTCCGGGCGCTGCACGACGACGGCCGCTGCTTCGGGATGAGCGAGCAGCAGCTCGAACGCCTCTACAGCTCCGCCGACCTGCTGATCAACCTGCACGGAGGCACTCAGCCCTATCCCGAGCTGTCGGCGACCGGGCGCCTCGTCTATCTCGAGACCGACCCCGTCCAGCTGCAGCTGGAGCTGCGCCACGGCGTTCAGGAGACGCTTGACTTCCTCGAGCCCCACTGCGCCTTCTTCACCTTCGCCGAGAACTGGGGCAAGCCGGACTGCGGGCTGCCGGCCCAGGACCGCTACCGCTTCGTGCCGACCCGCCAGCCGGTGGTGATGGACCTCTGGCCGGACCACTCGGCCCAGCCCGCCGACGTCTTCACCACGATCGGCAACTGGCGGCAGGACTGGCGCGACGTCACCTTCCAGGGCGAGCGCTACACCTGGAGCAAGCACTACGAGTTCCTCAAATACCTCGACCTGCCGCAGCACACCGGCGCCGCCTTCGAGCTGGCGCTGAGCAGCTGCGAGGACCCCGAACGCGAGATGCTGCGAGAGCGCGGCTGGCGGGTCCGCGATGGCCTGGAGATCTCGCGCGGGATCGACCGCTACCGCGACTACGTCGGCGCCTCGCGCGGCGAGTTCACCGTCGCCAAGGACCAGAACGTGCGGTTGCGGACCGGTTGGTTTAGCGACCGCACCGCCACCTACCTGGCCTCCGGTCGCCCTGCCGTCACCCAGGACACCGGCTTCGGCGTCGCCCTGCCGACCGGCAAGGGCCTCTTCGCCTTCGACTCATTCGACTCCGCGGCGGCGGCGGTGGAAGCGATCGACGGCGATTACGCCGCCCACGCCCGCGCCGCTCGCGACCTTGCCCGCGAATACTTCGGTCACGAGGCGGTCCTGCGGCCGTTGCTCGAGCACCTCGACATTCGCCCCGCCCGGCCCCGGTCGTCGCGAGCGCCGACGGTCTTCCCACCTGACCTCGTCCTCGAGCCGGTCTCCCGCCGGCCGACGACGTTGCCGCGGGAGACGATCGAGGCGGCCCAGCGCCAGCCGACCTCGCGCCATCCGGAGCCGCCGCGGATGGGCGCCGGCAGCGCCAGCGTCGTCGTCGTCACCTACGACGGGCTTCCCTTCACCCGGCTCTGCCTGGAGACGGTGCTTGCCCACGGGGGCGAGGTCGACTTTGAGCTGATCGTCGTCGACAACGGCTCCTCCGACGGCACCCCCGAGTACCTGACCCGCCTCTCACGCGAAGACCGCCGCGTCCGCGTCCTTCTCAACGGCCGCAACGCCGGCTTCGCCGTCGCCTGCAACCAGGGCATGGGCCTCGCGAACGGCGACCATCTGGTGCTCCTCAACAACGACACGATGGTGCCGCCGGAGTGGCTGGCGAAGCTGGTCGCCCACCTGCGCAACCCCGAGGTCGGTCTGGTCGGGCCGGTTACCAACCGGATCGGCAACGAGGCCGAGATCGAGACCGACTACCGCACCTGGGGGGGATTCCTCGAGTTCTCCGCTCGGCGGGCGGAGAAGCACCGGGGGAACTGGCTGGAGCTGCGCTCGCCGGCGATGTTCTGCCTGGCGATGCGCCGGCAGACCTACCTCCACCTCGGCGGGCTGGACGAGCGCTACGAGGTCGGCCTACTTGAGGACGACGACTACGCCGATCGCGCCCGCGAGGCCGGCTACGAACTCCGCTGCATCGAGGACCTGGTCGTCCACCACTTCGGCGAGGCCTCCTTCGGCCGCCTCGTCGGCGATGGCGAGTACCACCGCATCCTCCGCGCCAACCAGCAGCGCTACGCGGAGAAGTGGGGGAAGGACTGGCAGCCCTACGGGCGGCGACCGAACCCGCGCTACGAGCGCGAGACCCAGCACCTTCGCGAAGCCGTCTGCTCGACCGTGCCGCCGGACGCGACCGTGCTCGTCGTCAGCCGCGGCGACGAGTCCCTACTCGAACTCGACGGGCGGGCGGCGCAGCATTTCCCGCAGGCGCCGGAAGGGGGCTGGGCCGGGCACCATCCCGCCGACAGCGACGAGGCGATCGGCCACCTCGAGTCCCTGCGCGGAAACGGGGCCACTTACCTGGTGGTGCCGCCCACCTACCGCTGGTGGCTGAGCTACTACGAGGGCTTGCGCGACCACTTGGAGCACCGCTACCAGTCCGTCCACTCCGACGAGCGGACGGGGGAGATCTTCCTGCTCGAGGAGGCGCAGCGATGAACCGCGTCTCGATCGTCATTCCGGTCCACGACCACGCGGCGTTGACCCGTCGCTGCCTCGAGGCGCTGCTCCCGGGGCTGCCGGGGGACAGCGAGGTGGTGGTCGTCGACGACGCCTCCAGCGACACGACCCCGGAGGTGCTGCGCTCCTACGGCGACCGGATCCGCGTCTTGACCATGCCCGAGAACGTCGGCTTCGCCCGTGCCTGCAACGAGGGTGCGGCGGTGGCGGCGGGGGAGTTGCTCCTCTTCCTCAACAACGACACCGAGCCGCGGACGGGTTGGCTCGAGGCGCTCCTCGGCTACGCCGATCGTCATCCAGAGGCCGAGGTCGTTGGCGCCAAGCTCGTCTACCCGACCGGCACGGTGCAGCACGCCGGCGTCGTCTTTGGCCAGGACGGCTACCCGCACAACCTCTACGCGGGTCTGCCGGAGGACCACCGGGCGGTCGAACGCTCACGTCCCCTGCAGGCGGTGACCGGTGCCTGCATGCTGGTTCGCCGCGAGGCCTTCGAGCGGATCGGAGGCTTCGAGGCCGGTTATGAGAACTCGCTGGAGGACGTCGACCTCTGTCTGCGGATTGGCGCCGAGGGCGGCGAGGTCCACTACTGCCATGAGGCCGAGGTGGTCCATATGGAGTCCGCTTCGCGCGGTCGCCGTGACCGCTTCCGGCGCAGCGTCGACCTCTACCGCGAGCGTTGGCGCGAGACGGTCCGGCGCGACGATCTCTCGATCTACGCGGAGGACGGGCTGATCGAGGTCGAGTACCCGGCGGCGTACCCGCTGCGGGTCTCGATCTCGCCGTTGCTGGCAAGCGTCGACGACGCCCGCGAGGCGGAGGTCGAGCGACTGCTGGAGGCCTATGCTGGGCAGGTCTCCGACCTGCTCGCGGAGGTGATGCGGTTGACGGCCCTGGCGGGCGTGCCGCCGCGGCCGTCGGGGAACGGCTCGGCCGGGGCGGATGTCGAGCACCGGGAGCTGCTGGCCGAGGCGCATCGGCTCGAAGCCGAGGCCCGCACGCTGCAGGAGAGACTTGCCGTCCCGACCGACGGACTTGGCTACCGCTACCTCGTCGAAAGGGTCCGCGCGGCCGTCGAGGAGCGGGTCCCGGCGGGCGAGCGCGTCCTGGTGGTCAGCCGCGGCGACCGCGAGCTGCTCGACCTCGGCGAGATCGAGGCGGGCCACTTCCCCCAGGACGCGGAGGGCCGCTACCTCGGTCACCACCCCCACGACAGCGCCGATGCGCTTGCCCAGTTGGAAGCGCAGCGGCAGGTCGGCGCCGGCTACCTCGTCCTGCCCGCGACCTCCTACTGGTGGCTCGACCACTACGAGGGTTTTGCCGACCATCTGCGCAGCCACTGCGCCGCGACTGAGCTCGGCTTCTGCACGATCTTCGAGCTCGCGCCGCAACGCGAGGGCGCCGTCCGGGAGAAAGTGCGATGAGCGAGAACGGCCGACTCGGCACCGCCGAATACGGGGACCTGGTGGCGCGCGTCCAGGCCGCGGTCAGCGAACACGTGCCGCCGGGCTCCTCTGTGCTCGTCGTCAGCAAGGGCGACGCGGCGCTGGTCGAACTGCCCGGGCTGACCACGGCTCATTTCCCACAGGACTCCTCAGGCGGCTACGCCGGTCACCACCCGCACGACAGCGCCGCCGCGACGGCTGAACTGGAGGAACTGCGCCGCCGCGGCGCCGAATTCCTCGTCCTGCCGGCTACGGCCCGCTGGTGGCTCGACTTCTACGCGGACTTCGCGACGCACCTCGCCAATCACGGTGAACTGGTGGCCGAAGTCCCCGATGCCTGCATCATCTTCGGGCTCGGGCGACGGCCGCAGGCGGTGGCCGCGCTGCCGGTAGCAGAACGACCGCGCGCGACGCTCGAGCAGATCCGGGACTACCTGGAGAACCTGGTCGACGAGGACGCGAGGCTGGCGGTGCTGGAGGTCGAAGGGGGCCTCGCACCGGCGTTGGCGCCGCTGCGCGCCAACGGCCTGCGAGTCGACGAACTCGAGGAAAAGGTGGTGCAGGGCCTGCGCCGAGCGGTCCTTGTCGGAGCCGAGTACCTGGTGGTGCCCAGGGGCGCCGACGAATGGCTCGGCGAACACGAAGAGGTCGCTAACGAGATCGAAGAAAACTGCCGAAAGATTGCGGACCAGGGGCACCTGTGCCGCGTCTATGCGCTGAACGAAATGGGAGAAGACATGGATGGGAGAAATGGGGCATGAGTGACCTGCGCGTTCTATACGTAGCCCACAACCACCCGACGCTGCATCCGGGGGGCGCCGAGGCTTACTCGCTGGAGCTCTACGAAGCGATGCGGGGAGAGCCGGGCGTCGAACCGGTGCTGATGGCGCGGATCGGCTCCAACGTCGCCCGCCGGCGGGTGGCGCACCCGGGCACTCCCTTCAGCTCGGTCAACGGCGACCCGAACCAGCACTTCGTCTTCACCGAGACCGACCACTTCGACTTCTTCAACCTCACCTCGCGCGACAAGAGCCTCTACTCGCGGCACCTCACCGACTTCTTGCTCGCGCAGCGTCCGGACGTCGTCCACCTTCAGCACACCCACTTCATCGGGATCGACCTGCTGAGCCAGATCCGCCGCGTGCTCCCAGACGCGGCGATCGTCTACACCCTGCACGAGTTCCTGCCGATCTGCCACCACCACGGGCAGATGGTGCGCACCTTCAGCGACGAGCTCTGCCCCGAAGCCTCTCCCCGTCGCTGCAACGAATGCTTCCCCGAGCTCAGCCCGCAGTCCTTTTTCCTGCGGGAACGGTTCGTCAAGGGGCATTTCGCGAACGTCGACCGCTTCCTCGCCCCGAGCGCTCAGCTGCGGGAGAAGTACCTGCGCTGGGGGATCGGCGAGGAGCGGATCGAGGTCGAGGAGTACGGGAGGCTGTCCCCAGCCCGCCGCGCTCCCGACCCGCGGCAGGCCAAGTCGCCGACCAATATCGGCTTCTTCGGTCAGCTCAGCCACTTCAAGGGGGCCGAGGTGATGATGGAGGCGATGGCGATGCTCGAGCCCGAGAGCAAAGCCCACCTCTGGTTGCACGGCGCCAACCTCGAGCTGCAGACGACGGAGTTCCAGGAGGAGTTCGGGCGGCTGCAGGAGTCGCTGCGAGGCCGGGTCACCTTCCGCGGCTCCTACGAACACGAGGAGCTGCCGAAGCTGATGGCGGACCTGCACTGGGTGCTGATCCCGTCGATCTGGTGGGAGAACTCGCCGCTGGTGATCCAGGAGGCCTTCTTCCACCGCCGCCCGATCATCTGCAGCGACGTCGGCGGGATGGCGGAGAAAGTGCGCGACGGGGTGGACGGGCTCCACTTCCGCGTCGGCGACGCCTACAGCCTGGCGCGAACGATCGAAGAGGCGACGACGAACCCGCGCCTGTGGC
>Ga0207656_10000183_pt1 | contig 22582 bp, 19 predicted proteins | sample KBSCornC12_FD_184297 | JGI IMG/M metagenome (GOLD analysis project Ga0207656, IMG submission 184297) | Corn rhizosphere microbial communities from Kellogg Biological Station, Michigan, USA - KBS Corn C1-2 (SPAdes) (version 2) | ecosystem: Host-associated > Plants > Roots > Rhizosphere > Soil ...
CGACGCACCTGCACGCGCGCTTCCTCGACGAGCACACCGAGGCGGTCTTCGACCTGCTGGCGGAGATGCTGCTGGCGCCGACCTACCCCGACATCGACTCCGAGCGCCAGGTGGTGATCGAGGAGATCGCGATGTACGACGACGAGCCGCAGGACCGCGTCCACGACGTGCTGGCGGAGGCGGTCTTCGGCGAGCACCCGCTGGGCCGGCGGGTGCTGGGGGAGACGGAGGTGATCTCCTCGATCCCGGTCCCAGACATCGAGGACTACCGGCGCGCCCACTACACGGCGCCGCAGGTGGTCGTCGGCGCTGCCGGACACATCGACCACGACCGCATCGTCGAGCTGGCGCAGCGGCTGGTGCAGCCACCGGCGCAGGGCGATGGGGCGCTAACGGAGGCGCCGCTCGAGGGCGGCTCGCGGCTTTGCTTCCTCAGCAAGGAGACCGAGCAGTACCACATCTGTTTCGGGGCACCGGGGCTGCGGCGTGACGACCAGCGGCGCTACCCGTTGGCGGTGCTCGACGCGATCTTCGGCGGTTCGACCTCCTCGCGCCTGTTCCGCGAGGTACGCGAGAAGCGCGGCCTCGCCTACTCGGTCGGCTCCTACAACGAGCAGTTCACCGACCAGGGCATGGTCGCCACCTACGTCGGCACCCGCGAGGACAACGTCGAGGAGGCCTGCTCGATCATCGGCTCCGAGCTGGCGCGCCTGCGCTCCGAGCCGGTCTCCGAAGAAGAGTTGGCGCGGGCGAAGGAGAGCGTCAAGGGGCGGTTGGTCCTGTCCTCGGAGTCGACTGCGGCGCGGATGACGCGAATCTCGCGCGCGACCCTGTTTGGGCTGCCGATTGAAAGCCTCGATGAAATGCTGGCCAAAGTCGACGCGATCCAGGTCGACGACCTGACCGAGCTGGCGGCCGAGCTCTACGGCGCCGACCGTCTCTCGGCGGCGGCAGTCGGCGCTGATGAAGACCGCTTCCGCCAGGCGCTGGCGCCGGTCAGCGAGGCCCTGGTAGCAGCGTGACTCGCGTTGCCGTCGCCGGCGCGGCCGGGAAAATGGGCGCGACCGTCTGCGAAGCGGTTGAAGGGGCGGAGGGGCTGGAGCTGACCGGCAAGGCCGATCCGGCGCTGGGAACCGAGCTGGCCGAGGTTCTGCCCGAGGCCGACGTCCTCGTCGACTTCACGGTGCCGGACACGGCGCTAGCGAACGTGAAGGCTTGCCTCGAGGCGGGCGTTCACGCGGTCGTCGGCACCACCGGCTTCGACCTCGATGTGGCCCGCGAGGCCGCTGAGGCGTCGCAGGCCAACTGTTTCGTCGCCCCTAACTTCGCGATCGGGGCGGTGCTGCTGATGGAGGTCTCGCAGACGATCGCCAAGCACATGCCCGAGTGCGAGATCGTCGAGCTCCACCACGACAAGAAGCTCGACGCCCCCTCGGGCACCGCGAAGCGGACCCAGGAGCTGATTGACGCGGCTGGTGGCAACGTCCACCAGCCAATCCACTCAGTCCGCCTCCCCGGCCTTGTCGCCCACCAGGAAGTGATCTTCGGTGGCGAGGGTCAGACCCTCGCGATTCGCCACGACTCGATCGACCGCAGCTCCTTCATGCCCGGCGTCGTCCTTGCCTGCCGCAAGGTCGCCGATCTGCCCGACCGCTTCACGGTTGGGCTGGAGAAGCTGCTGTAGATGATGCTGAGTTCTCGACCTGCCGCCTGACGGGATACCCTGGAACAGATGAAGGAGATCAAGGGAGTCCTCACCGCGATGGCGACCCCGTTCGACGAGGGCGGGCGAGTGGACCACGACGCGGCACGGCGTCTGGCGGTGCACCTGTTAGAGCACGGCTCGCACGGCCTGGTGGTCGCCGGTACCAGCGGCGAGTGCCCGACCCTGACCGACGGGGAGGAGATCGAGCTGCTGCAGGCGGTGCGGGCCGAGGTGGGGGACGAGGCGCTGCTGATCTGCGGCACCGGCACCAACGACACTCGCCACTCCTGCGAGCTGACGAAGATGGCCGCCGAGGCTGGGGCCGACGCCTCCCTGATCGTCTGCCCGTACTACAACAAGCCCAACGAGGCCGGAATTCGCGCCCACTTCGAGACCGTCGCCGCGGCTGTCCCCGAGCTGCCGATGGTGATGTACAACATCCCCTCGCGGGTAATCATCAACGCCGACCCCAAGCTGCTGGGCGAACTCGGGCAGATCGACAACATCGTCGCCGTCAAGCAGGCCAACGACGACGAGCTGGGGCCGATCGAGGGTCTGACCGTCCTAGCCGGCAACGACAACGTCTTTCTCCGCGTGCTCGAATTCGGCGGCGGTGGCGGCATCCTCGTCTCCGCGCATATCGTCGGCGACCGGATGCGGGAGATGTGGGACGCGGCGCAGAGTGGCGATCTCGACCGCGCCCGCGAGATCGACGCCGAGATCACGCCCGTCTACGAGGCGACCTCCGTCACCACTAACCCAATCCCGCTGAAGGCGGCCCTTGAGATGCTGGGCCTCTGCGAGGATCGACTTCGACTTCCCCTGGTATCCGCCGACGCCGAGCAGCGAGCCGCCATCAAGGCTGGGCTCGACGCCGCCGGCGTCGCGGTGGCCAGTTAGAACTTCCTAAGAGAGAGTGAGTAACTAGTGCCAAGCAAACTGCGAGTGCTGCCCTTGGGCGGCCTCGGCGAGATCGGCAAGAACATGACCGTGATCGAGTACGACGGCCGCATCGTCGTCGTCGACACCGGGCTGATGTTTCCGACCGCGGAGATGCACGGGATCGACCTCGTGCTACCGGACTTTTCCTACCTGCGCGACCGCGCGGACGACATCGAGGCGATCGTCCTCACCCACGGCCACGAGGACCACGTCGGGGCGCTGCCCTACGTGCTGAAAGAGATCGGCATGCCGCCGGTGATCTATGGCGGCCTGCTGACGATCGGGATGGTGCGCTCGAAGCTCGACGAGCACAAGCTCGGCGACTCGGCGCCGCTGCAGGAGCTGCCGCCGGGGGAGAAGGTGCGCCGCGGGCCGTTCGAGCTGGAGCTGATCCATCTCGCCCACTCGATCCCAGACATGCGGGCGGTACTGCTCTCAACCGAGGCCGGCTCGGTGCTGATGACCGGCGACTACAAGTTCGACCAAACCCCGGTCGACGGGCGTCCTGCCGACGTCTCGCGCCTGGCCGAGCTGGGCAAGGAAGGGCTACTGCTGCTCTGCGGCGACTCGACCAATGCCGATCGGCCGGGAGTGGCGCCGTCGGAGTCGTCTGTCGGCCCGGCATTGCTGGAGCAGTTCAGCCGCTGCAAAGGCCGGATCATTGTCACCTCCTTCGCCTCCAACATCCACCGCGTCCAGCAGGTGATCGACGCGGCCGTGCGGCTCGACCGCAAGGTGGCGCTGGTCGGGCGTTCGATGCGCAAGAACTTCAACATCGCCTCCAACCTCGGGATCGCCAAAGCGCCGGACGGGATCTTCATCCAGCCGCGTGAGATAGAGGACTTCCCCGACGAGAAGGTGGTGGTGATCTCGACCGGCAGCCAGGGCGAGCCGCTCTCGGCGCTGCGGCGGATGGCCAACAACGACCACCGCGACGTGCAGCTGCACTCCGGCGACACCGTCGTCTTCTCGGCGACGCCAGTGCCTGGCAACGAGCGCGCGGTCAACGAGACGATCGACCGCATCTACGAGATCGGCGCCACCGTGATTACCGCCAAAGACGCGCCGATCCATGCCTCCGGCCACGGCTGGCAGGAGGAGCTGAAGCTGATGCTGAACCTGACCAAACCGCGTTACGTGATGCCGGTGCACGGCGACCACAAGCGGCTGCGCCTGCACGCCGAACTGGCCGAAGCCGTCGGGATCGAGCGCGAGCGGATCTTCCAGGGCGCCAACGGCCTGCCGCTGGAAGTCGACTCCTCGGGAGCCGGCTTCGGCGAGGACATCCACGCCGGCGTCATCTACGTCGACGGCGTCAACATCGGCGAGCCCGACGACGCCGCTCTCCGCGATCGTCGCGAGATCTCCGCCGACGGCATCTTCATCGTCGTCGCCACGATCTCCAACGACGACGGCACCATCGTCGCCGACCCCGAGGTGATCTTCCGCGGCGTCGCCTTCCTCGAAGAGGCAGATGCCCTCGTCGAGGACCTCAAGGACCTGGTCGAAGACCAGCTCGACGATGCCGCCAAGGCCGGGCACCGCGAGAATCACCTAGTCGAGGAGGACCTCCACGACGCGATCGGCAAGCTCGTTTGGCAACGCCTCCGTCGCCGCCCGATGGTCCTCCCGGTTGTCATCGAGGTCTAGGGCGCTAGTTTGCGCGCGCGAATATCCGTCGCACTGGGAAAACTCGCCTGAATTCACAGTTCACACGAATTAGACGTTATTGCTAAGTCTAAATTTGGGTGCCTCAGCAGTTCTTGTCTGGTACAAGCATCCTCGCTATTGGGAACTAGCTAACTGACTGCTGGACTGTGTGTCAAGCAGTCACCAGTCGAAAGGAACATTATGAAAAGGCTGTTTGCAGCCGCGATTCTCGCTGGGCTGATGCTGGTGCCGGCATCGTCCGCCTCGGCGGCCCTGACTGGCGAATACGCCAAATTCAATACCTGCCCGCTGAGCAATCTGTCGGTCGAAGCGTGCCTCTACGCAGAAAGCACTACCGGCGAATTCACGGTTGGAAAAAAGACGGTCCCGCTGGTGAACCCGCAGGTCTTAAAAGGCGGGACGTTCGGGCCTGAAGGCATCCTTGGGCCGCTTACCTTCGTCGCGCCGACGGATGGGCTCATCCTCTCCAAAACCGCTCAGCCCGTGCCTGGAGGGCTGCTGGGCGTCACGGCTCCCGCTTGGTGGCCCCAAATACTTAAGGATCTGTTCAACGAAACGATCAACAATGGATTCACCGGCGTCACGGCTACGGTCGAACTTGCCGGTACCGCGGCGAATGTCAAAGCCAATTTCCTCAACGCTCTCCTAGGGTCGGGGACGGCTTTCTCGCTGCCGGTGAAAGTCAAGCTGGACAACCCGTTCCTGGGCAACAGCTGCTACATCGGTTCCACCTCGAACCCGGTGAAACTGAACCTCACCACCGGCACGACGGCGCCTCCGTCCCCGAACAAACCGATCTCGGGCAATCCGGGAGAAGGCGGAGAAGATCCAAATGGCAGATTCATCTTCCTGAAAAAAAATCGCCTTGTCGACAACTCGTTCTCGGCTCCGGGGGCGAGCGGCTGTGGAGGGTTCCTCTTCTCCTGGGCCGTCGACCCGTTGGTCGATTCGATTCTTGGCACCCCGTCGCCGGCCGGAGCGAACACGGCAATCCTCGAAGGTACGACGTACCTGGGGAACGCCGAACGGCTTCGCGAACTTCCGTAGTCGACGGAGCACCTGTTCATCAGAAAGCGCCCGTCGAGAGGCGGGCGCTTTTTTGTGGCAAAGAAAAAGCCCGCCGAGGCAGTGTCTGGGGAGAACCTCGGCGGGCCAGTGTGTCTCGTCCACTAGGAAATCTAGGACGGGGGTCTAAAGCGCCTCTAAAGGTTTTGCAGCGGGTTTCGTGGTTCCAGCCAAGGGGATGCGGGCGACGAAGAGGGCACCGCCGGATTGGGATTCGGCTGCCTTGACGCTGCCGCCGTGGGAGGCGGCTACGGCGCCGACGATCGAGAGGCCCAGGCCGGTGCCGGTGCCGCGGGCGGTGTCGGCGGGGCCGGTGCCGCGGACGAAGCGGTCGAATACTTGGTCCCGCATCGACTCGGGGATCCCCGGCCCGTCGTCGGCGACTTCGACCACGGCGTCGCCGCCCTCTTCGCACAGGGTCAGTTCGACGCAGGAGCGCTGGGGGGTGTGGCGGATCGCGTTGTCGAGCAGGTTGAGGACCATCCGGTGCAGCTCGTCCCGGCTCCCTTCGACCCGCAGTGGCCGGTCGTTGTCGACGACCAGCGTCCGCTCGCCCATCAGCGGTGCCACCTCGGCCGCGGCGTCGCCGGCGACTTCGGCCAGGTCGACCTGCCGGTGGGCCTGCAGCCGCCCCGCATCGGCTCGCGCCAGCAGCAGTAAGTCGGAGATCAGCCGGCCCATCCGCCTTGACGAGCGCAGGGCGGAATCGACGATCTCCCGGTCCTCGGCCTGGTCGGCGTTGTCGAGGGAGGCCTGCAGCAGCTCGAGGTTGGCGAGGACGCTGGTCAGAGGGGTGCGCAGCTCATGCGAGGCGTCGGCGACGAACTCGCGCTGTTTCTGCATCACCCCCTCGCGTTCGGCCCGGGCGGCGTCGAGGGACCGAAGCATCTCCTCCAGGGTGCGGGCTAGTTCACCGACCTCGTCGTCGTTGGTCGGCTCGGGCATCCGCTGCGAGGGGTCGCGGGTGGTCGCGACTTCCTTGGCGGTCGCCGTCAGCGAGGCGATCGGCCGCATCGCCCGGCCGGCGATCGCGACCCCGGCGAAAACGGCGAGCAGGGTGCCGCCGAGGATGCCGCCCGCGATCAGCAGCCACACCCGGTCGACCGTGTCCTCGACGTGCTGCAGGCTGCGCCCGTACTGGACGTACCCGGTCACTTCCCCGGCTTCGGAGGTGATCGCTTCGGTCGCGACCCGCATGCCGTGGTAGTCGGAGATTCCGGTCTTAAGCGGCCCGAGCTGCGCTGCGTGTTCACTGCGGCCGAGCAGTTTCCCGTTGACGTCGTAGACCCTGGCCGAGGCGTCGTCGGGCAGCACGAAGTCGTTCAGTGAAAGACGCTGCCGCAGTTCCGCTTCGCCGAAGGGCGAGTAGACGATCTGGAATTCGCTGCCGAGGATCTGCACCGCGCTGTGGACCTCGCTGTTGAAGTCGTCGCGGATCCGTTGGGTGGCGATCTGGCCGATCGCGCCGCCGAAGAGGACGAGGATGACGAAGGTCAGGCCGGCGGAGACCGTCGCCAGTCGCCAGCGGACTGGCCAGGAGCGGGGGTGCAGGAGGCGCCGACCGAGCCGGCTGAGGCCGTTCCCGACGCGGCCCATCCCTACGCCTTGAGCACGTAGCCGGCGCCGCGTTTGGTGTGGAGCAGTCGCGACTCGTCGCCGGCCTCGAGCTTGCGCCGCAGGTTGGAGATGAAGACGTCGATCGTGTTGGTCGCCGCCATCGGGTCGTAACCCCAGACCTCGTCGAGCAGCCGCTCGCGGGAGACGACCAGGCGCTCGTTGCGCATCAGGAACTCGAGCAGCTCGAACTCGCGGTTGGTCAGCTCGATCTCGCGCTCGCCGCGGCGTACCTCACGGGTGTCCGGGTTGAGGACGAGATCGCCGACTTCGAGCGAAGCGGCCCCGCGTGGGGGGCGCCGGCGAAGCAGCGCTCGGATCCGCGCCAGCAGCTCTTTGCGCTCGAACGGCTTCACCAGGTAGTCGTCGGCGCCGCTGTCGAGACCGGTGACCCGGTCCTCGGTCTCCGCCCGGGCGGTCAGCATCAGGATCGGCACGTCGCCGTCGCTGCGCAGGCGCTTGCAGACCTCGACGCCGTCGAGGCCGGGGAGGCCGAGATCGAGCACGACCAGGTCGGGCATGAAGCCGGCGGCGACGTCGAGCGCCTCGATCCCGTCGGCCGAGGTTTTCACTTCGTAGCCCTCGTTACGCAGGGACCGCCGCAGGACGTCGGCGATGTCGACGTCGTCCTCGACGACCAGAACGCGCCCGCCAACCGGATCGACTTCGGAGAGCATTAACCGATGGTAGCCGCGGAATTTGCTGCTGGGTGCGACTTTTAGTGCGAATTTAGCTCGCAGGGGAGAGGGGCTCGGCGTCGAACCGGGTCCCATGTTCGTGCGTAAGAAGCGCGTCGGAACGGCGCGGCGAGGTAAAGGTGCGTCCAAACGTAAGCCCAAAGCGAAAGCCAAAGGCGGCGGCTTGCGGCTGCCGGCCGCGCTCGAGCAGCGCCATCTCGACCTGATTGCCCTCTTCCTCGTCGCCTTCGGCGTCTACCTCGCCTTCGTCCTCTTCTTCGGCTGGGAAGGGGGCAAGGTCGGCTACGGCGCCGAAACCGCTCTCGACTACCTCTTCGGCCGCATCGGCGCCCGCATCTTCACGATCCTGCTGCTGGTCGTCGGCGGGATGCTGCTGACCGGCACCTCGGTCTCGGCGTTGGCGCGCGCGATCGGCAGGGGGCTGCGGTCGATCTTCCGCGGTGTCTTCGCCGGCGGCGACGCGGCGGCGCGCACCGTCGCCAAGACCCACGCTGACTGGCGCGAGCACCGCGACGCCCGAGCCGAGGCGGCGACCCTCGCCGGCGCTACCGACGTGATGAGCTCCTACCCGGAGGAGGACGAGGACTTCGAACCGACCGTTGCCCTCGCCGAGGAGGACGACTTCGACTCGCAGGTCTTCGACGCGCAGGCCGAGGCCGACACCGAGACCAACGTTCTCCCGGCCGACGAGGAGGGTGAGCCCGATCCACAGCCGGAACTCCAGAACTACGATTCCGACGATGCGGTCGCGGTAGTCGACGGCGGCGATCGGGCCCATGCCGGCCTGACCCCGCTGGGCAACAAACGCGGCGTGACGATGTCGGAAGAGATCGATTACCGGCCGCCGCCGGCGAAGATGCTCGAACGCGGCAAAGGCGACAAAGGCCCCGATCCGCGCGACCACGAAGCCGTTGGCCGCAAGCTGGTCGAGACCCTCGGTCATTTCGGCGTCGAGGCGAAAATCGTCGGCATCGTCAGCGGTCCGCACGTCTCTCGCTTCGAGCTGCGCCTCGCGCCTGGGACCAAAGTCAAGAAAGTCACCGAGCTGGGGAACGACATCGCCTACGCGCTCGCTTCGACTGACATCCGCATCCTCGCGCCGATCCCCGGCAAACAGGCGGTCGGAGTCGAGGTGCCGAACGCCCGCCGCCGCATGGTCCGCCTCGGCGACATCTACGCCGGCCGGCCGGAGAAGACCTCGCCGCTGGTCGCCTGGCTCGGCAAGGGGATCGACGGCAACCCGGTCTGGACTGACCTCGCGAAGATGCCGCACGTCCTTGTCGCGGGCACTACCGGCTCGGGCAAGAGCGGCTGCGTCAACGCGATCCTCTCCTCGATCCTGATGCAGGCCTCGCCGAACGAAGTGCGCCTGGTCCTGGTCGACCCGAAGCAAGTCGAGCTCAATCACTACGAGAACGTCCCGCACCTGCTGACGCCGGTGGTGACCTCGCCGCGTCTGGCCGCCAACGTGCTTTCCAACCTGATCGGCGAGATGGAGAGCCGCTACGGGATCATGAGCGAAGCCCGGGCCCGCAACCTGAGCGAACTGAACCGCACCCGCCAGAAAAAAGGCGAAGCGCCGCTGCCCCACATCCTCTGCGTGATCGACGAGCTCGCGGACCTGATGATGGTCGCCCCGGCTGAAGTCGAGGACTCGATCATTCGCTTGGCGCAGAAGTCGCGGGCGACCGGCATCCACCTGGTGCTGGCGACCCAGCGCCCTTCGACCGACATCATCACCGGCACGATCAAGGTCAACATCCCCTCGCGGATCGCCTTCGCGGTCTCCTCGCAGACCGACTCGCGGGTGATCCTCGACCAAGGCGGGGCGGAGACCCTGCTCGGTCAGGGCGACATGCTCTTCCGCGGCGCCGGCACCTCGAAGCTGGCGCGGGTCCAGGGCGCCTTCGTCACCGAGGAGGAGATCGCCCGGATCACCAAGCATTGGGCCAAGCAGGGTGAACCGGATTTCGAGGACGAGCTGCTGGAGACCCCGCAGGAGGCCGAGGGCGAGGGGCGCGACGACGACTTCGACCCCGACAGCGACGACCTGCTGGACGAGGCGATCCGCCTCGTCGTCCAGACCGAGACCGCCTCGGTCTCGATGGTCCAGCGGCGTCTGCGGGTCGGCTACACCCGCGCCGGGCGGCTGATCGACATGCTCGAGCGGCGCGGCGTCATCTCCGGCTACGAGGGCTCGAAACCGCGCCAGGTGCTGATCACCCAGGCGGATCTGCCGCGGGTCCTCAGCGGCGGCGAGGGCGAGCCGACGCCGGTCGCGGTCGATTCCGACAGCGACGAATAAAGCCCGCACTTTGCGTCTTCGGGCCCGGGGACGCAGAATGAGGGTGTGGACGACTCCGTAGGCAACAAGCTGCGCGAGGCGCGCACCCGCCGCAAGCTCAGCCTTGCCGACGTGGAAGCGGCGACCAAGATCCGCGGTCGCTACCTCCAGGCGATCGAGAACGACGAGTGGGATCAGCTCCCTGGGGACACCTACGCTCGCGCCTTCATCCGTACCTACGGGCGCTTCCTCGGCCTCGACGGCGAGCGCTTGGCGGAGGAGCAGCGGCAAACGCGGGGGGCCGCGCGGCCGGGCGAGCGGTTGCCGCGGGTCGATCCGCGACCGCGGCGGGTGACCCGGCGCCGCCGGAGCGCGGGCGGGTCTCCCGCGATTCCCCCCAAGGTTGTTGCTGCCTTCGTCATTGCCCTGGTCGTTGCGGCCCTGCTCGTCGTCGGGCTCTCAACGGGAGGGGGCTCGAGCGGCGGCGGCGCCCAGCCCAGTGCTCAGAAGACGGGAGCGAAGGCTGGAGCGGAACAGCACCAGGGCCATCGCAAGAAGCCGGTTCCGGCCGGGCACTCGCTGGCGCTGGCGGCGACGGGCGAAGTCTGGGTCTGCCTCCTCGACGGGCAGGGCAAGCCGCTGGTTGACGGCGTCACTCTTGCGACTGGCGAATCCGAAGGACCTTTCCGGTCCGGTAGCTTCAGCCTGGCGCTGGGTAACGGCGCCGTGACGATGACCGTGGACGGCAAACAGGCGAACATTCCGGAACCGTCGAGCCCGATCGGGTTCACTGTGCGCGCCGACGGCTCCGTGCACGAACTGCCCGAAGGCGAACGGCCGACCTGCACGTGATCCGAGCCGGCATCGTTGTCACCGGGACCGAGGTCCTGACCGGTCGCATCTCCGATGCCAACGGCCCCTGGCTATCCGAACGCCTGGCCGAGCTCGGGGTCGAGGTGGCCCACATTCTGGTCGTGGCGGACCGGCCCGAGGACCTGGAAGCGGCTCTGCGCTTCATGGCGGAGGAGGGGATGGACCTGATCGTCACCAGCGGCGGCCTGGGTCCGACCGCGGATGACCTGACGGCCGAGATCGTCGCCCGCTTCGCCGGGCGGCCGATGGCGCTCGACGAGGAGATGGAGGCGAAGATCGCCGAGATCCTCAGCGGCTTCGCGCGCCGCTTCCGCCTCGACGAGAGCGCGCTGCAGGAGGCGAACCGCAAGCAGGCGATGGTGCCGGAGGGAGCGGTGGCGCTCGATCCGGTCGGGACGGCGCCCGGGCTGGTGGTCCCGGCCGGGGAGCGCGTGGTCGTCGTCCTGCCAGGACCGCCGCGGGAGCTGCAGCCGATGTGGCCGGTGGCCGTGGAAACGTCCCAGGTGCAGGAGATTCTGGCGCGGGCGACGCCGCTGCGGGCCTACACGATGCGAATGTTCGGGGTGCCGGAGTCTGAAATCGCCAAGAGCCTGCGGGAGATGGAGTCCGAGGGGCTGGAGCTGGGCGCGGTGGAGATCACCACCTGCCTGCGCAAAGGCGAGATCGAGATCGACGTCCGCTACCGCGACGAGGCGACCTTGGTGGCCGAGGCGGTCCGGGAGGGGCTGGCGCAGCGGCACCGGCGCGAGACCTTCAGCCTCGACGGGGAGACGATCGACGCCCAGGTGGCGACGCTGCTGCTTAACCGTCGTCTCGGTCTGGCGGAGTCGTGCAGTGGCGGCCTACTGGCGGCGCGGATCACCGATCTGGCCGGGGCCTCGGAGTACTTCGCCGGCAGCGTCGTCGCCTACTCGAACGAGGCCAAGGCGGATCTGCTCGGGGTCGATCCGGAGCTGATTGCGGCGAAGGGGGCGGTCTCGCCGGAGGTGGCCGAGGCGATGGCAATCGGCGCCCTGGAGCGCTTCGACGCCGACGTCGCGGTCTCGATCACCGGCATCGCCGGTCCCGGCGGCGGCAGCGAGGAGAAGCCGGTCGGCTACGTCTGCTTCAACGCCCGCCTCGCCGATGGCACCAGCATCGCCCGCGATCCCGTCATCCCCGGCGGCCGTCCCGACATTCGCGAGCGCTCGGCGCTGGTCGGCATGCACCTGCTGCGCCAACTCCTCGGTGGGGGCGAGGGGAGTTTGTAAACTCGTCGAGTTCTTGAAAAGCGTTCTTGCTTGGGAGGCAGTGCGTGAGGGGGTCGATCAAGGGAGTAGTCGCGCTGGTGGCAGTGCTTGCAGTGGCCGCTGTGGGAGCGACGAGCGCGTTCGGAGCCACGGGGCAGATCACGACGGCGCTGGTGAGCTCCGACTGGGCCCAGGGGGACTTTGCGGGCGCGGTCGAATGGACTGCCTGCGCGCATCCTGCTCCAAAACCCCCGGTAGGGCCGGAACCCTCGTCTCCTGAATACGTCGACTGCAGGTGGACTGCATATGCCACCGTCGGGCCTGGGACCTCTGGAGAAGCATGCCTTTCGTCCGATCGGCGCTTGGGCAGTCTCGGCTCGGAGGTTCAGCTCGTCTGGCAAGAAGGGCAGCGGACCGGCGCTGGATCTGCCTCCTTTCAAGCAAATGACTTTCCGCTGGGCGGGACGCCAGGACAGGTTCTCTGTCTGGCCACGGCGGAAGAAACCACCGACGGTACGGAAAAACCATGCGCGCCCCCGGGTCCGCCGATCCCTCCAGGGTGGCACTGCCCCTACGTCAAGATCACCTACTTCAACACCCTCGATTCGCAGGTGCTCGAATCGCCTCAGGGCCCCGCAACGACGAGTCCCTCTCCGACGACCGTGAGCCAGCCTAGCTTCGCGCAACCAGGCCATCGACACCACCGCCACCACCGTGCAAAGCGCCGGCACCGCGGAATTTCACTCTCGCAGCACGTAGTCGTTTCGAAAACCTGACAATCAGGCGTTGTTCCGTGCGTCCTTGCCCCGTAGCGTGGCGGCCATGGCCAAGGAGCGATTGAAGAGCCCGCGGGCACGCCTGTTCGTCGCCCTCGATCTGCCCGACGACCTCCGAGAGGGGATCGTGGCGTGGGGGATCGAGGCGCTGACGGATCCGGCGCTGCGGCCGGTTGCCCCCGAGTCGCTGCACATCACGCTCGCCTTCCTCGGCTACCGGCCGGAGAAGGAGATCGAGCGGATCGCCGCAGCGGTTGAGGAGAGCGCGGGGCCGGCGCCTTGGGTGGACCTGCGCGACCCCGAGCAGCGGCCGCCGCGGGGACGGGCGCGAGTGTTCGCCCTGCCGGCAATCGCGCCGGGGGCGGAGGCGCTGCAAGCCGGGCTAGCGCAAAGACTTGTCGAAGAGGGCTTCTATGAGCCTGAGAAGCGGGCTTTTTGGCCGCATGTGACCGTGGCTCGGGTGCGTCCCGAGGCGCGGGGCTCGAGGCGGCCGGCGGTCGTCTCCGAGCCTCCCGGACCGCTTCCTCCGGAGCTCTCTGAGCCCCGGATTGCCGTCCGGATGACGCTGTACCGTTCTGTCCTTCAGCCATCTGGTGCGCACTACGTGCCATTGGCGCAAGTCGAGCTGCCCGGATAAGGCAGCAGTGAGGTGATCTAGAGATGGCAGAGAGAAAAGGGAACTTGAACGACGTCTCCGCGAAGGAAGCGAAAGCGAAGGACGCTGCGCTCGAGAACGCGGTTGGCGGCATTCGCAGAGAGTTTGGCGAGGGCTCACTGATGCGCCTCGGCGACAAAGGGACGGTCAAGGTGGAGGCGATTCCCACCGGCTCCCTTGCGCTCGATCTGGCGCTTGGCATCGGCGGTGTCCCCCGCGGCCGCATCGTCGAGATCTTCGGTCCGGAGTCCTCGGGTAAGACGACCCTTGTCAACCACATCATCGCCCAGGCTCAGGCGATGGGCGGCGTCTGCGCCTTCATCGACACCGAGCACGCGATCGACCCCGTCTACTCGCGGGCGATCGGCGTCGACACCGACGAGCTGCTCGTTTCCCAGCCCGACTACGGCGAGCAGGCGCTGCAGATCGCCGATCGGCTGATTGCCTCCGGTGCGGTCGACGTGGTCGCGATCGACTCGGTCGCGGCGCTGACCCCGAAAGCTGAGCTCGACGGGCAGATCGGCGATACCACCGTCGGCCTGCAGGCGCGGCTGATGTCGCAGGCGATGCGCAAACTCGCCGGCAACCTCAACCGGACCAACACCGTCTGCCTCTTCACCAACCAGATCCGCGAAAAGGTCGGCGTCCAGTTCGGCTCGCCGGAGACCCAGCCGGGTGGTCGGGCGTTGAAGTTCTACTCCTCGCAGCGGCTCGACATCCGCCGCATCGAGACCCTGAAGGAAGGGACCGAGGCGGTCGGGAACAGGGTCCGGGTCAAAGTCGTCAAGAACAAGGTCGCCTCCCCCTTCCGCCAGGCCGAATTCGACATCGAGTACGGGGTCGGGATCTCCCGCGAGGGTGGCCTGCTCGACTTCGGGATGGAGCAGGACCTGGTCCAGAAATCGGGCTCCTTCTTCTCCTACGGCGAGACCCGGCTAGGCCAGGGCCGCAACAACGCCAAACAGTTCCTGGTCGACAACCCGGAGCTGGCGCTGGAGATCGAAACCAAGGTCCGGACGGCGCTGGGCATTGACGGTGACGCACCCGAGAGCAGCGAGGGCGAGGCAGTTGCCCCTCCGGCCGAGGCGAAGGCGGCTTAAAGCCCCTTCGCCTCACGGCGGCTCGGCCGCCAACCTCTATAGGATCACCGCCGCCTTAAGCCTATGAGCAACGAGACCCTCTTCTACATCTGCGGGATCGTCCTCGCCGTCTCGGCGGTGACGGTCAGCTTCGTCGGCCTGAAACTGAAGGACTTCCCGGGCAGAGCGCTGCCGGCGGTCGTCCTCTGGTTTGCCGTCTTCGTGGTCGCCACCACGACCTTCGCTACCCGTTATTCCGGGGAAGAGCACGACGCAAAGGCTGCCGAGTACAAGGAGTTCTTCGAAGAACAGGAAAAGGGCGAAACCTCGGCGCCCTCCGAAGGTGAAGGCGCTGCAGGCGGCGAAAGCGAAGCAGCTGAAGAACAGGCCGAAGAAGGCGCCGAAGGCTCGGTCAAGGGGGAAGAACCGGTGGGCAAGACCGAAGGCGAAGGCAAGGAATCCGGCGGCGGGGCCGAAACCACTCTGCAGCTCGAAGCAAGCGAAACCGCGCTCGCGTACGACACGACCGAACTGAGCGCCAAACCCGGCAAGGTCACGATCGACTTCAAAAACCCCGCGGCACTGGAACACAACGTGGTGATCGAACAGAACGGGAAAGAACTGGCCGGCTTCGATCCGATCATCGAAGGCGAAGAATCGGAGAGCGCCGACCTCAAGCCCGGCACCTACACCTTCTATTGCTCTGTTGTCGGTCATCGCGAGGCAGGCATGGAAGGCACCCTCACCGTCAAGTAGTTCCGACGCTACCCTGCGTCTGATGGCGAAGAGGTTCCACGTCACCACCTTCGGGTGCCAGATGAACGTGCACGACTCCGAGCGGATGCGCGGAATGCTGGCTTCGCTTGGCTACGAGGAGGTCGCCAGCCGCGAAGAGGCGGATTTGATCCTCTTCAACACCTGCTCGATTCGCGAGTCGGCCGACAGCCGTTTCATCGCCCACCTGGGAGAGGCGAAGCGGCTGAAGGGCGAAGACCCCGAGCGGGTGGTGGGGGTCGGCGGCTGTTGGGCGCAGTCGGTCAAGGAGGAGGTCTTCGAGCGCTTCCCGTTCGTCGACGTCGCCTTCGGACCGGGCCAGATCCACAAGCTCGCCGAGTTCCTCAACAGCGACTCGCTTACCGCCCAGGGCTACTTCGAGTTCGAGGACTTCTCCGGCCACCTGCCGACCCGCCGCGAGCGCGAGTTCCAGGGCTGGCTGCAGATCTCCCAGGGCTGCAACTGCGTCTGCTCCTACTGCATCGTCCCCTCAACCAGGGGGCGAGAGGTCAGTCGCGACCCCGACGAGTTGGTTGCCGAGGCGGAGGCGCTCGCCGCTGACGGCGTCGTCGAGGTGACGCTGCTGGGGCAGAACGTCAACAGCTACGGCCGTGACCTGCCGCTGCAGAAGCGGATCGGTTTCTCAGACTTGCTGCGCCGGGTCGACGCGATCGAGGGGATCGAGCGAATCCGCTACACCAGCCCACACCCGAAGGACATGAAAGAGGACGTTATCCGCGCCCACGCCGAGCTGCCCGCGCTCTGCGAGCAGATCCACCTGCCGTTGCAGTCGGGCTCCAGCGCCGTGCTCAAACGGATGCGTCGTACTTACAACCGTCAGCGCTACATGGACCGGGTGGCGCTGATCCGCGAGCACGTCCCCGATTGCGCGATCACCACCGACATCATCGTCGGCTTTCCGGGTGAGACCGAGGCAGACTTCGTCGAGACGCTGGAAGTGGCCGAGGAGGTCGGCTACGACGGCGCCTTCACCTTCGTCTTCTCGCCGCGCCGCGAAACCGAGGCGGCGACGATGGAGGACCAACTGCCGCACCCGGTCAAGGTCGAGCGGATGGAACGGCTGATCGAGGTGGTCCAGCGCCGCGCCGCCGAGCGCGCCCAGCGCTTCGTCGGGCGGACTATGGACGTGCTGGTCGAGGGAACGAGCCGGACCAACGAGACGAAGCTGCGGGGGCGGACTCGGCATGGGAAGGCGGTCAACTTCGACGGGGTCGCCAGCCCAGGGGAATTCGTGCCCGTGGAGATTCAGACTGCTACTTCGCAGACGTTGGGTGGGGTGTCGGTGAAGCCCCTCTCTCAACTTTTTCGGTGAATCGCCTATAGCCGTCCGAGGAGCGGCTGCCGAAAAAGTACAAGCCGTTCGGAGCTTCACCGACACCCTTCATGAACGTGATCGCGATATTCGGGCCTACGGGCGTCGGGAAGACCGGAGTCGCTATTTCCTTGGCTGGGCTGCTGCGTGAGCGCGGGGAAGACCCCGTTGCCGTTAACTGCGATTCGCTGCAGATTTACGAAGGGCTGGAGACGCTGACGGGGGCGGCGACGCCGGAGGAGCAGGTGCAGCTTGAGCATCGGTTGCTCTCTTTTGTCCCGATCACGGCGGATTTCTCCATTGGCGATTACATGCCGCTTGCCCATGCTGAGATCGATGGGGCGCTGGAGGCGGGGCGGCGGCCGATTGTGGTGGGGGGGACCGGGCTTTATCTGCGGGCGGCGTTGGCGGAGCTGTCGTTGGAAAGGGTGCCGCCGGAATCGGAGGGATCGGAGCTGTGGTCGCCGGAGACTCGCCACCCGACGACGATTTTCGGCCTCGACATGGACCGGGCCCAGCTCTACGAGCGGATCGACGCCCGGGTCGAGGCGATCGTGGCCGCTGGCGCCGCTGAGGAGGCCCGTCGCGCCGACGCCCTCGGCCCCGGCCGCACCGCCCGCAAAGCGCTCGGCTTCGACGAGCTCCTCGCCGGCGACCTGGAGACGATGAAGAAGCGCTCGCGCAATTATGCGCGCCGCCAGCTCACCTGGATGCGGAAAATCCCCAACCTCGTGCCGATTGACCGCACCGGCCTCTCCGACGCGGAGATTGCCTCCCGAATAGGCTGCCGCGCGTGAAGTTCGAGAAGTGGCAGGCGCTGGGCAACGACTACCTGATCCTCGAGCAGGAGCGGTTGCCTTGGCCGTTGACGGAAACGCGGGTCGAGTGGCTTTGTGACCAGCATTTCGGGGTCGGGGCTGACGGCGTTTTGCTGCTCTCGCGCAGTGAGGGCGCGGAGTTCGTCGCCGATCTGCGGATCTTCAACCCCGACGGGTCGGAGGCCGAGCTCTCCGGCAACGGCGCCCGCGAGGCGATCCTCTACCTGCGGCGCAACGGTTGGACCGACGAGGACGAGTTCGCGATCAGCACCGTCGCCGGGCCGATCCGGCCGACGATCACTGGCGAGTTGACCTGCTCGGTCGACATGGGCCGGGCCGCGACCACCTCGAAGGACTATCCGTCCGGCCCCGAGGACGGGCGCGGCACGCTGGAGTCCGCCGGGCGCAGCTGGAAGTTCCAGCACGTCTCGATCGGCAACCCGCAGTGCGCGATCGTCGTCGGCGAGGAGCTCGACGAGCTCGACCTCGGCGCGATCGGCCCGGGGATCGAAGGCAACGAGCTCTTCCCGAACCGCACCAACGTCTCTTTTCTCGCCATCGATGGCAGCCACGTACGCGCCCGGATTTTCGAGCGCGGGGTGGGGGAGACGCTCTCCTCCGGCACCGGCGCCAGCGGCGCCGCCGTCACCGCCGTCCTACTCGGTTCCCAGAGCCCGATCACGGTCGAGCTCGAAGGCGGCGAGCTGACGGTCGAGGTCGGCGAGGACCTTTCGGTCCGCCTCGACGGCTGGGCCGAGCCGGTCTTCGGCGGCGAGCTCTCGCCCGAGCTCGTGCAGGCGCTGGCCGAGCTGGACGGATAGATTTCCGCCTCCGCATGGGCATCTCTGACCCCTCACGACGCCTGGAGGCGATCCCTCCCTACAAGTTCCAGGAACTCGAGCAGCAGATCGCCGACAAGCGCGCTGCCGGCATCGACGTGATCAGCCTCGGGATCGGCGATCCGGACGAACCGACCTACCCGCACGTCGTCGAGGCGATGCAGGAGGCGGTCGCCAACCCCGCCTACCACCAGTACCCGAGCAACCGCGGCCGCGACGAGTTCCGCCAGGGCTTCGCCGAGTTCTACGACCGCCGCTTCGGGGTCGAGATCGACCCCAACGGCGAGGTGATCCCGGCGATCGGCGCCAAGGAGTGCATCTACAACCTCTGCTTCGCCTTCCTCGACCCGGAGGACATCGCCCTCGCCTCCGACCCCGGCTACCCGGTCTACACCGGCGGCCCGATCCTCGCCGGCGCCAAGGCCGAGCTGCTGCCGCTGGTGCCCGAGCTGGGCTTCGCACCGGACCTGACCGCGGTCCCGGCCGACGTTGCCGCCCGCGCCCGGTTGATGTTCATCAACTACCCGAACAACCCGACCGGCGCGATCGTCCCCGAGGGCTTCTTCGAGACCGTCGTTTCCTTCGCCAAGGAGTACGAGATCCTCGTCGTTCACGACAACGCCTACTCGGAGACCACCTACGACGGCTACGTCGCCCCGAGCTTCCTAGCGACGCCCGGCGCCAAGGAGGTCGGGGTCGAGGTCTTCTCCCTATCCAAGGGCTACAACATGACCGGCTGGCGCTGCGCGGCGATCCTCGGCAACGCCGAGGCGATCCAGACCTACTGGCGGCTGAAGACCAACGTCGACTCCGGCCTCTTCGAGGCGATCCAGATGGCCGGCGTCGCCGCCCTCAAGGGCCCGAGCGAGCCACTGGAACGGATGAACGAGACCTACGCCCGCCGCCGCGACCTCGTCGTCTCCGCCCTGGACGAGATCGGCGTCGAGGTGGCCTCGCCGAAGGGCACGATCTACGTCTGGGCCCCGGTCCCCGAGGGCCACACCTCGACCTCCTTCTGCGAGCTCGTGCTCGAGGAGGCCGCCGTCGTCATCTCACCCGGCTCGATGTACGGGCCGAGCGGCGAGGGCTTCTTCCGTATCGCCCTGACCGCCCCTGATCAGCGGATCGAAGAGGCGGTCGAGCGGATGCGCGAGCACCTGGCCTAGGGGCTGGTTTCGCGCTCGGCCTTCTTGCGCCAGTAGCGGTCGAGGCCGCTCCACTGGTAGGCGGTGGGGACCGCCTGGAGGAGCTCGTCGACGGTGTCGCCTTCGATCCCTTCCGCGGCCAGCGCGCGGCGGATGCGGGCCTCGTTGTCGGCGTCGTACTCCTCCTTGGGCATCCGGTGGGCCAGCTCGGCCTCTTCGCGCAGTTTCTCCCGCACCTTCTCGATGTGGCCGGGGACGTCCTCGTCGATCGAGCCGAAGTGGGTGAGCGCGAGGCGGTGCGGCGACCAGCCGGCGACCGTGTCCAGCGATCCTTCCCAGACCTCGATGTCGATGTCGGGTGGGGGAGTGGGCGGGACGATCACGTTCGAAGGCGGGATGCGGCAGGCAGCGACGTCGCCGACGAAGGCGGTGCCGCTGTCCTCGTGCAGATAACAGACGTGGTGGGAGGCGTGGCCAGGGGTATAGGCGACGCGCATCCCGTGGACCGTCTCGCCGCCGCTGAGGACATGGACGTTCTGCTCAGGCACCGGCACGATCTCGCCCCAGAGGTAATTCAGTTTGTCCCCATAGAGTCGCTCAGCGCTAGCCAAAAGCTTCGAAGGATCGATCAGGTGCGGCGCCCCCCGCTCATGCACATAGACCTCGAGCTCCGGCCACCGCCGCACCATCGCCCCAGTAGCCGCCGCATGATCAAGATGAATATGAGTCAGCAGCAAAGCCCGAGGCTGCTCGTCCCCAAGCGCCTCGATCACCGTCTGAAGCGAAGACTCCGGCCCCGGATCCACCAGAACCCCATCAACTTCCCAGCAACCGATCACATGCGGCCGCCCCAGATGCATCACATCGATTACGCGCACCCGCGGCAGCCTAAGCGACGGGAGCGGGGAAGCGGTCATCCGCCTCCAGCGTCTGCCTCAAACCCTCTTCCATCCCCCGAGGCGAGTACCCCAGCTCTCGCTGAGCCTTGTCGTAACTGGCCCAGAACGTCACGTTGTCGGCCGAGGAGATCAGCTCGCGCAGGTTGGGCGGCTGTCCCATCACTTTCCCGACCAGAGGGCCGATCGGGATCATCGCCTTCATCAGCCCGGTCGGCAGGTCGCGCTTGGGCGCCTTACGACCGCTCACCTTGGCGACCGTCTCGATCGCCTCGCGCATCGTCGTCACCGGGCCGCTAATCACGTAGGTCTCGCCGAGTTTGCCCTTGTCGAGGCCGAGGATGATGCCGCCGGCGATGTCCTCGACGTGGCTCATGCAGATCCCCAGCTCGGGGAAGGGCAGCAGCGGCAGCTTGCCGGCGAAGAATTCCTCGAGCAGGTCGGCGACCTGCGAGGTGTCTCCCGGCCCGTAGACGCCGCCGGGCTGGACGATGATCGCCGGCAGGTCCTGCTCGTCGATCATCCGCTGGACGATCTTGTGGGCCTCGAGCTTGGTCTCCTCGTAGTAGGAGGTGAAGTCGGTCTCGGGGTTCTTGTAGGACTCGTCGACGACCTGTTTGTTGGTGTTGCCGAAGATGCCGACGGTCGAGACGTAGACGATCCGCGGCACCTTCGCCTCCAGCGCGACCTTCATCACCCGCTCGGTGCCGGCGACGTTGGCCTCCCACATCGCGGGGCGCTGCTTGGTCGGGATTCCGACCTCGTACATCGCCGCCGCATGGATGACCGCATCGCAGCCCTCCATGCCCTTGCGCAGGGCCGCTTCGTCGCCGAGATCGCCGCTGACCAGCTCGCAGCCGAGCTCGTTCAGCTTCGTCGCCTTGCCGGGGCTGCGGACCAGACAGACGACTTCGTCGCCGCGGCCGCGCAGTTGGCGCACGACCTCGCCGCCGATGAAGCCGGTTCCGCCGGTAACGAAGACCTTCACAATACCCACCCTATCCAGCTTGGGCCGACGCTTACAATCTCCCTGAGTGCAAGGTTCGAGAAACGGCAGGACGACCCAGACCCGCTACGCGGCGTCGTCGAACGGTGCCGGCATCTCGAACCGACGGGCACGTCAGCGGGCACTGGCGATCGGCATCGTCGACGGCCGCAGCGAGGGCGATCCGCTGGCCGAGATGAAGGAGCTGCTGCGCACGGCAGGGGTGGCAACCGCCGGCGAGGCGACCCAGCAGCGCCCGCAGCCCGATCCCGACCGCTACTTCGGCCGTGGCCGCCTGCAGGAGCTGAAACGGGAGATCGCCGAGGCGGGGGCGAACCTGGTCGCCTGCGACGACGAACTTGCGCCTCGCCAAGAGCGCAACCTGGAGAGCGCGTTAGGTGTGCCGGTGATCGACCGCACCGCAGTGATCCTCGACATCTTCGCCGACCACGCCCACTCGGCTGAGGGCAAGCTGCAGGTCGAGCTAGCCCAGCTCGAATACAACATGGCCCGCATGCGGGGCCTCTGGACCCACCTCGAGCGCCTCGGCGCCGGCCGCATGGACGGCGGCATCGGCACCAGGGGCCCGGGCGAGACCCAGATCGAGACTGACCGCCGGCTGGCCCGAAACCGGATCGCCGCCCTGCGCCGCCGGCTGGGGCAGCTCGAGCGCAACCGCGGCGTAATGCGCGCCCAACGCGAGCGTTCCTCATTGCCACGGGTCGCCCTCGCCGGCTACACCAACGCCGGCAAGTCGACCCTGCTGAACGCCCTCACCGGCGCCGAGGTCGAGGTCCGCGACCGCCTCTTCCACACTCTCGACCCGACCACTCGCACCTTCGAGCTATCCGGCCGCGACTACCTGCTGACCGACACCGTCGGCTTCATTGAGAAGCTGCCGCACCAGCTGGTCGAGGCGTTCAAGGCGACGCTCGAGGAGACGGTGCTGGCCGACCTGATCCTGCACGTGGTCGATGCCTCGGCGCCCGAGGAGCGGCGGCTCGCCTACATGCAGGCGGTCGACGAGGTGCTGGAGGAGATCGGGGCAGGCGACAAGCCGCGCCTGCTCGTCTTCAACAAGGTCGATTTGCTGGGCGCCGACGAGCGCCGCGAAGGCGAGCTCGACCACCCCGAGGCGGTGCAGGTCTCGGCCCAGGAGGGGGAGGGACTCGACGCGCTGCGGGAGCGGATCGAGGCGGCC
>Ga0207656_10000184_pt1 | contig 22537 bp, 30 predicted proteins | sample KBSCornC12_FD_184297 | JGI IMG/M metagenome (GOLD analysis project Ga0207656, IMG submission 184297) | Corn rhizosphere microbial communities from Kellogg Biological Station, Michigan, USA - KBS Corn C1-2 (SPAdes) (version 2) | ecosystem: Host-associated > Plants > Roots > Rhizosphere > Soil ...
GTTTATCGTGGCGAGCGGGCTTGCCCGCGTTGGGCTGCGAAGCAGCCCCAATAAGGCCGCTGCATTCCTCCAGGTCGAACCGGGGCGCAGGGTTTCAGGGCTGCTGCGCAGCCCAACGCGGGGCAAGCCCGCTCGCCACAACAGGCCTACAGGGACCGCTGCATATGCGTCGTCCGCCATACCGGGTCTGCTTCCACATCCACCACCTCGAACCCCTGCCGAACCCAGAACTCAATCGCCCCCGGCAAAAATGGGTGGGTATGCAGGTACATCACCTCAACCCCATCCGCCTGCGCCAGCGCTTCCAGTGCGCGGTACAACTGCCTCGCTAGGCCAAAACGGCGACACCCTGGCGCTACGAACAAGCGCACCACTTCCACCGTCTTGCGGCCTTGGTAATCCAGCTGAGGGAAACGCCCGTCATAGGGCAGATAGCCAATAGCCGCGACGACCTGGCCTTGTTGGCGCACAATCAAGAAACGTCCGTCACCGTGAAGGTAGCTGGCCTCAAACTGCGCCAGATCAGCCGGTAGACCAGTTGTGCCGAGCTTGGGGAAGAGTTCGGCACGGGCCTGCAGAACAAAATCCAGCACGTCGGGAATATCGCCGGCGGTGACCACTTGAACGTCCATCATCCGACCATTCGCTCATAACGCAGGTAGCCATTGGAGTCAGTGCCCACACACACGAACCCCGCGCCCTCGTACAACCTGCGGGCGGGATTATCCGGGTGCACGCTCAAACGCCATCGGGTAAAACCCGCCCGCCCCGCTGCCAGCACATAGGCGTCCAACAGCACGCGGCCGATGCCCTGATGCCGGAATGCGGCGCCGACATTGATCGTGCTCAGTTCGGCAAAACCGTCCTCCGCAGCCCACAGCGAATATCCGGCGAACTGCCCGTCCCGCATCACTACGGTCATACGCTCAAAGTTATCGACCCAACGGGTCAGGTGACGCTCCATCTGGCGCCGCCATCCGACTAGGTGGGCCGGCTCCCATTGCTGGATGTAGCCCAGTTCGCCGCGGTAGATCGAAGGGAGGTCAGTCACTAGGGCCGGGCGCAATACCAGTGCCGTCATTTGTTATTCCCGAACATGGAAGTTAACTGCTTTCGGCGAGTCAAATAACGCTTGTACTCCTGCTGGTACTCGAGAATGGCCGTGGAGTCGCTACCAAAGGTAATAATCTCGGACAACTCCGACGACTCGGCATACGGCAAAATGGCATTAAGGGCCGCTTTTCTGGAATCCATAACGACGTAATTTCCAGAACTCAAGATATCGAGAATAAACACCGACAAACTCAAAGAATCATGCACAGCACTCGTCTTGGACAGCGAGCCTTCTGACATAACACTTGCGACACTTTTTACGGTAGCGAATCGCGGCTCCGGCAAATCATTTTGCGAGTCACAATGATAAAAAATAAACGAAGGATTGCATTTCGATTTCGCCAGGACAGCCACCTGCGGCCCCGACTCGGTATTTGACTGGCTGATGTCCACGTCTATGGCGTCGGTTCTTTTAGCCTGAAAAATCACTGGGCACACCTTCAGCGTGCCCTGCACATCTTTCCACTCGAAAAGCAGTGCGAAATCCCCGCCGGTTTTCTTCTCCCTTTTCTTGACCTGCAGCTCCAGCTTTTGAACATTAAGCTGAGCGCCCGATGCGGCAAAATATTTTTCATACCGAAGTTGCACAAGGTCAGCCTTGGAGGCCAGCAGTTGGATCAAGTGCCCGGAGAGTTGAACTTCAATGTTCTTCTTGGAGCAAACTTCTATAAATGCCAACTCCGCTTCTTGCACCACTTGAATAATGGCCCACATCTCAAATGAAACGAACGCAATCGGACAGGACAAGTAGTCTGTGTAATAGCGTGAAAAGTCACGCGTTTCATCCTTCAGCTCGCGCAAAAAAATCTTTCCCGGCTCAGCCGTGATACTAATCGAGCGACGTATGGCTTTTACTGTATGTTCTGCCAACTGCGGATGTTGGATATAGCAGTTCAAAAACGTGCGTGAACGTGGCGCTTTCAAAAAATCGACAACCACTCTATCCCACAGCACGCTTAGCTCATCGACGTCGAGCTCAATCCCTGATAGTTCGATGTTCCCCATTTCAACAGCCTCTGCGCGTACTTTAGTCTTCCAATCGGTTCCGCGAACTCAGGCCATCCATCTGTGCCGTAATCCACCGGCGACTATATTCCAGCACCTCGCCCCCCATCACCACCGGAAAATGAATAAACCCATGCGCCGCCTCCGGCAACAAATGCGCCTCAGCCCCCGGCCACCGCTCAGCGATCAACAGCGTGTCATCCTTCAACGGGTCCAATTCCCCCACAAACATCAACGCCGGCGGCAGGCCCTCGAAGTCGCCATACAACGGTGACAACGGCGGCTGCCGACGCTCATCATCACTCAACCCCGGGGTCAGCATGCGCAGCGCCTCGACCATGCCCGGGCCGTCCAGCAACAAGGTGTCCGGCCCCGCCGCGCGCACGCTTGGGGTGCCGGTAAGGTCGTAGACGCCGTAATACAACACCGCCCCGCATACGCGCTGGAGCAGTTGCGGCCATTGCTTCAACGCCAGCAATGTCGCCGCCGCCAAGTGCCCGCCGGCCGATTCGCCGACCACGAACACCGGCAGGCCGACAAATTCATCGGCCGTGAGCAACCAACGCGCCGCCGCCAGGCAGTCGTCCATCAGCCCTTGCACCGGCGTGTCGACCGCCAGCCGATAATCCACCGACACCACCGCCACCTCGCAGGCGTTGACCATGCCCAGGTTGAGGTCGTCATCCATCTGCGCATTGCCGATCACCCAACCGCCACCGTGGATATCCAGCACCACGCCCTTGGGCTTGCCGCTCGGCCGCAGGATGCGCACGGGGACAGAGTCGACCAGTTTGCATTCAGCAGCCGGCGCTTTCTTAAGCATTTGGCTGGTGCGCAACAGCGCCTGGATCAGGCGCGGTGTGACGCGATTACGGATTTTGAAGCGCGGCATCCAGGCCAGCTTCTGGTTGAAGCGGCGCATCTCGGCCAGTTCCGGGTCACTGGCGGGCCAGGTTCTGTGGGCCATCAGCGGTTATTCCGCAGGATCGAAAAGTTCAGCGCCGCTGCCACGCACAGCCACGCCAGGTAGGGGAACAGGATCAAGCCGGTGATCAAATCCAGTTGCACCGCCAGTACCACCATGGTCGCCACGGTCAGCCACAGCACCGCAATAATCACCATCCCGGCCAGGATGCGATGGGCGCCGAAGAACACCGGCGTCCACAAGGTGTTCAACGCAATCTGCGCGGCCCACAAGGCCAGCACCATTTGGCTGCCCGGGATAAGGCTGAGGCGGTAACCGGCCCAGGCCAGCAACAGGTAGATAATCGTCCAGGCCACCGGGAACAGCCAGTTGGGTGGGGTGAAGCTGGGTTTGACCAGGGAGTCGTACCAGGCTCCCGGCTTGAAGATAATGCCGGTACTGGCAGCGGCGGCGCAGGCGAGCAGGAAGATGAAGAAGGTCATGGGCGGTCCTTGGCTGGGTATTTCAACTTTGACGCGTAGCAAGCGGGTAAAAGTTCACTGCGATTCAGGGCATCACGATGTTCAGCCAAGGCCACCGCGCCTGATAACTGCGGGCCTTCTGCACAAACAACGCCCGCTCAGGATGCAGTGGGTTGATGCGCAACACGCCCTGCTCCACATCTTCCAAGCCATAAGGCGCATACACCTCCCCCGTGGCAATCTCCAGGCCGATGCACGTGCCCGCCACCAGGTAACGGTCAATCCCCTGCCTGGCCGTGTGCAACTGCGGGTAAGGCCGGCCAAAGCGCTCGCCGTACCACAGATGCACCCGCGCCTGGTTCTTCACCTCGACGTTGACGCCCAGGTCCTGGAACAAGCGCTCGGCCGCACGGATCACTGCGTCTTCAGCCTCGTAGGACAGGTCGGTATCGAAGTAGAAAACGTCGTAGTCCTTTACGCCATGGGCCGCCGGCAAATTCGACTGATGATTCCACACCGCCTGGAACAGGCAGCCCGCCGTGAGAAAGCACTGGTCCACACCCAGGTCGGGCAGGCGCGCGGTGATTTCGGCGTTGATGGGGTTGGCCATGGCCAGGTTGAGCAAGGTTTCGACAGTCAATGTCATGGGCTCTCCGTTATCCGTGACGCGCTCGAACGGCAGAGGTTACACCACGGTGTGGAGGGTTTCGTGACAGCAGGATTTCTATACACTTTGCCGCGGGCTAAAAACCGGCCCCAATCGTCAAGGATAAAACGATGCGAATCACCACCATGGCCCTCGTTGCCACCAGCAGCCTGTTGCTAACCGCCTGCAGCGAGAGCCCTTCCGACACCGACATTCAAGCCGCCCTGCAACCCCGCCTGGAAGGGGCTTCCTGCATCAGCGCGCCGATGTTCAAAGACTTCCCCGTAACCCTGGGCGACAGCTTCACCCGCAGCGTGTCCAAGGGCAACGCACAGGCCTTCGATGCGCTGGTCGATGCAGGCCTGTTGGTCAAGAGCGACCAGACCTACACCCTCACCGAACCAGGTAAAGCCGCCCACGTGCCCCAGGCCTCCGGGTTCTGCTACGCCCAGGGCTATGAAATCGCCAGGGTCCAGAGCACCGAGGTCAACACTGACCAGATGGGACCGGCCGTGGAAAAATCCTGGCAGGTGACCGTGGACATCCGCCAGAAGCCCGTCGCCCCGTGGGCGAAAAACCCGGCGATTGAGAAACTCACGCGCCACCCGGAAAACCTCTCCGAAGCGCCAAAGACCTACCACGTGACCGTCGGCCGGGTGAAGGGTGAACCAGGGTTGCAGTTGATCGACCCGCGCTTTTCGATCTCACGCGGGATCAGCGTCAGCCAGGGCTTCTGATCTCAGCCCTTTAACTCACTAGCCCGATGCGCCGCCGCGTCGTCGTAAACCACATACAACGACTCGGCGACCTGGCTCTTGATGGCCTTGGTGGACTCAAGGCCCAGTACAAAACCCTCGGCCTTGCCGCCGGCGCGGTTGAGTTCCTCAGGGGTGGCGGCGCCGGTGATGGCGTCGAACAGCTTGGTGGCATGGGGGCCGACGCCCTTGGGCAGGCTGATCTGGTCGATGGACATGGGCGATACCTTAAAAGAGAGAATTCGGTAGCGCGTGGAACCACTGCCGGGGTGGCATGGTAGACCGGCTGGCACAGAAAGGCGCGGCTTTTGCGCATATCGCGCTCACCGGGCGGCCTTTTTCATGACACTGCCCCACAACACCGTGATAGCGCTAAGCTGGATCCCCCACCCGCCCCGCAGGCCCAGCACCATGACGCTCTCCCCCGACTTCACCCCCTGGGCCTCCCTGCTCGGCGGCGCACTGATCGGCCTCAGCGCCGGCCTGTTCATCCTGCTCAACGGGCGCATCGCCGGTATCAGCGGCCTGCTCGGCAGCCTGCTGGCCAAACACGCTGAAGGCCGCGCCGAAAAAGCCCTGTTCCTGCTAGGCCTGCTCGCCTCGCCCTGGCTGTGGTCACTGTTCGCCACCTTGCCCGGCGCGTCGATCCAGGCCGGTGGCGCCGCGCTGGTGCTGGCGGGGCTGCTGGTGGGCCTCGGCACCCGCTACGGCGCCGGCTGCACCAGTGGGCACGGGATCTGTGGGCTGTCACGCCTGTCGCTGCGCTCGCTGGTGGCGGTGGCGTGCTTCATGGGCAGCGGGTTTGCCACTGTCTACATCATCCGCCATCTGATGGGAGCCTGAGCGTGCGCAAACTGACCGCCTTGATCGCCGGCCTGCTCTTCGGCCTGGGACTGTACCTCAGCGGCATGACCAACCCGGCCAAGGTGCTCGGGTTTCTCGACCTGGCCGGCGAATGGGACCCGTCCCTGGCGCTGGTCATGCTCGGCGCGCTCGCCGTCAGCAGCGTGTTCTTCTACGTCGCCAGACAGCGCCGCACCGCGTTGCTGGGCGCGCCGATACAGATGCCGACCAGGCGCACCCTCGACCGGCGGCTGGTGCTCGGCAGTGTGGTGTTTGGTGTCGGCTGGGGGATCGCCGGGCTGTGCCCCGGCCCTGCGGTGGCGCTGTTGCTGACCGGGCAATGGCAGGTGGGGGTGTTCGTGCTGGCGATGGCGCTGGGGATGTGGCTGTTTGAGCGGATTGAGGCGCGCAGGTTGGCCAAGGCTTGAGGCACGGGCAGGCGTTTGTGCTTTATCTCCATCCGCCTGCGGCCTACATTGAACGCCTTATCGATCAACCCCGAGGTCAGCCCCCATGGCACGCATCGTCCGGATTCACGCCTACGGCGACGCCAGCGTCTTGAAACTCGAAGACGTAGACGTCCCCGCCCCCGCCGCCGATGAGGTCCAAATCGACGTCAAAGCCTTCGGCCTCAACCGCGCCGAAGTGATGTTCCGCAACCACGCCTACCTGCAGGAAGCCGAATTCCCCAGTCGCCTGGGCTACGAAGCGGCCGGTGTGGTGATAGCGGTCGGCACCGGTGTCACCGACCTGCAGGTGGGCGACGCCGTCAGCGTCATCCCACCGCTGGACATCGCCCGCTGGGGCACCTATGGCGAAGTCGCCAACGTGCCCGCCCACCTCACCGTCAAACACCCGCAAAGCATCAGCTTTGTGCAAGCCGCCGCATGCTGGATGCAATACGTCACCGCCTGGGGCGCCCTGGTGGAACAGGCCAAACTGACCCAGGGCGACACCGTGCTGGTCACCGCCGCCTCCAGCAGCGTCGCCCTCGCCGCCTTCCAGATCGCCCGCAGCGTCGGCGCCACCGCCATCGGCGTGACCCGCACCCGTGCAAAAAAACAGGCGCTGCTGGATGCCGGCGCAGCGCACGTCATCGTCAGCGACGAAGAAAACCTGGCCGAACGCGTGATGCAACTCACCCACGACCAAGGCGCCCGCGTGGTGTTCGACCCCATCGGCGGGCCGGGCTTCGAAGCCCTCACCCAGAGCATGGCCCGAGGCGGCATCTTGCTGGAGTACGGCGCGCTGAGCTCGGAGCCGACGCCGTTTCCGTTGTTTACCGTGTTAGGCAAATGCTTGACGCTCAAGGGGTATCTGTACGCCGAAATCGTCGCCGACCCGGCGGCGTTGGCGCGGGCCAAGGCGTTCATTCTGGACGGGCTGGCGTCGGGCGCGTTGGCGCCGGTGATTGCGAAGACATTTGCGTTGGATGAGGTGCAGGAGGCGCATCGGTTTTTGGAGGCGAACCAGCAGGTGGGGAAAATCGTGGTGACGGTGTGAGGGCGGTGTCCTAGGACAATTCCCAAAGCTGGGCAGTGGCTTGCCCGATTGCCTACGCGTGGGTCAGAATCCGCCGGCTTGTGCGCTGGGATGGTCGAAACTAAGGTGGCGCGGTCGCTGAATTTCTCGGTGATCGGGTTTAGTAGCCTGATGGTTCAATTACGTTGAGTGCACAAGCTTCATCCATCTGACGTTCCTGTCTGTGCTTGATGGTGGCTGTGCGTAGGGCGCCCTCGGGCGCGCCGGCTTTGCGTAATTCCCCGGTCTACTAACCTGCGTACAGCTGCCACCCTCTCGTTTAGTAGCGATGGGGTGACGGCCAAACTAGGGAATTACGAATATGTGCAAAGCCTCATCTGACCCAACCATCCTCTTTACCGTCAGTTCCGACGCCAGTACTGAAAGCCTCATTACCAATAGCTACGAGACCTTTAGCTCGGTTAGCACTCTTCTGCTCGATCTCTCGGAAGACCTCAGCGGTAAGCACCGTGACATTGCACTGGCGATTCACCAACTGAGCGAATTGGGTGTGCTCATGACGGCAAGACTCCTCGACCGCGAAGAACCGTGCCTTCGTTGAATAACACAAATTCCAGCCACTAGCTGAGTGCTCGCCGAATCGTCGTATGCGGCAGTTACGATTCGGCGACTTTGCTACCCATGAAATTGATCAATTCCGGAGCCGGGCTAAGCCTTCGACTTTACCGATGAAGTTCCGGGTCTGCTTTCGGCCAGGAGCAGACATTCGAACCGCTGACCAATACACTGCCGCGACAATCGTACTCAAAACTTTTAGTGCAAATGCTCCCGCAGGAAGAAGGGTTTCAAATGAGTCTTGATCTGTACCTGGAAGCTGATAATGCGCTCACAGCCCCGATACTGGGAAAAGCCTTACAGAATGCTGGCGCCTGGGAAATCAACGCAGTTGGCGGCGGTTTGGAAGCTGCCTTTATCTCGGGACTAATGCTGAGTACCGATGGCGTAATCGCTGACTCTATGATTTACGCTGAGGATATGAAGGGTGTCGACTTCAGTGTCGCTATGCGTTGTACCATCAGAATCAAAGGCCCTGAGCCGGAGGGGCAGTCTGCTATGGAAGATCTGGACAAAATAGCCCAATCCATCGCTCAGGTGTGCTCGTCCCTCTTCCTGATAAGCTTCCAGTTTGAAGAAACATTGTACTGGCGGGATGCTACGGGGCTGCATCGTCCTTAATGCCAGAGCCTCCAAAAACATTGACGAATCTGCCTGACCGCACCCTGTCTACTATTGGGCATTTGCTGCCCATCTCGACGGAATTGGCTATTAATTGCTTTCCGTGAAGGGCCGCTTTGGGTCGATTTCTGCCTGTAGCCACCGTCAGCTTCTGGCCGATCGCTGCCCTTGGCGAGAGGCAGAAAACGGCTAAAAGCAGCTGCTCATAGGTGTCTAGGAGACTAGGGACCATTCAATCATAGGCTGGAGATGTCTACGGTGCCGGGGGTCAGGTGCCGGGGGTCAGACCACGTTTTCAATAATGATGGTCTGCCCCTATTTCTGCGTTTTCCACACAAGGCTTACAACCCAAGCCCATACTGAAACAACGCCATATCCATCACCCGCGCCGTAGGATACGGCAGCTCCAGACGCCCCGTTTTCAACGGCAGGGGTGAAGGATTCAGTTGGTCCACCACGCCCGCCAACGCCGTCAGCCCCTTCCCGCTGGCGGTGGTGATGAACGCGCGACGTGGGAACAGATCGCGGCAGGCGGCAATATAGAAACGGTCCAGCGCCGGGCACTCTCCCCAGACCCCCATCAGGATTTTGGTCTTGAGGGTGTCGGTCCAGGAGACGTTGGTGGCCAAGGTCTCCATGGAGGCCAATACGCTGTCCAACAAGGCTTGGTTGTACGCCAGGTCCGGTGCGCCGGGTGCGAAATTATCCAGGGACAGTTCAAACAACTCCGGGCCCTGGCCGGTAAAAAGGCGCTTGGCCAAGGCTTTCATCAGGTCCAGGTTGCTGTTCTGCAGCAGGCCCGAGGAGCCACGGAACATCCCCCAGTTCGCCAGGTAGAAGCCGATATGCAGGGCGGTGGTGTCGATCTGTTCTTCGCTGATGAGGTCAGCCCAGCGAGGGCGGGATTTGTCCCAGATGTATTCATAGAGAAACTCCCACGCCTTGAGTCGGGGGTAGTCGTTACCCGGTGAGGGCTGGATATTCTGGTAGTAGATCTGGGCGTAGCGATTGACATCGAAAATCATCATCTGGCTTCCTGCGCACGGCGTTCCTGTTGATCACATCAGCAGAGGTTATCGACAGCGCGGGCGAGATATTGAATACGCCCTCCCCCAAGCACCCGCCCCACGTTTACACTGGCGCCTTTTGCGCCGCTCACGCAGGGAAGCACTCGATGTCCACCGATCCGCTATGCCTGGTTTTTGTCCCCGCCCTTGTGGCTGTACTCACCGCCGCCGAGGCGAAAAAAGGCACGCCGCTGACCGAAGCCGAAGTGTGTGAAATCCGCGATGCAGCCACCTGTATCGCGCTGCCGTTCAGCACCGCGCTGGCGATGGAAACCGAGCGAGGTTATCCAGATATCGTCGCCGAAGACTGCTGGAGTGAGTGGCAACGGCTACGTGCTTCGGTTGCCTGACCCCGCTTATCGACCCCCTTACGAATGGAATCGACACCATGCTCAACTCCCCGCGCCCGTTCAAGCCACTCATCTGCCTCCCCCTCCTCGCCGCCCTCACCGGCTGCGGCGCATTGACGGATGTGCGCTCGTTCTCCACGCCCTACGCCACGCCCACCAGCGCTGAAACCGTGCGCCTGCGTGTGATGAGCGATGGCATGGTGCGCGCCGTGCCCAATTCCAACTGCATCAACTTCCGCCTGCCCGGCGCGGGGGTGATGGTGGCCAATCGAGAGGGCTATGCAGACCGCAACGGCGAAAGCCTGGGGATGGCGCCCGTGGAGCGGTCTTCGGAGGCCACGGTGATGAGTGAACTGCGGGTGCCGGCCGGGCAGCCCATCGCGTTTCACTACATCGGCAATCGTTGCTACAACATGTTCACTTTCGTGCCTGAGGCGGGGATGGACTATGAGCTGGATGCAGCGGGTCGCTATAAGTGCGGGGTGACGCTCAAGCGCATGTTGGTCGGCAAGATTGAGGGCACTCGGGTGCCGTTGGGTGAGAGCAAGTTGTGCAATTGGGGCGATAACTTCTGAGCCACGTCTCGCCCTCAGCTATGCAACGGCAACGCCACCCCGAACAACACAAAGAACCCACCACAGACTTTATTGAACCGCCGCCCGGTGCGGGCCAACCATGGCCGCACCCGGTGCGCGGCGCTGGCCACCAGGTATTCGACCACGAACTCCACCACGGCGTAGGTCAGCGCGATGATGGCGGTCTGCGTGATGATGTTTCTGTGGGGGTCGAGGAAGGGTGGGATAAACGCGGTAAACAGCAGCAACGCCTTGGGGTTGGAGAGGGCCGAGACCAACCCTTGGCGGAACAGCGACCAGCGTCGCAGGCTGGAAGTGGCCGCTGTTTCCAGACTAACGGGGGCGGCACGCCACAGTCCGTAGCCCAGCCAGATCAGGTAGAGCCCGCCGGCAATCTTCAAGGCCGTGAACGCGGTGGCCGAGGCCTGGATCAGTGCGCCCAGGCCCAGCGCGCACAGCGCAAGCACCAAGGCAAAACCGAGCACGCCGCCGCTGATGGTGAACAGGGTTCTGCGACTGCCGTGCAGCGCGCCATGGGTCAGCGCCAGCAACGCATTCGGACCTGGCACCACGGATATCCCGCAGCAGGTGATCAGGTAGAGCAACCAGGTCTCGAAGGGCATGATCAAGTCCGCAATGGGTGGTTTTGACTGCTATCTTGCAAATGAACAACGACCGTGAAAAGCGCATAATTCACGTCGCAGCCATTCGATTAACGAATAAAGGTTATCGCCATGTCTTCCAGCGATTTGCAGATCGATTGGCTCAAGTGCTTCGTCGCCGTGGTGGATGCCGGTTCGCTGTCGGGGGCGGCCCATGAGGTGAACCGCTCGCAGTCCGCCGTCAGCATGCAGATGAAAAAACTCGAGGCTGCCCTGGGCCGGCCCTTGCTCAACCGTGGCCCGCGGCACCTGCAACTGACCGATGACGGCCAGACACTGCTGGGCTATGCCCGTCGCATGCTCGCCCTGCACGCCGAGACCCAGGCAGCGTTTCACGGCGAGGCGTTGACCGGGCGTATCCGCCTGGGGGTGGCCGAGGACTACGCAGCCAAGTACCTCACGCCGCTGCTCAAACGTTTTGCGCCGCGTTATGCGGGGGTCGACATCGAGCTGACCTGTGAACAGTCGACCGCCCTGATCCCGCGTTTGCGCAGCGGCGACCTTGATCTTGCGCTGGTGTCCAGGGACTCGCCGCACACAGGGACGTTTCTGTTCAAGGAGCCGATGGTGTGGGTCGGCTCCGCGCAATTCGAGCTGTGGCGCCGCGACCCGGTGCCTATCGCCGTCTACGAAAGCGAAAGCCTGGCGCGCCGGTATGCGGTGAATTCACTGGCGCAACAGGGCCGCCAGTTCAAAGTGGTGTACAACAGCTCCAGCCTGGCCGGCCAGCTCGCCGCCGTGGAAGGTGGGCTGGCGATTGCTGCGATTACAGAGTGCACCGTGCAGCCGTCCTTGCAGGTCTTGAGCAGCGAACACGGCTTGGGCGCTATCGAACCGATGGAAGTGTCGATTCTACGTAGTCGGGCTTCGCGCGGATCCAAGGCGGTCAACGGCCTGCATGGGTTTATCATCAGTGCGCTTAGAGCTCAGGCGTAGCCCTGGCGCGTCGCGCTATCTGGACACCGAGGTGATCCCATAGCAGCCTCGCTGAAGCTCGACAGCGCCTATAATTGATCTGCATTCGGAGCTATACATGGCCCTGTCCAAACGTGAAACCGTTGGTATCGAACGCCAACTGGTCGCAGCACTGACTGACGCCTGCGAAACAGCGAAGGCTGAAATCCCGGGGTTTGAATGGCTGACGCACACGGTCAACTACGCCGACTTCCCTCAAAGCCTGCGCACCACCTGGGTCTTCGACACCCGCGCCAATAAAGACCACGCGATGGCGACTGGGTTGGACGCACGCATCCGCGAACTCACAGCCGCGGCCCTGCACGATGCCGACATCCCACCCGTGCCGTTGCCGCGCTGCGTTCAACTTGACTCCGAAGAAGCCTGCCAAACCCAGCACGGCGGCAATTGGCGTTTGCGCCTGACCCGCTCAGCCAACTAGAGCCTGGCGCCCAACTGCTGGATAATGCCTCGCCCTGCTCTCCGCCCGCTGAAAAGGAAATCCCGCTCCATGAAGTTGCCGCTTTCCGCTGCCCTGCTCGCGTCTGCCCTGCTGTCGCCTTCGATGGCCCACGCCGACGACGCCGCCCTGGTCGACACCCTCAAGGCCTTCACCCGCTGCGACGCGAGTTTTTTCAGCAGCCTGAACACTCACCGCGACGCCTGGCAGGCCTACGCGCCGCTCAAGCAAGAGAAGGACTTCAGCTGGATCGCGGTACGCGATCGCACCGACCCCAAGGCCACCGCCGTGCCGGTGAGCGCGCCGGCCATCGCCGGTTTGAAGTTGCTGTCCTACAACGATGAGGTCAGCGATCTCGGCCCGTTGGGCCTGTATTACTTCTGGGGTTTCACGGTGGACGGCAACATTGATGAGGTCGCGCAGCGCTTTGCCGCACTGCTGGACCAACCCGCAGCGCTGCAAAAAGGCGAAGGGCAATACACGCGCAGCGAGCTGAAGGTGGGCAACAGCTGGCAGGCGATCAAGCCGATGCCGGGCAAGGCACCGGGGCTGCGCCATGTGGAGCGGGTGCTGATCGTGGAACCGGAGGGCCAGCATTCCCGTGTGAGTTGTTCGGTGCAGGGCGGTGTGACTCCCGGCCTGGTCGCGCTGCTGCGGCCGGACATCGCGCCGGTCGATTACCCGCGCACAGTGGCCGACACCAATCTCGCCGATGTGCCGGTACCGCCCACTGTGCTCCAGAGCCTCGATGCACCGTTGTTGCAGCCCAGGTTCAAGACGTTGAGCTACACCTACCTGTCGAGGAATGCCGCGGGCAAGGACGCGCCGATCACCATCCGGTTCAAGGCCGAGGGCGGTTTGCTGGTCAAGAATGAGGCCTACGGCAGCGCCTTCAACGTGGACCGACTGATGTTGGCGGACCTGATCCAGCTGAAATCGAAAATGAACGGTGTAGGCGAAGGCCAGGTGCTGCAGACCCGCGAGGCCGAGGTAAAACTGCCGACCAGTTGGGCACCGGGCCAGACCCTGAGTGCGCACCTGAAGATGGCCAATGTGCCGGTCAAGCCCACTGACAAACCGACCGAGACCACCTTGACCTGCAAGGTCGGCGAGCGCTTCCCGGCGCGCCAGGTGTTTGCATCGTTGACAGGCGATGCCATCCGGCTGGCCTGCGAACAGGACGGCTACACGTCGTCGCGCGCGTTTATCGAGGACCTGGGGGTGGCCCTGACGCTGGAGTCGACGTCGAGCCAGACCCACTATGTGAATGAAATCCAGACGCTGGATGTGGTGCGCTGATTAGGCGCTCCACGCCACGCAAGAACACACCGACGCGCCGGCTGATCGCCCATTGTGTTTTAGCCGCAGTCGTACTCAACGTGTGATGAACGGGCCTGTCCACCACAATGAGCCCGCTCACCACAAGGAATGAAGAGGCGGTTAGAAGTGCCGTATGAGCGAACCAAACAGGTCCCCCCGGGGCATTTGGCTCAACGGGATTTCAGCGTTCTCGAACCACTGCGCACTGGCTTCGGGATGGGGGCCGCTCAGGATCACCACGCCCTTCTCGAAGGTATACCGCGCCGCCGCAATGTCGCCGTTGCGGTAGGTGGCGATGGCCGTGTAGGGCGCGACCTTGGGGAAGTACGGGCCGTCCTGGAAGAACACCTGGTCAGGCTTGCCGTCCCAAGTGACCTGCACGGCGGCGTCGGCGCTGTCGGGCACTTCGAAACCGGGGCGGCCGGCTTCGCCGTCGAGGTCCACCGGGATCAGGCCGAGGTTGCTGTCATCCGCCAGGTAGGCGCCCATGCACAAGCCCAGGTAGCGCCCGCCGTTGGCCACGTAATCGCGGATCGCCTCGCTGCGCGCATCGCCGATGCTGCGCAGCGCGCCGGGGATGTCCTGGCCGCCGCCGGGTTGCACGTAGAGGTCGTAGCGCGCCAGGGTTTGCGGGGTGATGTCGATGGGCTCGTCGGCGCCCACGAAGTCGATACGGTAGTTGGGGTTGATGCGCTGCAGGGCCTTTGCCACGTTTTCCGAACAGTCATCGCAGCCTGCCGGGCCACGGTAGATGGCGACACGGGTGATAGGCGCCGAGGCTTCGGCCGGTGACGGCAGCAAAAGGGCAAAGGCAAACAATGTGGCGACGACAGCTCGCAGGTTCATGGTCGAGGACTCCTGAAGGACCACGCAAAGCCTATAGCGATTGCACCGTTGAATCCGTTAACAGTTGTAAACAACGCTCAGTTGGGGATAACTGGCGGTCGAGCCCCGTTCCGAGAGTGCCCATCATGTTTGAACTCGCCGCCCTCATTACCTATGTCGCCGTCGTGATCGGCCTGTTCCTGATCCCCGGCCCGTCCGTGTTGCTGGTGATCACCCGCACCGTGCAGGGCGGCCGCAAGGTCGGGGTCGCCACCGGCCTGGGGGTGGCGTGCGGCGACCTGCTGCATACCCTGGGCGCGGCGCTGGGCTTGTCGGCGATCCTGATGACCTCGGCCACCGCATTCAACGCGGTGAAGTGGGCCGGCGCGGCTTACCTGATCTACCTGGGCGTCCGCGCGTTCATGGCCAAGACCGGCACACAGAAAGGGCTGACGTTGCCGGCGGTCACGCCGCGCCAGGCGTTTTTCCAGGCGGTCGGTGCCGAGTTGCTCAACCCGAAAACCGCGATTTTCTTCCTGGCCTTCCTGCCGCAATTCGTGCACCCGGAAGCCGGCTCATCACTGGTGCAGTTCGCGGTGCTGGGTTTGATTTTCTCGGTGCTCAGTGCGGTGTACACCAGCCTGCTCGCCCTCGCCATCCGCCCCTTGAGCCGAGGCATCAAGGGGCTGTCCAAACTGCGGCGCTGGGAAGGAAAAATCATCGGCACGCTGTTTATGGGGCTGGGGCTGAAGGTGGCGTTGCAGCAGCGCTGAGGCTACTTTTTCACCGCCATCAGCAGGTCAAACAGCAATTGCGCCACCGGCGACAGTGCCCGCCCACGCCGGGATATCAGCCCCAGCGTGCGGCTGATCGCCGGGTCGGTCAGCGGCCGCGTGGCCAGCGTCGCATGCCCATTGGCCGGCATCGCCAATTTGGGCACGACGCCAACACCCAACCCCGCCTCCACCAGACTCACCAACGCTGGCACATGCTTCACTTCGCAGAATGAGCGCGGCCGCACATCGCGGTGGGCCAGGGCCTGGTCGATCAAGAACCGATTGCCGCTGCCTTGTGCCAGGCTGATGTAGTCGACCCCGGCCAGGTCATCCCAGGTCAGGGAGGCGCGCTTGGTCAGCGGGTGACCGACCTGCAGTGCCACCACAAATTCTTCCTCCAGCAACGGCTGGAAGACCACATCGGCGTCCTGGGTGCCGATGTAGGTCAGGCCGAAGTCCGCCTCGCCCCTGGCCACGACGGTCAAGATCGCCGAGGACGACTCATCGATCACCCGCACCCGGATGCCCGGGTATTTGGCGTGGTATAGCCGAATCACATCAGGCAGGAAATACGCCACGGCAGAGGGCACGCAGGCAATCGTGACTTCGCCGGAGAGACGGTAGGCCAGATCGTGGAAGCCTATCAACGCGCTCTCCAGTTCATTCAGCACGTTGCGCGCACGCGGCAGGAACCCCCGGCCGATGGTGGAGAGTTCGACACGCCGCGTGGTGCGTTCGAACAACTGCACACCCAGCGCCTGCTCCAGTTTGTCGACTCGCCGGGAGAGTGCCGATTGCGACAAGTGCAACGCTTGGGCAGCCGCGCTGAAACTTCCCAGGTCGGCCACCGCGAGAAAACCGCGAAGATCCGCGAGATCAAAATTCATGCGTTTACCTCATAGATCACACTTTTATTTGCATTTCTCTTTTTAATCGCCGCGCTGCACGCTGTCAATTCAGTCGAATCAACGAGCCTTATCCATGAATAACAACAACGAACTGCCCGCCATTGCATGTGAAGACCTGCGCCGCCTCGGGAGCCTTGCCTTTCAAGGCCTGGGACTCTCCCAGCATGCCGCCAACCTGGTGAGTCACGTATTGGTGCTGGCCGATCTGTTCGGCTTGACCACTCACGGCTTGAGCCGCATCGAGTCCTACGGCGAGCGGCTTGAGTCCGGCGGTATTAGCGCCTCGGCCGAGCCGCTGGTGGAAAGCGTCGCGCCGGCGATTGCACGGGTTGAAGGGCGTAATGCGGTCGGCCCGCTGGTCGGCATGGTCGCACTGGAGGCCGGCATGCAGATGGCCCGGCAGTTTGGGATTGGCCTGGTCCTGGCCCGCGGCAGCAACCACTTCGGGCCTGTTTCGCCGTATGCCTACATTGCGGCCGAGCACGGTTTCGCCAGCATCATTGGCAGCAACGCGACCACCACGATTGCGCCATCAGGCGGCAGTGACGCGCGGCTGGGCAATAGCCCACTGGGTTTTGGCGTGCCGAACCCGGATGGCAACCACTTCATGCTCGACATGGCCATGAGTGTGGTCGCCCGCGCCAAGATCCGTAACGCGCTCACCCGTCAGGAACCTATCCCGGACAACTGGGCCACAGACGCCAACGGCAAACCCACCACCGATCCGCGCGCAGCACTGGACGGTTTTCTGTTGCCGATTGGCGGCCATAAGGGTTACGGCCTGGCACTGGTCGTCGACCTGTTGGCCGGCCTGCTGTCGGATGCGGCCTACCTGACCCACGTGAAGTCCTGGGTGGATGCGCCGGACGAGCCGCAAAACCTGGGGCACTTCTTCATTCTGATCAACACGGCGGGCCTGGGCTCCTCGGCCTGGCTGCAGGAACGCATGACCGACTTCGCCGCCATCCTGCACCAGAGCCCGCCCATCGATCCGGTTGCACCGGTGATTGTCCCCGGTGAAATCGAGTTGAAGAAGATGCAGCGCTATCTGCGCGACGGCGTGCCGGTGGAGGCCCCGACCCAGCGCTTGCTTGACCTGTACGCAAGCCGGGTGGCCTGAGATGAACCGATCCCCTTTCACACTGGCCCCCACCGGTGTGATCCGAGCCTCAATCAATGTGGGCAACCCTATCCTCGCGCGACTGGATGACGCCGGCCAGGCCGTTGGCGTATCGGTGGACCTGGCCCACGCCTTCGCCGCCGAGCTCGGGCTGACGCTGGCGCTGTGCGTGTTCAAGAGTGCCGGGGAATCAGTTGCGGCGGTTTCAGCGGGCCGCGCCGATTTCGGCTTCTTCGCCATCGACCCGGCGCGGGCCGAGCAACTGGCGTTTACCGAACCCTACGTGTTGATCGAAGGCTGCTACCTGGTCAGGGACGATTCGCCCCTGGACGACAACGCCCAAGTGGATATGCCCGGAATTGAACTGGTGGTGGGCAAAGGCAGCGCCTATGACTTGCACCTGACACGCGAGCTCAAGCACGCCACAATTGTTCGCTCCCCCACCTCGCCTGCCGTGGTCGAGACCTTCTTGGCCAGCGGTGCCAATGTGGCGGCGGGCGTGAAGCAGCAGCTGGAGTTCGATGCCGCGCGGTTGCCCGGCCTGCGCTTGCTGCCGGGGAGCTTCATGCAGATCCGCCAGGCCATGGGCGTGCCCCATGCGTATGGCAAGGAAGCCACCGACCTGCTGCACCAATTCGTCGAGCGGGCCAAGGCCAGCGGCTTCGTCGCCAAGGCCCTCGAACGCCACGGAATAGTGGGTGCCACCGTCGCCCACTGACAACGCCTGCGACATTCCCAATAAAAACAAGAGTACCTGACATGTTGGCATTTCTCGGCTTATCGATGGTCGTGGTGTTTACCTACCTGATCATGGCGAAGCGGCTTTCGCCGATTGTGGCGTTGGTCGTGGTGCCAGTGATCTTTTCGATCCTGGCAGGTTTCGCGCTCACCACTGACAAAATGATGCTCGACGGCATCAAGCTGGTCGCGCCATCGGCCGCCTTGTTGCTGTTCGCGATTCTGTTTTTCGGCGTGCTGTTTGACGCCGGCTTGTTCGACCCCATGATCAAACTGATCCTCAGGGTGGTAAACGGGGACCCGGTCAAGATCGCCATGGGCACCGCGATCCTGTCGCTGACCACCGCCCTGGATGGTGACGGCACCACGACCTACATGATCACCTGCGCGGCGATGCTGCCGCTGTACAAGCGGATCGGCATGAACCCGATGATCCTGGCGAGCCTGTGCGTGTTGTCGCTCAGCGTCATGGGCGGTATGACCCCCTGGGGTGGCCCGGCCACACGGGTGATCGCCGTACTCGGGCTGGATGCCGCCGAGTACTTCATCCCCTTGCTACCGACCATGGCAGTGGGTGCGCTCGGTGTGCTCTACAGCGCATTCCTGCTGGGGCGGCGCGAGCGCAGGCGCATGGGCGTGGTGAACCTGGCCAGTGGCGGTGATGATTGCTACATCGAATCGATCATCGGCCAGGGAGAACATAAAAAACCACGGATGGTGGTGCCCAACCTGATCCTCGTGCTGATCGTGATGGTGTGCCTGGTCACCGGGCTGCTGAATTCGGTGATCAGTTTTTTGCTGGGCTTCATGGTGGCGCTGGTGATGAACTACCCGCACCTGAACCTGCAGAAAGAACGGATGCTCGCCCATGCCGGCAATGCCATGGTCGTGGTGCTGCTGGTGTTTGCAGCCGGGGTGTTTGCGGGGATCTTTTCCGGCACCAGGATGGTCGACGCAATTGCCCAGTTACTGGTCCACGCCATCCCGCCGTCCTGGGGGCATTTGTTTCCCCTAGTGGTGGCAATTACTAGTATGCCGTTGACGTTCCTGCTGTCCAACGACGCCTATTACTTTGGCGTGGTGCCGATCCTGGCTAACGCGGCGGCGGCTTACGGCATCAGCCCGATGGACATTGCCCGCGCGTCGGTACTGGGTCAACCAGTGCATCAAATCAGCCCGCTGGTGGCATCGACCTTGTTGCTGGTGGGGATGATTGACCGAGACCTCGGGGACTTTCAGAAGAGCACAGTCAAGTGGGCGGTATTGCTCTCGCTGCTGATGATCGGGGTGTCGTTGTTGACCGGGGCGATTACGCTGTTCGTTTGATTGCAAGTGCGGCGGACCAGGTGTTTGATGAGCCTGGCCCGCTTTGCCTAGCCCGCGTCACTTGGCAAACGCATACTCCCCACCCTGCTCCACTGCCTTGCGATACGCAGGTCGGGCCTGGAATTTTTCTACCCAAGCCGCCAGGTGCGGGTAGGCCTGCAATTTGCCCTGGGCCCCGGCGACTTCGCCGATAAAGCTCATCTGGATATCCGCACCGCTCAGCTCGTCGCCCAGCAAGTACGCTTTATCCGCCAGCGCGTCGTTCAGATAACCCAGGTAGTTGGCCACTTCCGATTCGATACGCGGATGCAACGGCGCGCCGGCTTCACCCAGGCGGCCAACATAGAGGTTGAGCATCAACGGCAACATGGCCGAGCCTTCGGCGAAGTGCAGCCATTGCACGTAGGTGTCATAGGCAGCGCTGGCCGGGTCCGGTTGCAGGCGGCCCTGGCCGTGATGGCGGATAAGGTAGTCGATGATCGCGGCGGACTCGATCAACACCTGGCCACCGTCTTCGATCACCGGGGATTTGCCCAGCGGGTGGATGGCCTTGAGTTCCGGCGGCGCCAGGTTGGTCTTTGGGTCACGCTGGTAGCGCTTGATCTCGTAAGGCAGGCCGAGTTCTTCGAGCAGCCACAGGATGCGTTGCGAACGTGAGTTATTGAGGTGGTGGACGATGATCATTGAGTACTCCGTGGAGCGAAAGGATGTCTTGGAAACAGACTACGCCAGCGTCCGGGAGTGCCGACAATTAAATTTCAACGCGACAAACACGCGTGGTTACCATGGGGATCGATTTCACAGGAGTTCCTCCATGGACCTGAAGTTCAGTCACGTCGACATACTGGTTGAAAACCTCGAGGAGGCTTGCGCCTATTACGCGCACATCCTCAACGCACGCATCTCAAAGACTTTCGTGTGGGAACGCGGCGGTCTGCATGTGCGCTATGCCGTGGTGCTGATGGGGCAAGAGCGGTTCATGCTGGTCCAGCCGATTGTCGGGAATCTGCGCGAGCTGTTGGACGCCCACGGCGAAGGCATGATTTACCGCCACTGCTACACCACGCCGGACATCGAGGTCGCCTATGACGAGCTGATCGCCGCCGGTGTGCAACCCGAGAATGAAAACGGCGTGCCCCTGGCCCGCGAGAACCTGCAGTCACCTTCTGGCGGGCGCATTATCTGGCTGCCCAAGCGCTTCGGGCACTTCTCCATGGAGATCCTGGAAGAGAAGACACTCGAGGCGTTTATTGAGGAGGCGTTTGGCTGATCGACGCCCACGCCGCCTGGGCCAACAACGACGCATAGGCATTCGGGCTTTTCTTGACCCGCCCGGACAACCACGCCCGGGCGTAGTTTTCCGCTGCGCCAATGATCAGCGAGAGCAAAAGCTCGGCGGGAATGTGGCTGAACGCTTCAGCGCGGCCCTCCTCGCTCATCCACTCGGTCAATTGCCGATTGCGCTGTTTGTTGCGGGTGAGCAATTCATCCTTGAACGGGCCGTTGGCCACGGCGAAACGGCTCTGGAACACAAAGCGCGCCCAGTCGGGTTGTGCGTCCACCCACTCCACATAGCTGCACACCAACGCTTGCACACCTGCCTGGGCGGTTTGCGCCTGCGTCAGGTAGTGCTCACGCAGGGCGGCCTGGTCCTCCAGCGCGGCAAAAAACAGCGCGGCGACGATGCCTTCCTTGCTGCCGAAATGGTGGTAGATGGCACCCACGCTGGTGTCGCACCGCGCGCGGATGGTTTCGATGTTCGTGGCTTCAATACCCACTTCGTTAAAGCAGGCCAGCGCCTCGCGCAGGATGCTGCGCTTGAGGTCGCTGCGTCGGCCCGGGAAGGTGCGCTCGATCAGATCAGGTGCGTGCATGAAGTCGCTCGCCAAATGTGCGGAGTCTAAAGGTACAGCAGCCGCTAGAGAAGGCATGGCTTGACACTCTTGAGAATTACAGAATATTGTTCCGTCACAGAATATTATTCTGTAACCCTATCAGGAGGAAATCCATGAGTCAGTTTCTCAGCATGTTCAACAGCGTAGGCCCAGCCGCGTTCAGCCAGATGGCCTGCCAGGTGGCGCCCTACTTCAGCACCATCAACCCTGAAATCGCCGAACTGCGCCCAGGCCACGCGGTGGTCAACGTGCCGTTTCGCAAGGAAATCACCAACCACCTGGCCTCGGTGCATGCGATTGCGTTGTGCAACGCGGCGGAATTGGCCGGTGGGACGATGACGGATGTGTCGATTGCCCAAGGCGCCAGATGGATTCCCAAGGGCATGACCGTGGAGTACCTGGCGAAGGCCAAGTCGAACATCCGTGCGGTGGCGGATGGCAGTGGCATTGACTGGTCAACGGCTGGCGACAAGATCGTGCCGGTGGATATTTTCGATGAGGGCGGGGTGAAGGTGTTTACGGCGAAGATCACCATGAATGTGAAGATCGCCTGAGGCCGGGACGGCAGGCTCGGCGTTTGCCGAGCCATGCGTCACCTCACCATCGACCACAATGAAGCACCGACGCCGGTGATGCTCTCCCCCGCGATCAAGCCGGCAGCGGCGGTAATCGCAAAACGCTCGGTGAGGCTCGGCCAGCGGCAGCTCACCAGCCAGGTCAGTATGGCGCCCAGGGCCATCATCAGCGAAACCGAAGCCGGCAGCACGAAGGCCAGGCCCAATGCCGCGGCACTCGGCAGGAAGCGGGCGCGATGGGCAGGCAAGGTACTGTCCAGCACGCCGAGCAGCACGCCAACCAAGCCGCCGATGGCAATCGCCCAGCGGATGCTGGTCGACAGCGAGTCGAGCCCATGGGTGAGGGTTTGTGCCACCGCTTTCCAGGTGGCGACCGCCGGTGCCGGCCACTCTTCGGTGAGCAACATGGATTGCGGGTCGGGGATCAGTGCCAGGTAGGCGAATACACCGACGATACTGCCGATGAAAACCCCCAGGATCTGCGCGATCACTTGTTTGTGCGGTGTGGCACAAACCCTCA
>Ga0207656_10000187_pt1 | contig 22334 bp, 11 predicted proteins | sample KBSCornC12_FD_184297 | JGI IMG/M metagenome (GOLD analysis project Ga0207656, IMG submission 184297) | Corn rhizosphere microbial communities from Kellogg Biological Station, Michigan, USA - KBS Corn C1-2 (SPAdes) (version 2) | ecosystem: Host-associated > Plants > Roots > Rhizosphere > Soil ...
TTTCATTTAATAGCTCTCGCGCGCTCGTTTCGACTACGCTCAACGACCACAGGCCTCTTCCTGAGGACTTTACTTTAATCCTCGACTACGCTCGGATTTGAAAATTTGCCAATAGATTCTCAAAGGGAAAATCCAAATCCGAGCGTAGCCGAGGATTAAAACGAAATACATAGTAGAAGGCAGATGGTCGTTGAGCGTAGTCGAAACGAACATCAAGGAGAGCGTAGTCGAAACCAACATTTAGGAGACCATAGTCGAAATGAACAAGGTCATGCAGAGTCGAAACGAATGAGACCAAGCGGAGCCGAAACGAACGAGTCGGTTGGATCGTATTCTGTGAATGTGTACCTTTAGAACCTATCATTTGTAGAAGATTAAACACACCACGCTAATCATGTATTTATTTTTTCATAACACTCGCCTCTGCCGCGGACAAGTTATGGCAAAGCATGAAGGCCGACTCTTTGCCTCCTTTATTCATAACAAATGAAAAATCATTTTTTGCTTGGCATTGTTATGCTGTTTTTCTTCAATCACGAGGTTCGGGCTCAACTTCTTCATGATTACGAGCTCAATGGCGATTATTTGGATGCCTTTGGAGGAAATCCCATGATTCCTAATGGGGGCTCATTAACTGCAACAGAGTATGTCTTTGGTCCCGACCAGGGACCCAATGTCAGTGGTGTGATTGATCCCGGAACCTATTGCATCCAGCTTAAATTTACACCCATGGCAACAACCGGATGGCGGAAAATTCTTGATTTTAAAAACCGAACATCCGATAATGGCTTATATATTTTTAACAGTAAACTCCAATTCTATCCTTATCCTCCCGGACCTGATATTGCATTCTCTCCTGGTGTCCCTGTAACGGTGCTATTTACAAGAGATGCAACAACCGGTGAAATGAATGGATATGTAAATGGTGTTTGGCAATGGACAATTACAGACACCGGTAATGATGCCACTTTCACCGGTCCTGGCAATATAATTTATATTCTGATTGACGATTTACAGGTACCCGGAGAATCAATGTCTGGTTCATTGGATTTCTTTAGAATTTCCGGCTTAAATGTTGGAACCCTTGACCTGGATCTTGGTGATCCAGTATATACTTGTGATCCTTACGAAATTGACCCGGGAGTGACAGGGGTTGATTTTCATTGGAGTGATGGATCAACCAATCCAACCTTGCTGGTCACGGAATCCGGTACTTATGCACTGACGATTACAGAAGGTTGTTCCGGGATTGGAATTGATTCTGTAGAAGTAATTTTTGAAGGGGTACCTGATGGAGTTGATATTGGACCACCCGAGGTTACTATTTGCGAAGGAGATAGTTATGTTATTTCTCTTGATCCCACTATCGGCTCATATGAATGGCAGGATGGTTCCACAGATCCTGTGTATACCATTAGCACGCCCGGCGTATACCAGGTTTCCTTTGATGATGGTTGTGATATCACTACCGATGTAATCAATGTCATTGTAATGGATGGTCCTGCGCCTTTTTCCCTGGGAAGCGATGTCTCTTTATGTCCTGGTGAAGAAATCGAATTTTCTTTTGATCCTGCACTTGGAGATTTCCATTGGCAGGATGGATCTAATTCACCTGATTACGTCATTGACATGGCCGGGTACTATGAACTTACCATCAGTAATATGTGTGGCGAGTATGTAGATGATATAGAAGTTATAGGCCTTCCTTTGCCCACAGTGGATTTGGGGCCAGACGAAATTGAGCTGTGTGAAGGGCAGGAGATCAACTATAATTTTGACCCCGACTTAGGAGAGTATGTCTGGCAGGATGGAACCAATTCAGAAACTTATACGATCACCAATCCGGGTACCTATTCCGTAACGATGACCAATGACTGTGGTTCAGCAAGTGATCAGGTAGATGTTTTGTTGCAAAGTGCTCCTGATTTCGATCTCGGAGATGATATTACCATTTGTCCTGCGCAGCTTCCTATAACCCTTGATGTTGGTAATGCAACGAATGCTTCTTTCTTCCAATGGCAGGATGGATCTACCAACTCACAATATCAAGTGAATACAGGAGGAACTTATTCAGTAACAGTTTCTAATGATTGTTTTGCAATCGCCGATCAGATTGAAGTTGTTGTGGAAGATGCAGATCCTGTAGTAGTCTTGCCTCCGGATCAGACGCTTTGTCCCGGTCAAACATTCCTTATAGATGCCAGTGGCATCCAAGGAAATTATTTATGGCAAGACAATTCGACGTCTTCCACTTTCACTGTAAGCCAGGAAGGCACTTATTCTTTGTCAGTAACTAATCAATGCGGCACCGGATCCGATAGTGTTTTCGTTAATTACATCGACTCACTTTCTCAACCAGATCTCGGGGCCGATGTCAACTTGTGTCCCGGTGAACAATATATTTTCTATGCAGGAGTGCAAGGTGTAAGTTATACCTGGCAGGATGGCAGCACAGCAGATTCTCTACTGGTATCAGGCGCAGGTACCTATGCACTTACTATTGCTGATGCATGTACCACTGCTGTTGATTCTGTATCAGTAACGATCAGTAATAATCCTCCACAGGTGGACTTGCCTGCTTCATTGAGTCTTTGCCAATCCGATACCTTGATAATTGATCCGGGAATTTCAGGTGTGCAATTCATTTGGAACGATGGATCTGCATCCTCTACGCTGTCCGTTACTAATCCAGGCACATACAGTCTGACTATAAGCAACTCTTGTGGAACAGACGCGGATACAATTCAAATAACCGATGCTGGCTCGACCCCTGTTGTTGATTTGGGGCAAGATATTTCATTGTGTTCGGGTGATGTAAGTTTGATTCAACCGGTTTCATCCGGTGTCAATTCGTGGTTGTGGCAAGATGGCTCTATATTGCCAACATACACTGCATCTGGTCCAGGTATTATTAATGTTCAGGCGTCAAATAATTGTGGGGTGAGTTATGATACACTGGTAGTTTCTTCATTGCCAGACGTTCCTGTTTTACAACTTGGGTCTGACACAGCTTTATGTCCTGGCGAAACATTTACGCTCAACATATCAACAACAGGAGTAAATATTCTATGGTCGGACGGATCAACATCACCGGATTTTAATGTTTCCGGTCCGGGATTGGTTTATGCATCGATCACGAATAGTTGTGGAACATCCTCAGACACTATTGATGTAACTGCTCTGCCCGCAGCGCCAACGCTGAATTTAGGGAACGATCAATCACTTTGCCCGGGAGAAACCATTATGCTTTCTCCTGGCATCCCGAATGTCAGCTATCTATGGCAAGACGGAAGTACAAATTCTTCTTTTGCAGCAACACTTCCGGGATTGGTAATCCTTACTGTGAGCAATGCTTGTGGCTCATCAACGGATACCATTGAAATTATTGAGAATACAGAGGGACCTCAGATTCAACTTGGAAATGATATTGTTGCTTGTGAAGGTGATACAGTGACATTGAATGCAGGTATTTCAGGTGTTGATTATCTGTGGCAAGACGGCAGCACCTTGCCTTATTATACAACTTCTATTTCCGGAACCTATATTCTCCAGGTTAGTAATGCATGTGGCATAGATATAGATACTATAGTGGTGGATTTAAATGGTGAGCCTCCCATGCCATCACTTGGTCCTGATACATTAGTATGTGAAGGGGTTATATTTCAATTGTATGCAAATGCCGGTACCGGGACTTCAGTAGCATGGCAAGATGGTTCGAATTTTCCTGTGTATAATGTTTCTTCACCTGGCATTTATGTATTGACAGAGTCCAACCAATGCGGCACTTTAGCGGATACTGTCCTCATAACATACGAATCAGCACCCGGTGAATTCGATCTTGGGGCTGACACTATCTTATGTCCAAACGAATTCATTCTCTTGCATGCACCTGACACACAGGATTTATTAACCTGGCAAGATGGGAGCCATGATAAAACTTTGGTGGCGGATCATAAGCAAACCTATTCGTTGATGATCAGTAATCAATGCGGTAGTGCGGAAGATGAGATTAATATCAGTTTCGATGAAAGAATCCCCGTCATCAATATTGAAGACGAGGTTTCATGGTGTAAGGATGATATCATCACACTGGATGCAACACAGGCATTTGAAGCATCCTATGAGTGGAATACAGGAAGTCATTCTCCATCTATTCAAATCAATTCTCCCGGGTCATATAGTATCAGTGTCTCTACCGATTGCCAGGCCATTGAAAAAGTGGTCAATGTGGTCCCTGATGAAGACTGCGACCTGGGCATTTATATTCCATCTGTTTTTTCACCGAATGGAGACCAGGTCAATGATTTTTTTGAAGTCCAAACCGGGCGAGATCTCGATGTCGTATCCATGAGTTGTTTGATTTTTGATCGCTGGGGAAATAATGTTTTTAATTCCCACGAAATAAATTTTGCCTGGGATGGCAAGTTTAAGAATTCTTATCTGCAGCCAGGTGTTTATGCGTATGTGGTACGCGTAGAATATAGGGCTCAAGGCGAAATTCGAAGTTCTGAATTTGAAGGTGGATTAACACTAATCCGATAAACACGTTTGCTATTGTCCTTCGGCTTTGACATGTGTTCGTTTCGACTACGCTCAACGACCCTGCCGTGTTCGTTTCGACTACGCTCAACGACCACCAAAATCCTACTAAGACTTATACAATAATCCTCGGCTACGCTCGGATTTAGAACTTTACTGAAGCTGTATAAATTGTTTCATTTAACAATTACCGCCTTTTTTAAAAGTCATTTAGACAAAAAGGAGACCTGGACGTTTCTCATCCAGAAATTCCAAATCCGAGCGTAGTCGAGGATTGAAGAGAAATCCATAGTAGAAGGCTGATGGTCGTTGAGCGTAGTCGAAACGAACATAACGGGGAGCGTGTAGTCGAAACGAACATTCATTTATTCACTACTTTCACCCCCATGAAAAATTATTTCCTCTTCATAGCTGCTGCACTCTACCTCTTCTCCTGCAAAGAAACCGCTGTAAAGCAGCCTGCATATTCCCTCAATCAATTATCAGAGAAATATGTGCGCCTCGCGCTGGTCATCGGTCAGTATGACAATGTCTTTGTGGATGCCTATTATGGCCCCGATTCTTTAAAACCCATCATGAGGACTGATTCTATTTTTCCAAAAGACAGTTTATTAAATGAAGTCAAAACTTTAATTGAGGAACTGGATCCTTACATGAGCAATACCAATGCTGCAGATTCAATGGCTCGCCATCGGGCTTTGTGGATTCATGATCAATTAATGGCATTCAACAGGCGGGTAAAAATATTTGCCGGTGAATACGGGACTTTTGATGAAGAATCCAAAGATCTCTTCGGCGTTGCGGCACCAGTCTATGATGAAAATCATTATAAAGAAATAGTCCATCAATTAGATGCTGTACTACCAGGTAAGGGAACGGTGGCTGAACGTTTCCAGGCTTTGGCCAACCGGTTTATTATTCCAAAAGAGAAATTGGATACCGTTTTCAGAGCAGCTATTGCGGAGTGTCGCAAACGCACACTAACACATTACACACTTCCGACAAATGAAGATTTCAAACTTGAATTTGTCACTAACAAATCCTGGAATGGTTACAACTGGTATAAAGGCAATTACCAAAGTGTAATTCAAATCAATACCGACCTGAATATTTTCGTAGACCGAGCGATTGATGTAGGAAGCCACGAAAGTTATCCTGGACATCATGTGTATAATATGTTGCTGGAGAAAAATCTTTACAGGGATCAGGGTTTGTTGGAGATTTCAATGTATCCATTATTTAGTCCGCAATCTTTGATTGCAGAAGGTTCAGCGAATTATGGCATTGATGTGGTTTTTCCGGGAAATGATAAAATCACTTTTGCAAAAAATGTATTGTTGCCATTAGCCGGATTGGATACTACGGGCATTACTCTTTATTTCAGAGCATTGGAAGCCAAGAGTAAATTGAATTATATCCGAAATGAAGTTGGCCGTCAAATGCTTGGTGGTACGATGAATGAAGAGGAAGCCTTGCGTTGGCTGGAAGAATATGGTCTTTATAATCACGAGACTGCTCTTAAAGGAATTTCCTTCATCAAAGCCAATCGTAGCTATGTCATCAATTACAACTACGGCATGGACCTCGTTCGCGCTTATGTGGAGAAGAAACTAAATGGATCTAGCGATCCTGAGATGAAGTGGAAGGTGTTTGGGGATTTGTTGAGTAATGAAGTAAGGTTAAAGGATTTAACGCAATAGATCATTTCGGCCTCCATTTCGTTCGTTTCGACTCCGCTCAACGACCGGGGAACAGCATTTAACTTTAATGTTTCGACTTCGCTCAACATTGAGAATTCCTCATCAATTACAATCACTGTTTACTCTCAATTAGAGTCCAATTTTTAATTAAAGAACTGTAGAAATATAAAATTGACAATAGCGCACCTTCATTAAAAAACCAATCTATCCTTTCAGAGGTGAGCCACATTTTTATGTTGCATTTCAATTCGATTATATCTCCAATATTCCAAAAATTGCCTCCCATAGTGAATAAGAAATACAGGATATAAAATATTATCGCCACAATTGTAAATATCCATCTGGAAATTTTCCACTTAATAAAATATTTAGAAATTAGGAACAAAAAGATAAAAAAAATAAAAACCAAGATGTACCACTGTAAAATGAACAAGGCCATTACACTCCCAAGATAATGTAGATCCTTGGCGGTCAAGTGGCGTCCTTCAAAAACAATGATTAATAATACGGTCAACAATTGTACAAGGAGAATAATACCTAGTGAGAAAATTATCCTCGTAAATAAATTGCGCTGTCTTGGCATAAATCTCATTTATTGAAATACCAACTTGCTTTTTATAATTGTCACGGGCTATAAGCTTTTGAATAGGACACAAATAAATTTTGGCTTTAGCCTCAAAGAGTTTTTAAATATGGTTAAAGCCAGAAGAATCTTCAAGGCCGGCCCCGGGCTGAAGCCCAGGGCAAATTCAGGATTCAAATGAGGCCGGGGCAATTTTTAAACTCACTACTCACTACTCACTACTCACTACTCACAATTGACGAATTCCGGATCACGGATCACGGGTGACGGTTCACGATATTAATTCACTTTTTCAGTAGCGAATTCATAAATCGACAACGGCCCATTGCCTCTTGCAGCTATGACTGCATTTTTATTTCCTGCCTTAATCGATTTAAAACCTCGCACATTTCCGCCTGCATAAAATCCGGTTTCACTAGGATGATGACATTGCCAGCCTTTGTCGGTCCAGGTCATGATCATGCCCTGGCCGCCATCATACCGTGTGGTTTCAACTTCAGTGTCATATAAATTTCCCGCGGTGATGACATCAGGTTTTCCATCGCCATTGGCATCCTCAATGCAAAAGCCAACGATAGGGGATAATTGCGCATCTGCAGGGAAGGCTTCAAATTTATAATCACCATCAGCAGTACCCCAGAAAATTCCATTTTTAAATTCTGTGATTTCCAATCGCAGACTTCCTTTCAGTTTTTCTTTTCCAATAATATCCTGCACACTTGCTTTTGCAAATCCATCATAAGTGGGATATTCTTTTGCGATGTAGGGAAGCTGTTGCGATGAACATTCCCTTCCACGCACAGGCACTTCTTTTCCATTGAATTCAGTAGCTAACACGATATCAGAATTTCCATTGAGATCAAAGTCATTGGCGAATACGATGAAAGGTTCCTTGGTGTTGGCTTTGAATTTATTGTTCGTTCCATCATTACCGGCGAGGATATCCATGATACCGTCGCCATTGATATCAGCGAGTTCAACTGTGTTCCACCAACCTGTGCTGGCAGCCAATCCAGGCAACTTCACTTTCTTGAAATGTCCACCGTCATTGATCAACCAGGTAGGTGCCATCCAGTCTCCACAAATCAACAGGTCCATGTCGCCATCTTTATCCTTGTCGGCAAATTCTGCAGCGGTGATCATGCCGATCATAGTGCTATCTCCCCAAACCTTACTCGTCACATCAGTAAACGCACCTTTATTGTTTTCCAAAAAATAACTGCGATCCGAATAAGGATACTTCCTTGGTTTGTTCCTGCTGCCAACGAAAAGATCTAGATCACCATCCTTGTCCCAATCCGCTGCAACAACAGCTTTGGTGCTGGTAAACATATCCGGTAATCCTTTCGATATGGTAAATGAACCTTTGCCATTATTGATAAACAAATAATCTTTATACGCCGGATCACCATCGAGATATTCACTGCCCCCTGTAGCGACATAGAGATCCTGGTCACCATCACCATCCGCATCAAAAAACAAAGCACCCAATGCATCGCATTTCAAATCAGTTGACCACGGTTCTGAAGACATCATTTTAAAATTGCCTTTGTCATCCTGCACATACAAAGCACAGGGCTGACCAGAAGCACCACCGACAAAGAAATCTTCGCGCTTATCTCCATTTACATCTGCAACAGCCAACGCAGGTCCAAGTGTTGAGATGCGGAACGGAAGCAATGGTTGTTGTGCATAATCATCAAAATCATTTTCCTTATGGGTAAATGCCGGAGTAATGGCAGAAGATTTTTCAGCAGCCCATGCATTGGTTTGATTGAGCGGAATATATTTTCTTGTTTTCTTCACAGCATCCTGGTCGACCTCATGTCGTTGATCGATTGCTGGCTGATTCATTGTACTGATATTCTGATCAGGCCAAATAAAGAGAACGCTATCAATGGTTGAAATATCACCAAGTCCGAAATGCACGATGGGTTCGCTGGACGACATAAAGCCATGCACGGGATGATAAAATTGAGACTGCACCACATTACCATCTTTATACAAACTAACCCTGGTGCATTCAACAGGTCGATGAGTCTTGGTTGATTTCAATTCAAACTGGAGGTAATGTCTTTTGCTTTCATTCGCAGTGTTCTCATAGACAAATGCTTCTGTATCGACATTGTTAGTGATGATGTCAAGGTCTCCGTCTTTGTCTAAGTCAGCATAGCAACAGCCATTGCTGAAGGATGGCTGAGCAAGTCCCCATGTTGGTGCATCATCTTTGAAATGAAGATTACCATCATTATGAAACATGAAATTTGGCATTGGTGTGCTCGGGATCATGTCGATGACTTTAAGAATATCATCCGGCACCGTGTGACTGTCAATCATGTCTTTGAATTTCTTTCCGAAATCACTGTTGCGGATATCGCGTTTGATACCATTAGTGACATAGATGTCCTGCCAGCCGTCATTATCGGCATCCATCATGAGTGCACCCCAGCTCCAGTCTGTTTTTGATACACCACCGAAGTAGGCGATATCGGAATACACTTCATTGCCCCGATTGAGTTGCAATACATTGTGCATGTATTGATAATGTTTGCCGGCAGCGACGAGTCCCCAGAATTTTTTAGGATTCATCGACGGCATGTTTGTTTTAGATCGGTAATGATCGACACCAGCCATGTCCAAAACAAATACATCGTCGAGTGCATCATTGTTAATGTCACCGACATCCATGCCCATGGAGAAATTGGAGATGTGCGAGAAATATTCGTTGACTTTATTGGTGAACGTACCATCGCCGTTATTGATCAATGCGTTATCAGGCCAGTCGTAATCGCTCGCTACATAGATATCGGGCCAATGATCACCGTTGAGATCACAGATCTTTAGACCAAGCCCATAAATAAAACTCACAACACCAGCTTCTTTACTCACATCGGTGAAATGCATTTTACCATCATTGCGAAACAGGCGATCACTTGTGGACTCGTTGATGAAGGGAGTTTCATCTGCTCCATATTTTCCGCGTTCAGTGCGTGCATTGCTCGGTTGATTCATGACAAACAAGTCAAGATCTCCATCTCGATCATAATCGAAAAATGCAGCCTGCACAGAATAGCCCGGATTGTCGGTGCCCATTTCCGCAGCCATTTCTTTGAACGTGCCGTCCTTTTGATTGATGTAACATTTGTTTCGCTTGGTGGTAGGGCTTGGATCCCAACCAGATTTGCACACATAGATATCGAGCCATCCATCGCCATTGATATCGGCCATTGTCGCGCCCCAACTTGGACCTTCACCCCCTTCAACACCCGCTTTTTTAGTGACATCTTCAAACACCATCTTTCCTTTATTGAGATAGAGTGTATTTGGAGTGGTGGTGTTGGTGAAATAAAGATCTACGAGGCCATCATTATTTACATCGCCTGCAGCGACGCCGCCTCCATTATAATAGGAGTCCCAGATAAAGTGATTGAGCGTAGCAGTTTCCGGGAGAACGTTGTTGTTTTTAATATGGGTTTTGGAAGATGGCAGGAGGACAAAGCCTTTGTACCCAGAACTGTCAGCGGTCACTGCAGCTTCTTTCTTCTGGCAAGAGGTGATTAACAGGCTGAAAATCAATAGAGTAAAGAGGGGTTGAAAAAGGCGGTTACGCATAAAAGGAAAATTTGCGCCAAAGGTAGCTAAGTTGCCAGTTTTCAGTCAGCAGTAAGCAGCCGCAGTCTTCAGTAATCAGTAAGCGGTATTCAGTTTTCTATAGGTATTCTAAAGACAAAACACCGAATACTGAATACTGAATACTGAATACTGAATACTGAATACTGGCTCCTGCCTACTCTGCAATCTGTTTACCTTCGTCCTCTTCATGCGCAGAGATCTATTCATTTCCGTCATTCTCTTACTCACAGGAATTCCAATACTGTCAGCCCAATCACGCGACACTTTAATTGAGATAGCAGCGAATCCTGGAGCCGGTTTCAACTATCCCTATTTTCTTTTCATACCTGCTGAGTGCCATAAAAAAAGTGAGACTTATATTTTGGTTGAACCGAATAACACCGGCGTAGTGAATGACACTTTTAGTGTGCATGAAAATGCTGCGAGGAACCAGGCGAAAATGGGGCCATTGGGAAATCAGCTTTCGCATCAGTTGCAAACACCATTTTTGGTTCCTGTTTTTCCAAGACCTGAAAAGCAGTGGAAGATCTATACCCATATGTTGGATCGGGATGCAATGATGGTTTCGAAAGGACCGATGAAGCGATTGGATTTACAATTGGTGGCGATGATTAAGAATGCAAAAGAGAAATTGCAAAAGAGTGGTTATAAAATCAATGAGCAGATATTGATGTCAGGCTATTCATCCTCCGGAGTTTTTGCTAATCGGTTTGCATGCTTGCATCCGGAATTAATTAAAGCCTATTCGGCAGGTGGAATTAATGGATTGCTGATGATGCCCTTTTCAAAATGGAATGAAGAGCAACTGGATTATCCGATAGGTACTGCTGATTTAAAAAAGCTTACCGGTGAGGATTTCAATTTCGATGCCTTCACTCGTATTCATCAATTTCTCTACATGGGTGATAATGATACTAATGATGCAGTAAAAAATGATGATGCTTACAGTGATAAAGAAAGAGATCTCATCTACACTGCCTTCGGAAAAACTATGCTGCCAGATCGTTGGTTTGCCTGCCAGTTGCAATACAAGGTGGCTACTCATAATGTACAGTTCAGAACGTATTCTGGTGTGGGGCATGAGATCAATGAGGATATTATGCGGGATTTGATTCGTTTTTATACTGCAGCGATCAAAGAATAGAATTTGGAAATGAGCTTCTACAGCGTTCATTTCGACTCCGCTCAATGACCGGGCTTTGAACTTCTACAGTATTGTTTCGACTTTGTTCGACTTCGCTCACAACAAGCGCTCAACAACCAAATTCTCACGTATATTCTATTTTGCAAGTGATCTAATTATTCATCAGAATGCTTCTCGTCGAGCGTAGTCGAGACAGGATAGTAATATTCTTTTGCCCGGTCGTTGAGCGGAGTCGAAACGAAACCGGAGTCATTTCTCGATTTCCGCCGTCGGCCCCATCCCAATCTTCTTCCTCCTTTCATTCACGGCATTAATATCATCTACCTTATAAAGTTCGACTTGGCCGTCCTCCAGGATAGAATATTGCGTACCATATTCCTGGAACTCTTTTTTCACTACATGTAATTTATCCGTCATCATAGCAAACACATCCCATTGTGCTTCACCTTCCATGCATCTTGCTTTTACAATCGGAATATATTTTTCATACAAAAGGCTGTCACCCTGATGAAGAATAACATAACCCAATGCTCGGGCTTGTCTTCTTCCTACTTTAGAAATTTCAGGGTATGGGTTTTTGTTAAGATATTTTTGAATGGCTAAACGATTAAGTGAATCTTTTATCAATCCTTTCTGCTCTGTGATTTTATATTCTGGCAGAACTACAGTATCGATTTCCGGGATATATCCGCATAAATTGTAGGGGCTGAATGTTCTAAACAACTGATCTTCGAAATAAAGAGAATCAAGAAAAAATGAATTATTCGAATCAAAATAAACCGAATATCCATCGCGAACATTGGTTACTAAAGGTTTCCAATACTTGCTTCGTTTTAATTTATTCAACCGGGCATCCATCAGCATCTCCACTCTTTTCGCCATCGGCACCATTCTCAGCCATCGGGAAAACTGGAAAAATGCTTGTTGTAAACTATCTTCTTTAACATAATCAAGTCCCTTTCTATAAAACACCTGGGAAATAACAAGGTCGGACGTGCGGATAGTTGTTCTTCTGTTTTGAAGACGACCGGTGGCAGATGTATTATCTGCTATTGGATCTGAACTTCCGAGTCCGAACGTCAGCATATTTAAATCGTTGATATTGTATTTCTGACCTAAATAAGATTTGACACTTTCGGCCCTGGCTTCAGACAGTGTTACATTTTCAGCCTTTTGACTATCGGTGTACCCGATGATTACAAAGATTTTTCCATTGCGTAGAAGATTAGCCTGGTAAAAACTGTCTAATTCAGTTTCATCTTTTAGGTCTAGTATGGATGAATTGGATTCAAAGTGTAAATCCAGATTAGTAATGGATTGAAGGGTGCGTTGTTTTTCTTCTTTTTCATAATATTCGCAATATGGAGTGGGGTGAATATCGGTGGAGAGGGAATCCTCATCAACTTTTTTGATGGAGACGTCATCAACATAATAAAAGACTATGTTATCAATTCGACGCCATAAAGATGGAAATGAATCATCCTTGAATGCACCAATCGTCATATATTGCATTGAACATAATGCACGGATATACCATTTTATTTGTGTCCATTCACCAGGCAGGATATTTGCAGAAAAATAGTAATCAGTAGGAATTCGTACTGCGTCTTTCCAAATCATTTCACGACGGCTCAAATATAGGCCCATATGTGAATAAACGTTTGAGTCTGCGGCGAGATTGATCTTCGTATACACCCACATAGATACTTCATATACTTCTCCTTGTTCAAGAGGAGAAATCAACTTAGTTTTAATATAATTCGCACAACCGGTATCACCTCTTTGGTTAACGCAACTTTCCACATACATTAATTTGACCATCGCATCACCATTTCTAAGGTCAAGTGTATCAAAATTCACATATCCCGATTGTAATAATTTTTGTTGTCCAAACTTTTTAACAAAAATTCTATGTGCATACACTTGTCCGGACCAACTGTAAATACTTTTCTCAATTTCCCAATCGTTGAGGGAATTTATATAGGATCCAGGGCCACCAGAAAAATCAAAAGTGGAATGCTTTTCAAACTCTCCGTTTGGCACGAGATTTTGTGCAGGCAGAATTTTAGGAAAAGAAATGAAAATCAGAATAATCCAAATAGCCGGTTTCACCATTCAATAAATTTAAGTAATAACCTTTGTTCGGGTTAATTATTGCAACTGTTAAGGAGGAAGGAATTAGTCGTTGGTCTTATAATAAAAGGCCGGTTGTTTCTGTCATGGAGATAGCTATACTGAGGCAAAGGGGGTCCGTTACGAACCTTTTTTAAGATTTCGTAGAAAACTGTTTTAGAAGCATGGGTCATGGGATTCAGAACTGTTTTCTATTCCCGCTGGAATTACTGATTCATTATAAACTGTTGATTTTAGACATGGCAATGGACCCACGAGATCCTTTTTATGATTTCGTCGAAAACCACCACCAACTGATAGTGTCTCGAGATCCCGAAATGTTACCGTTAAAACTCACTTTTTTTGAACTCCTTTTAAAATAAATTCCTGCATGGCTGTCGCACCGCGATGCGGCTAGCTGGATATCTTTTTTGACTTTCGTTGCTTCCAACCTTTTGCCGCGATGCGGCGAATGACATGCCGCCCCGATTTAGCTAAGGTTTGACAATTTTTCGTTTCTACAGACATGCCGGCCCGCCGGGCCTTTTGAGAATCCTTCCATTTCATTATTACCTATCAACAAATCACTACATCGCAAAATCTCCAAATAATTCCTTTCGCTTTTCCGCCTTTCTGCCCTTCCACCTCTTCCACCTCTTCCGCCTTTTCTACCTCTTCCGCCTCTTCCGCCCCTTCTGCCCCTTCTGCCGGTTGCTTAGCTGCGGATGGTGAGCTGTAGCACATGGATGTGTCAAAGCAGATCGAACCATAGCACAAGGATTAGGGTGGGCAGGTCGAAGCATTCCGCCCTTTTTCTTTTCGTATTTTGCGACCCGTTTTCAAACCCACTTTCATATGAAATACATTCCCTTTTTTCTTTTAATATCCCTCTTCATCGCGTGTAAAAACTCGCCTAAAGAAGAACCTATTCAACAAGAGGTCCAAGCCTTCCTGGACCAATACAATATTGACTTTCAAAAGTATCTGACCGCCTCCAATGAGGGCCAATGGCTCCTCAATACCCACATCGTAGAAGGAGACACGATGACCTCACACAATGCCGCCCTGGCCGACGAAGCCTTCGCCAAATTCACCGGTAGCACAAAAGTCATCGAGCAGGTGAAAAAATACATGGAGTCGAAAGACAAGCTGACCCCACTTCAAAACCGCGAACTGGAAACCATCCTCTTCATGGCCGGTAATAATCCGGAAACCGCCGGTGATGTCATCAAGAAAAGAATCGATGCTTCTAACAAGCAAACTGAAATGCTCTATGGCTACAAGTTTATGCTCAATGGAAAAGAAGTCACACCAAATGATATCGATCGCCTCATGGGTGAATCAAAAGATTTAAAAGCACGTCAGGCGGCATGGACAGCAGGAAAAGCAGTTGGTGCTACATTGAAAGACGGTCTCGAAAATCTCCGCGATCTGCGCAACGCATCTGTCAAACCACTTGGTTATAGTGATTACTTCGCCTACCAGGCATCAGAGTATGGCATGTCAAATGATGACTTACGCAAAGTCACGCATGGAATGATTGAAGATGTTTGGCCACTTTATCGCGAACTCCATACCTGGATGCGCTATGAGTTAGCAAAGAAATATGGTGTCGCTGCAAAAGATGTTCCTGATTACATCCCTGCACATTGGTTGGCGAATCGATGGGGACAAGATTGGACAGAGATGATCAAAGTCGAAGGGCTCGACATCGATCCTTATCTCAAAGACAAAGGTCCTGAGTGGATCGTGAAGAAAGGTGAAGAGTTTTATCAAAGCATCGGCTTCGGTCCACTGCCAACTTCCTTTTATGAGAAGTCAAGTTTGTATCCTGTTCCACCAGATGCTGGTTACAAGAAAAACACACATGCTTCTGCATGGCACATTGACAATGATAAAGATGTTCGCTCACTCATGAGTGTCGAGCCAAATACAGAATGGTGGAGCACGGTGTTGCATGAATTGGGACACATCTATTATTATCAAACGTATAGCAATCCTGATGTGCCGATCATTCTTCGCAATGGTGCCAACAGAGCTTATCACGAAGCGATGGGTACGATGATGGGCTTAGCTTCTTTGCAAAAACCATTTCTTGAAGGGCTGGGTATGATCAAGCCAGGTGTCAAAACCAATGATACTCTCATGTTGATGCGTGAAGCTCTCGATTACATCGTACACATTCCATGGGGCAGTGGTGTGATGACGGAATTTGAATACGAACTCTATTCAAAAAACCTGCCGAAAGATCAATTCAATAAAGCATGGTGGGATCTCGTGAAGCAATATCAGGGTATTGTTCCGCCAACAGATCGTGGTGAAGAATATTGTGATGCTGCAACAAAGACACATATCAATGATGACGCAGCACAGTATTATGACTACTCTATGTCGAATGTGTTATTGTTTCAGTTCCATGATTACATCGCAACGAAAATCCTGAAACAAGATCCGCATGCTACTAATTATTGGGGCAATAAAGGAGTAGGGGAGTTTCTTCAAAAGCTGATGTATCCGGGTGCCAGCGTCGATTGGCGCGAGCATTTGAAGAATACGATTGGTGAAGACTTCAGTGCCAAGCCGATGATGAATTATTTTGCTCCTTTGATGGATTATTTGAAGAAGCAGAATGCGGGGAGGAAGTATACACTTCCGGAGAAGCCTCAATTCTAAATTACAGATACCAAATACAATATTGGGAGATACAGGCAAATGATTTTTGAACTTTACATCACAAGTCTGGCATCACCCAACCTGACATCTTATTTTAAAACCCAATCAAACCAAAATGAAATGAAACATCTCGATTTTTGAATTAACAATAAATATGACGAAAACAATTCTCCTCCTTTTTCTCATCGTCAGTTTTTGGGCATGCCGACCGGAATCTGATCAACAAGCAACGACGGCTAATGAATCCTCCATCCAAATGTTTTCGCTATTGTCTGCGTCAGCAACAGGAGTGAAATTCAAGAATGTTGTGGCTGAAAACGCTCAGCGGACATTCAACATGTTTAACCCTATCTATGATGGTGGCGGCGTAGCCACAGGGGATATCAACAATGATGGATTGCCGGATATCTATTTTACAGGAAACGAAGTATCCAATAAATTATACCTCAATAAGGGAAATTTTAAATTTGAAGACATCACGGAGTCGGCCGGAGTCAGCGGCATGGGTGGATGGAAAAATGGAGTTTCGATGGTGGATATAAACAACGATGGCTGGTTGGATATCTATGTATGTCGCGGAGGGTGGCTCAAGGATCCGGCTTTACGTAAAAACTTGTTGTTCATCAATCAGGGTAATCTCAGGTTTACAGAGGAAGCCGCGAAATATGGACTCGCGGATATGGGTTATTCTTTTCAATCAGCTTTTTTCGATTATGATAATGATGGAGACCTCGATGTTTTTATCATCAATCATCCGGATAAATCTTTTATTACGCTTGATGATTATTTGGCCGGCCACACCAGTGGTTCACCTTATTGCAAAGATCATCTATATCGAAACCAGGGTAAAAATACCTTTATAGATGTCACCTATGAAGCAGGCATGAGCCAAACGTATGGTTTCGGTTTAGGAGTGTCCACTGCAGACCTGGATGGCAATGGTTATGTCGATGTCTATGTCTCCAATGATTATACAGAGCCGGATTACATGTTTCTCAACAACGGGGATGGTACGTTTACGGAGAGTGTGAAATCACGCACCGGGCATATTTCATTTTTCTCCATGGGGATTGACATCGCCGATATTAATAATGATGGCGCAGAAGACATCTACATCACTGAAATGCTGCCAGACAATTACAAGCGTTCTAAAATCAATATGTCTTCGATGAATCCCCAGAAGTTCAATCTCATGGTGGACAAGGGCTTTCATCATTGCTATATGCACAATGCCCTGCATCTCAACAGGGGGAATGGGTATTTCAGTGAAATATCCCAGTTAACCGGCCTGGCAAAAACAGATTGGAGCTGGGCCTGCTTTATGTCTGATTTTGACAATGACGGCCTGCGGGATGTTTTCGTCGCCAATGGATATAGACGCGACTTGTATGATAAGGATGCGATCAATAAAATGAATCAATATTTCACTGAGCATAATAATCAAATCGGTGACGCAAAGGAATTGATGGATATTTTTCACTCCGAGAAAATGAAAAGTTATTTTTTTAAAAATAGAGGGGATTTTCAATTCAATAATGTGAGTGAAGCTTGGGGAATTACCTCACCGGCATTTTCAAACGGAGCAGCCATAGCTGATTTTGATAATGATGGCGATTTGGACTTGGTCGTAAATAATATGAATCAATCTGCCTTCGTGTATCGCAACAATGCCGAAAAAACGGGAAATCATTTTCTGCGGGTCAAACTGGAAGGACCTCCAAGGAATAAGCAGGGATTAGGAGCAAAGGTCTGGATCAAGTATGACGATCAGCAAAGCATGGAACAAGTCAAATTGAACCGTGGCTATTTGGGTACCGTCGATCCCATCGTCCATTTTGGATTGGGACAAGCGAAGCAAGTCAAGGAAGTGAAAGTGGAATGGCTGGATGGTAAAGTATCTACATTGCAGGATCCGGGAATGAATAAATTAATTACAGTATCGTGGAGGCAGGCCGTTGATTCCTTGGAGCAGAAGAAAAAAGCAGAACCAAAATTATTTTCAGAAATTACGGCACAAGCTTTTACTCCACCATTTATCCATACCGAAGATGAATTCGATGATTATAAAAAACAAATTCTACTGCCGCATCGCGAGTCACGTAATGGTCCTTTTATTACTGTGGCGGATGTGAATGGCGATGGCCGGGAGGATTTTTATGTTGGCGGGGCAGCCGGCCAGGCAGGAGCTTTATATCTGCAGAATAAATCGGAAGGATTTGAATTGAAATCCAACCAGGCATTTATCGATGACAAAGCAAGCGAAGATATGGGAGCACTCTTCTTTGATGCTGATGGCGACAAGGATATGGATCTTTATGTGGTCAGTGGTGGATTTGAATTTCCGATGGATGACCCTGCATACCAGGATCGACTTTATATCAACGATGGCAAAGGTGGATTTACCAAATCCCATGGCTTACCGCCTATAACTTCCAGCGGATCATGCGTAGTCAATTCGGATATTGATGGTGATGGTGATCAGGATTTATTTGTTGGAGGTCGCGTTGTCCCCGATCGATATCCTTATCCGCCGCAGAGTTATATCCTCATCAATGATCATGGGATGTTTACAGATAAGACTGCTGAATTAGCACCGCAACTGGGCAGGATAGGTATGGTGACATCTGCAGTTTGGTCCGATATTGATTCGGATAAGGATTTGGATTTATTAGTCGTCGGAGAATGGATGCCCTTGATGGTTTTTAAAAATAATAACGGGAAACTGGAAGATGTATCCTCCCTTTATGCTCCACTCAATACTACAGGTTGGTGGAACAGGATCATTGAATGTGATATTGATCAGGATGGAGACCCGGATTATATTGCCGGCAATCTTGGACTCAATTATAAATTCACGGCAAGCCCGGAAAAACCATTCCAGGTGTATTGCGATGATTTTGATAAAAATGGCACCTATGATGTGGTGCTGGCCAAATATGTGGATAAAGAAAAAGTACCGGTCCGGGGACGGGAATGTACTTCACAGCAGATGCCTTTTGTGGCTGAAAAATTTCCGACGTATCATGCGTTTGCAAATGCCGACCTCGAGGATATTTATGGAGATGGATTGAAAACGGCGTTAAACTACCAGGCCACGTGGTTTGCATCTTGTATCTTCATCAATGACAAAGATTCGCTTCGCGCTGTAAAGTTACCGGTTGAAGCACAGTTTTCCACAGTGAATGGCATCATGACCACAGATATAGATCAGGATGGAGATACCGATTTGTTATTGGGAGGTAATATGTATAATACTGAAGTGGAAACTACCCGTGCTGATGAATCCTACGGCTTACTGCTAAGGAATGAACCTGATCATACATTTACCTCGCTCGGTTATGTGGATACTGGATTTTTTATTCCCTATGATGTAAAGGACGTGCATATGATTCATTTGGGTGCGGATAAAAAATTGGGAGTATTGGTGGCCAGCAATAATGATACGCTAAGGCTTTTCGTCCGAAAATGAAATACAGTAGCCGCTAATTTTCGCTAATTTTCACGAATTAAAATAGTGTAACGCAGCCGCTAATTTTCGCTAATTTTCACGAATTAAAATAGTATAACGCAGCCGCTAATTTTCGCTAATTTTCACGAATTAAAATAGTGTAACGCAGCGGCTGATTTTAGCTAATTTTCACGAATTGAATTTGCGTTAATTAGCGAGAATTAGCGGCTGATTTTTTAAACCAAACTTCAAATCTGCGCATGAAACTCAACATGGTGAAATGGCGACTAATGCTCACCACACTGCCGGCCCCGCTGTTCATGTTATTGCTGAAGTTGGGGTTGTACTATGGACTTCATTTTGAAGGATGGGTCAAATTTTCTGAAATTGGAATTGTAGTTACCGGGGGTATTTTCCTGCTGGGGTTTATGCTGGCAGGGGTGATGGCGGATTATAAGGAAAGCGAAAAGATGCCGGCAGAGTTGGCTTGTGCATTAGAAACCATCGATGATATTGTGACCCTGGCGTATGAAGTCAAGCTCAATTTTGATGTCCAGGATCTTCGTTCAAGGCTTACCGCTGTGACCGAATCCATCATTCAATATTTTGAGCGCAAGCATGGAGAGGATGTCGTCTTTAAAAAGATCAGCAGTATAACCGAAATCGCACAAGTGATGGAGACCGCTAATGTTGGTGGTATCATTTCACGTATGTCCGTTGAGCAACATAATCTCCGGAAATTATATACCCGGGTGACAGTCATCAAGCGAACTAATTTTCTGAGTACGGGTTATGCACTTTTGCAAGTTTTGAGTTTCATTATTTTCGGATTGTTATTGATCTCCAAATTTGACAATATAGTTGTGAGTGGTATTATCGTTTGTTTCATCACCCAGATCTTTGTCTATATGATCCGTCTCATCATGGATATTGACCAGCCTTTTGAATATTCCTCCACAGGAGTGCCACGTGCTTCAGATGTGGATTTAACTCCGCTCATGGAGTTTTACAACCGATCGCTTTCCAGGCAAGTAATTGGAGAAAGAATAGCCTAAAAGCATTACATATTCTAAACCACGAATTCCACGAATTCACACGAATTTGAGACTCATTTAATTCGTGTGAATTAGTGAAATTAGTGGCTAATTATTTTGAATAAAGTAATAATAGATTTTCTGCCTTTTCCTCAGCCTTAGCCTTTTCCTTAGCCTTATACATATAATTCAGTATTTTTAATTCACACACCTGCGGATACCTTCGACCCAAATTTTAACAGGAATCAACTCATTTCTTTATGTCTCCTCAATCAAAATCCTGGTGGATCGCTGTAAAAAACTTATTGGAATTCCGGAAGGAATTGCCCAAAGAACTGGCAGCGGAATTCGAAGAATTTAAGGATGTTAAAAGTATCGACAGGATACAAACAGCTGCATGGATCGCTATTTTCCTTACTTTTTGTTTGTTTGGATTAGATTATTACCGGTGGGTTACCGGTGGTTTTGAAAAATATTCCTATTACTATACCCTTGTTTTTATCCATCTTTTAGGTTTACTGTTTATTATCCTGGCGGTTCATATTTCCCGAAAAAAGGAATGGATTATTCAAACCAGGCTCAGGCGTGGAATCGTGATTTGGGGAATGGTCTTGCTTACCTTTTCTTTTCTGCTGGGGCAGGCGGTGGTAGTGTATTACAATCGAGGTACTACAACCTTGTATTTAGGTTTTGTCTTTGTAGGGAGTTGGATGTTTGCCATGTCCCATAAAGAGCGAAGCCTTTTTTTTCTCGTAAGCCTTACGGCCATTACCTGGTGTATCATTTATCGTCCTGATCCGGAGATCATGAAAAGCATCGGCATGACACCAGAAATGATAAAATTGAACGGTGATATATCAGCACACAATGCAGTATTAGATTACCGTTTGGTCAGTTTTATAGAAGTTTTTTTCTTATCCCTGGTCGCTTTCTTTTTTGATGGTTACGATTATAATCAAAAGCTTGATAATTTTTTCAGCCTTCGACAGATTGAAGCCGAACAAAAACGGATCCGTCAATTGGAAGAATTTAAATCCCGGTTTTATACCAATCTCACGCATGAATTCCGGACACCTTTGACATTGATCAACGGCATGGCGCGTGAAATCGCAGAAGATCCAAAACGATGGGCCAGGGAAGGAACGGATGCCATTATGCACCATGCCGGAAATCTCCTGGATCTCATCAATCAAATCCTGGATCTTTCGAAAATTGAAAGTGGTTCACTATCTCTTCATTTTATCCAGGGAAATATTGTCACTTACCTCGGCTACCTGATTGATTCCTATCGCGGTCACGCGCTGGCAAAGAAAATTACCTTCCACTATCTCTGCCAGGACGAAGAAATTCTTATGGATTATGATCCTGATAAATTAAAAACCATTATTGGTAATCTCTTTTCCAATGCAATAAAATTCAGTCCAGAAGGAAGTAATATTTATGTTTCACTACATCATCGTATGGAATT
>Ga0207656_10000196_pt1 | contig 21638 bp, 19 predicted proteins | sample KBSCornC12_FD_184297 | JGI IMG/M metagenome (GOLD analysis project Ga0207656, IMG submission 184297) | Corn rhizosphere microbial communities from Kellogg Biological Station, Michigan, USA - KBS Corn C1-2 (SPAdes) (version 2) | ecosystem: Host-associated > Plants > Roots > Rhizosphere > Soil ...
TGAAATGGGGTTCTGATCTAGAAACGCGCTAAGAGAGGCGGAAAAGGGTCATTCCGGACACGGAGACGGGGAGACACGGAGACACGGAGACGCGGAGACGCGGTGAGTTCTCCGCGTCCCCGTGTCGCCCTGTCCCCGCGTCTCCCCATCCCCGCGTCGCCGCGTCGCCGCGTCCCTGCGTTCAGCGCGTCACCGCTTCCCCGTGTCGCTAAGCGCGGATAGAATGCGTACACGTGAGCTACAGATTCCCCTGGCACCGTCTCAGCGACGAACAGTTGCTTGAGCTACGTATCTGCGACCTTCCGATCAAAATCAAAGGGTCGTTCCTCGAACCTCACATAAAACGCCTTTACAGCGAGCTCAACAGTCGCGGAATCCGCTTCAAACCCCATGTTTGGCTGGCAGAAGAGTGGTTTTCGCCCGACGGAGTGCCGGGAATCGCCATCCCTTTTTACCTTGCTCATCCGCGCCTGATGAAGCTGGAACGCAAGCAAATGCTCGACGTCGAAGGCGGAACTGACACGGAATGCATGCGCATCCTCCGGCACGAAGCCGGGCACGCGCTCGACACCGCGTTCCGGCTCCATTTCAAACGCCAGCACCGGGAGCTCTTTGGCTCGTTCGCGCAGCCGTATCCGGATTTCTACAAACCAAAACCCAAGAGCCGAAAGTACGTGCTGCATCTTCCCGCCTGGTACGCGCAGGCACACCCTGCAGAGGACTTCGCGGAAACTTTCGCCGTGTGGCTGACGCCACGCTCGCAATGGCGTCGCCGTTATCGCGGCTGGCCCGCGCTCAACAAGCTCGAGTATATCGACGAACTGATGCAAGACCTCGCCGGAACAAAACCGAGAAACAGAACGCGCACGAAAGTCGAGCCACTCTCTGCTCTCAAGATCAAGCTACGCGAACATTATCGTCGCAAACGTGAGCGCTACGACTTCGAATGGCCCGCAGTTTACGATCGCGATCTGCATCGAATATTTTCTGACGAACCGCGTTACAGGAAGCGAATGAGTGCTGCAAGTTTCATTCGTAAGGTCCGCAGAGAGGTGCGACAGATCGTCGCGGAATACACCGGCGTGCATCAATACACCGTCGATCACGTACTCCAAAACATGATCGATCGCTGCAAAGACTTAGGGCTTCGAGTAACAACTCCCTTTCGCGAAACGCGCCGACGTGTCATGATAGTGCTGACTGTGCAAGTAATGAACGTGCTTCATTCGGGTTATCATCGCATAGCCGTATGACGTTTGAGCCACGAAAGAAACTTCGCATCATCGTCCTGGTACACGAAGAACTCGTCCCTCCCGATTCTTTGAATGGCCTCTCTGACAAAGAAAAGCAGGAAATAAAAACAGAATTCGACGTGACCTCGACCCTCAAGAAGATGGGCCACGAGGTCTATCCCGTCGGTCTATATAACCAGCTCAAAGTGATCGGCGACGCGCTGATGGAATACAAACCTCACATCGCGTTCAATCTGCTCGAAGAGTTTCATGGTTACCCGCTTTACGACCAGCACGTCGTCAGTTACCTGGAGTTGATGAAGCAGGCTTACACTGGTTGCAACCCGCGTGGGATGACGATCGCGAAAGACAAGGCGCTGACGAAGATGATTCTCTCTTATCATCGTCTGCTGGTGCCTAACTTCGCAGTGTTTCCGATGAATCGAAAAGTGCGGCGTCCGAAACGTTTGAAGTTTCCGCTGCTGGTGAAGTCGGTCAGCGAAGAGGGCTCGGTCGGGATCGCGCAGGCGTCGATCGTCCACGACGACGAAAAGCTGACACAGCGTGTCGAGTTCATTCACCATCACAACAAGACCGCGGCGATCGTCGAACAATACATCAAGGGTCGTGAGATCTATGTCGGAGTGATTGGCAACCAGAACATTCAGACTTACGCGCCGTGGGAGCTCGTGATGGAGAAGCTGCCGGAAGGCGCGGAGAATATCGCGACGTTGAAAGTGAAGTGGGATCCGGCGTACCAGGAACGCGTGGGCGTCGTGACCAGGGCCGCTGAGCTTACACCCGAACAGCATAAGACGCTCGAGCGGTTGTCAAAACGAATCTATCGTTATCTTTTCCTGAGCGGTTATGCGCGCATGGATTACCGGATGACGGAAGACGGGCACTTCTACCTTTTAGAGGCGAATCCGAATCCGCAGATCGCGCACAAAGAGGATTTTGCGGACTCGGCTGAGCACTCGGGCGTGCCTTACGATCAACTGCTTCAGAAGATCATAACTGTCGGGCTCAACTATGCAGGCCCGGCGGCCTGAAAACTTCTCCTCATTGAACCTTTAGATCACTCATACAGTTGATACTAATTTTTGGATGTCGGGAGTTCCTGGCCCATGACACTCGCTATAACTCTGCTTTTCACGCTGAATCTTTTTAGAAAACTTCAGCGAGCTTGAAGAAGATTTCTCGCGCAAAGACGCAAAGGCGCAAAGATGAACCAAGATTTTTCTTTGCGGCTTTGCGTCTTTGCGTAAGGACTGGTCCAATCAGATTGACCGCATTCTGATATTAGATCGTCTTATTTCCCCCATAAACATTCTTATTTGCCGCAAAGATTTCGTGACCTCTTTCAGTGCAAGTCGCTGTCGCGTAAGGCGTTTCGTCACGAAACAGTCACATTGCCTGTTGAAGCATGCTACTTCAGTGGCTAAGATGCCAACGGCTTTTAGCGGTGCCCCCCTCACGTAGAAATACCAAAAAGTAAATATCAAATTCAGAGAAGGTAATTCCCTGTCTATGGACTTTCGAAAAGTGTTCTCTCGTGCCTTGGTTGCAATTCTGGCCCTCGTGGTTTGGTCCACAACGGCATTCGCCCAAAGTCGTCAACGCGTGACAGTGCCCAGCGGCGACGCCAATGAAGTGTCGTGCTCACCAGATGAGTTTGCGGCTCTAACGCCCGTCGCAGATTCAAAACCCGTCTGGGAAGCCAAGCCGAAGCCCACAATCGACCTTACAGCATCAACAAGCGCGCCGGGCGCGGGGTTCATTAAGTTTCAACCACTACTTTTGGCCGCGATAGACGAGCGTTTGGGATCTCGCTATCGCTGGGGAGCAACTGGACCAGACAGGTTCGACTGTTCAGGATTTGTGTGGAGCATTTTCCAGGCGACTGGGATCAACTTCGAGAGAGCGAGCGCTCGCAACCTGTTCGCACGTTTCGCCCCTGCTCCTGAGGAAGAGCAGTTCAAATTCGGCACCCTGGTGTTCTTCAGTAACCTAACGCACGTCGGTGTAGTCGCTGACGAGCACGGTTTCTACCACGCTTCACGTCGTCACGGAGTCATCTATTCGGAGTTTAATGAGTATTGGTTGAAGCGGATCGACGGCTTCCGCCGCGTGCCACTCTCGCTTCCAGTAACTGACTAAAGCTTTTGTGCTCTTTGTGTACCTACCTGGTATTGGGCGGCGGAACAAACCCCGCCCGATGCTCATCGTCGCGGGCTTCCCAAACTACAACGATCTTATCAACGGCGATATAGCAAGACTTACCCTCGTCATCACGCACGTGTAGTACGCCCATCTCTACCTTGAGCACTTCACCGCGCAGGCTCGACGCGCCACCGCAATAGATGTCGAGCTTCTTCCCGATCATCCTCGATAAAAAATCTTCCACTTTACTTCTTTCCATTTCTAAACGAGATCTGCACTAAAGGCACTGTGTTCGGATCGTCCTGCTGCTCTCGCTCAAACCGCAACAGGTCGTAATAAGCGCAGCGCTTCGTTATCGGAAACTCTCTGCACACTGCTGGCCGCCCATGATAGATCGTGCAGCCACGCGTTTCGAGATTCAGGAACTGGCAAGTCTCTCCGAATAGCGGATCTTTCTTCCGGCGCAGAACTCTTTCGGTTCCGTACATCTTCGTGTAACGCGCTGTGGCAACCTCTTCCGTCACACCGAAGTATCGTGCGAGGCGGCGAATGTCGCGCGGCGTCACCTGAACACGCTCGTAGACCGAACAGCAGTACGCGGGGCAGTCGACGCAATCGTAATAACTCCTCGGCTTCACACTCGTTGCTATGTCACCCATGATCGCGTGCTCTCCAATCAAGCTATCGTCGTTTGGATTTCTTGTACTCTGCGAGCAACAAATTCATGAACTGATCGCGCTTCTCATAAAGGCGCCGCGGCTCGCGAGGTTCATGACGTGTAAGAGCATAAGCCGTAATGAGCGGAAGCGCCACAGTAGAATCGACATAACACACAACTGCGTCGGGCAAACGATCTGGATCGACCTTTCCCCACGACACTGCTTCGCCGGGAGTTGCTCCTGAAAGCCCGCCCGTGTCCGGTCGCGCATCGGTCACTTGTAAAAAATAATCGTGCCCGCGTTCGTCGATGCCGAGCACCTCCTGGATCTGCGGTTCGGTTTGCAGCAAAAAGTTTTTTGGTGAACCACCACCGAGAATGAAGACCGCCGAACGACCTTTTTTGTTTTTACCTTTGTGCACTACTCCGCGTTTTGCGGCGAGCACTATCGCTGCTGTTTCGTTCACATCGAGTGACGGATCGAACGCGAGCTTGTTACCTTGCAGTGCTTTTGCCGCGACGTTCATGCCGATCGAAGAATCGCCCGGCGACGATGTGTAAATCGGAACTGCATACTCGTAGGCGACCCCCAGCAGCGACTTCTCACTGATGCCGAGTTTCTGTTCCCGCTCGTGAACATAACGTCCGCAAAGGTAATGAAACTCCGCTGTCGACATTGGACGCTGAAACTCAGGAGCCTCGATGATCTTGCGGAAGAACGCATCCGTGTCGAGCAGCACTGTGTAGTCAAAAAAGATGTCGTAGATGCGAACGACCTCTTCCTCGCGCAGGATCACGTCGGATGTCGTCGCGTTTCCCTGGTGCATCGCAAGGCCGATGCCGAAGTGCGTGTCGTGATAGAGATTCGCGCCAGTGGAGATGATCCAGTCGACAAAACCGGCTTTGATCAATGGAATCAGTGCGGAAATACCGAGCCCGGCGGGCGTCAGCGCGCCTGTTAGCGAGAGACCGACCGTAACGTCGGGCTCCAGCATTTTTTGGCTAAAGAGCTGACACGCCTCGCGCAACCGCGCGGCGTTGTAGGCGAGAAAGGCTTCGTCAATTACATCTGCAACAACTGCATTCTTTTCGATTGGGGCCGGATCGATGCGTTTGCCCCGCAAGTATTTGCTTTTTTGTTTACCCATCTGTTCATCCGTTATTGAGCTTATCCGTGACCTACTTCTGACGCATTCTCTTCGTGAGCCTTCTTTACACGCAGTCGATTAATACGCCGTTCGTCGGCTTCAAGAACTTCCACTTCCAGTCCGCGGATCGTGAGCGTCTCACCAGTCGCAGGGACCTTGCCCGATTCGTTGATCACGAGTCCTGCGATCGTTGTGAAGTCGTCGTCTTCGATCTCCATGTCGAAGAGTCGCTCGATCTTGCCTATCTCGGTTGACGCCGGCACTTCGTAACTTCCGTCCGTACCTTCGACAATCTCGTCCAGTTCTTCACCCGCAATGTCTTCATCTTCAATCTCGCCAACGATCTCCTCGAGAATGTCTTCGACAGTCACGAGACCGGAGACGCCGCCGTACTCGTCGATCACCATCGCGAGTTGCACGTGCGCCTTCTGCATCTCGTCAAGCAGCTCAGCCACAGGTTTTGTTTCAGGCACAAAGTAAACCGAACGGACCAGCGGCTTGATGCTCTCGCTTTCGCGTCCTTCAGCCCAACACGACAGCAAGTCGCGCACGTAAATTATTCCTTCGACGTTGTCGATCTGATCGCCGTAGACGGGCAGGCGCGAGTATTTCGATTCGAGCATGACGTCGCGCGCTTCGCGAATGGTGGAAGTTTCTGAGAGCGCAACGATGTCGGGGCGCGGTGTCATCACTTCACTCACGCGCGTGTCGCCAAACTCGATGATCGAATGGATGCGTTCGCCTTCTTCCTGTTCGAGAATCCCTTCCGCTTCGCCGACGTCGATGAGCGCCTGGAGATCGCCGCTATCGTCGTCTTCTTCCTCTTCCTCACCGTCTTCGGCGACTTGATCCTTTCGGCGCGAACGGTCGAAGAGACTCTGAAAAGGATCGGCGATGAACGCCATGATCGGAAAGAACGGACGAATGATAGGCAGCAGGAAGAGCAGCGTGCCTTCCGGATTTCGTGTTGAAATAAACAGTGGAACGAGTTGACGGAAAATGCCGGCGAGGATCAGACCGGCGAGCAGGCCGACAAGCACGAGCCGCGGATCGGGGAACAGGCTCAGCGAAATCGAAGTGATTAGAACGGCGACGACGACGAGCAGTATCTGGATCATCGCCGAGAGTGCAAAACCGAATCGCGGCCGATTCTCCAATACCTGCTGGAGGAAAAGACGTGAGCGTGGTTCAGGCTTTTCGCCGTTCTCGCCGATCAAGCGGCGGAGGCCCACGTCGCTTAACTGTGCGAAGGCCATGTCGACCGTGGCCAGCACGGAGAGCACTATGAGCAGTAAGAGCGCAAGCCCTATTTCAAGTTCCATCGATGGGGAGAATATTAATGGTTACGCTGCGTAAAACCAAATGATTCTCTTAGTTTATATCCCGAGCTTCCTCCGCAGCCTCAGTTCCAGCCGGTTCATCTCGCCGTTATCAGTTTCGTGGTCATAGCCGGAGAGATGAAGGAGGCCGTGAAGAATCAATTGCGCGATTTCGTCGTTAAATTCGAGACCGTTCTCCTCTGCCTGCTTCGCCGCTGTTTCGACCGAAATGGCGACGTCGCCCAGGTTCTCAGGTTCATCAGCAGGAAACGATAAAACGTCCGTTGCTTTGTCAATGTTACGAAACTGCCGGTTCAGCTTCCGAATACTGCTGTCAGAAACAAAAGCAATCGTCGCTGACGTTCCGCTGTTCCCGATCGCCTTCAGTGCCTTCTCCGCAAATGTAGTCCAGGCGTTCGGATCGACTTTGACGCGTCGCTGGCGATTGACGACCTCGACCATCACATCTGACTCTTCTTGCCCTGTTCCTCGTAGGCCCTGATGATCAACTGCACCAGCTTGTGCCGCACGACGTCTTTGTCCGTAAAATACACGAACTCAATACCTTCGAGATGTGACAGTATTCGCTCTGCTTCGATCAGACCACTGCGTTTTCCAGTCGGAAGATCAACCTGCGTCACGTCACCCGTAATCACGGCTTTTGATCCGAAGCCGATGCGCGTCAGAAACATCTTCATCTGCTCGCTCGTCGTGTTCTGTGCTTCGTCAAGGATGATGAACGCGTCTGACAATGTTCGCCCGCGCATGAACGCGAGTGGCGCAACTTCGATGACGCGTTTCTCGAGCAGCCTCGTCACACGTTCGTAGTCCATGAGATCGAAGAGAGCGTCGTAGAGTGGTCGCAGGTAGGGATCGACTTTGTCCTGTAGATCGCCCGGCAGGAAACCGAGCTTCTCACCGGCTTCGACAGCCGGTCGCGCGAGCACGATGCGGTTAACTTGCTTCTGCATCAACGCCTGGACCGCCATTGCCACCGCGAGATACGTCTTGCCAGTGCCCGCGACGCCGATACCGAACACGACGTCTTTGTCCTGAATGGCCTGAATGTACTTGCGTTGATTGACAGACTTCGGCGCGACCTGCTTCTTGCCCGCTGGATTGAAGCGCGCCTTGGTGAAGTAGTCGCGCAGACTGAACGCGCGGTCTTCCGCGATCTGCGCAAACGCTTCACGGAGCTCTTTGTCGGTGAAATGTTTTCCTTCCTTGAAGAGGTCGGAAAAATCCTGGAGGATGCGTTCGACAGTCTCGACGTCCTTCGGATCGCCGTCAATCGAAACGTCCTGACCGCGGGCGTCAATTCTTACGTCGAGCAGAGACTCGAGATATTTGATGTTCTGATCGTGAACACCAAACAGCGTCTCCAGACCACGAGGCGGAAGCTCAATTTTCTTCAAACCTTCTTCACTCTCTCCTTCATCCACATGCTGCCACAAAGAGGCACAAAGAGTCGACCCCGCCTTGACACCCGGAGCGCGGATACCTATACTCCGTCATTTTGGAGATAACAATGCCGAATCATAAATCATCCGAGAAGCGCGTGCGACAGAGTGAGAAGCGGCGCGTTATTAATCGGGCTCACAGAACCAAAGTCAGAACGTATATCAAAAAGGTGCGCGCGGCGCTCGAGTCGGGCAAGAGCGATGAGATCCAGCAGGTGCTGCCTGTCGCCATTTCGGTGATCGATAAGTCGGTCCAGAAGGGCGTCATGCACAAGAATGCAGCAGCGCGTTACAAATCGCGGCTGACGGCGAAGGCGAATCAAACGGCTAAATAAAACCAGCCTAAACACGAAATCGTACCGGGGCGGATCGACATTTCGGTCCGCCTCGGTTTTTATTTGGAGGAACGATCATGAGTACCTACCAGACAGACGCAGAAATCGAGAGCGTTGTGCGGTCGTTCGAGACATGCGAGACCGGCAAAGACGGATTCAAACATCGAGATCACGTGATAGTTGCGATTTGGTACGTGGAAACACTCGGGAGAGAAGCCGCACTCGAGCGCATGCGATCGTCGCTGATGCGTTTTCTGGACCATCATGGAGTCGACAGCAAAAAGTACAGCGAGGAGGTTACCATCTTCTGGATCGACAGGGTGGCGGCGAAGCTGAAAGAACTCGGGCCGGAGGTGTCGCTGGTAGAGAAGTGCAACAGGATTGTTCAGTCAACGGAGTTTCAAAAAGACGCCGTCAACTTGCCAGCTCGCACACCAGCAGCTCGAGTTGAAGCCGAGGCGTCGCCTGTGAGGTCTTGATCGCGAGATCGGTGGCCGCAGTGAGTTGAATGCCACGTGCGATTTTTTCAGCGCTGCTGCGTTGTAGAGTTGAAATGTAGGAGTCGCGTTTGAAAGGCGGCAGAGAGACGTTGCGAAAGACTTCTTCTCGACCGCCGCGAGCGAGCAAATGTTTCCCGAGCGCGAGCCTGTGGTAGTTGCCGGCTATCAATCCGACCAACATCACTGGCTCAGCGCCGTCTTCGAGCAGTCGGTGCAGCGTTTCGAGCGCACGCTTGCGATTACCAGCCAGCAGATGATCGCCGAGCTCAAAGTTTGATAACTCCCGCGAGCGGCCGATTAGTTCGTCGACGAGATCCGGCGTGATGCGGCCAGTGCTCGCCGCCGCCGACGCGAGTTTGTCGAGCTCGTTCGAGAGCGTCTGCACGTCAGTTCCGACCAGTCTGATGATTTCGCTCAACACCTGATCGTCCGCAGTAATTTTCAACTCTTTCAGACGCGTTTTGGACCATGCCTTTGCTTCGGCATCTTTGAGCGGCGGGAACTCAACCACGGTACAAGCATCCAGCAGCACCTTGGTCGATTTCTTTCGTTTGTCCAGGTCGTCTGCGACGAAGATCATCACTGTGGAAGGCGCAGGATTGTTCAAATAGCGAATCAGAACGTCTTCGTCCGCATCGCGCAGCCTGGCGAAATCGCGAATGCGAACCACGCGCCTGTCAGACATCATCGGCAATTGCTCGGCGGCCGCTATCGCGGATTGGACGGGATCACTGAGCAGGCTGAAAGCAGATTCGTTGAATTCACGAAGCAGTGTGCGGCTGAGCGCGGCCTCCGTGATCGCCTGGGACGCGACGCGGCGCAAATAAACCTCACTGCCGAGCAGCAGGTAGAGCGGACGCACTTGTTGCTGCAACGAACGTTCGAGTTCCGATCGGGAGAGCGCTTTCATTTCTTTTCGATTTGGACCGCGTTGATGAGCGTCGAGACGATGCTCTCCGCGAAGTTGCGCGACATGCGGAGAATGGCTGGATCTTCCTCGTTAAAGAAGGTGCGCGGATCGCTCGCGAACTCATACTCACCGCGCAGGGTGAAGTTCTGATTGTCGTAAAGAACGCGGTTCTCGGTTTGGTCGCGCACGGTTACAGCGGCGGTGATCGTGACTTCGAAGATTCGCGCGCGGCCTTTATCGTCAAGCAGCACGCCGCCGAACGAGAAGCTCTTGATGACGCCCTCGATCACCGCGTCCGCGCCTTCGCGCTCGCCCTGCACGCGCAAGCCACGGCCACGATGCACGAGTTCACGCATCACGGCGTCAGTGAAGCGCGACTCGATCTTATAGCGCAACGCCTGGCTTTCCATCTGAAACGCCGGAACGGCGACGGTCTTGATTCGTGATGGAAGCTGGTTCTTCGTCACCGGTTTATAGCACTCGGCAAAACCGGAAACGAACGCAAGCATCAGTATGAAGAGGGAAACGCGGAGAAGCTTGGTCATCGGCGAGAGATTTTCTCACGCAAAGGCGCAAAGGCGCAAAGTAGTCTTCAGATCACTCTTTGCGCCTTTGCGCCTTTGCGTGAGAACCAACGTGGATTGACTCGGCAACGCGGATGGTCTCGACTGCTGCCTTCACGTCGTGGACGCGGACGATGTGAGCGCCGTGGAGGATGGCGGCGGTGATGGTGGCCATGGTGCCGTGGAGACGATCTTCGGCGGGGGCGGGTGTGCCGTTCTCGTCCGAGAGGATGCGGCCGATGAAGGATTTTCGAGACGTGCCGATCAGGAGTGGATAGTCAGGAAAGGCGTCGATGAGCTGATCCAGCTTCGCGATCAGCTCGAGGTTTTGTTCCTGGCTCTTGCCGAAGCCGATTCCGGGATCGATTACGATCGAATCGCGCTTTACACCTCGACGCTCGGCCATGTTGATACTCGCGCGGAGGCTGTGTGTGACTTCCTCCATGATGTCGGCGACTGGCGGCAGGCGATGCATGGTCGCGGGTGTACCGCGCGAATGCATCAGCACCAGCCCGGCGCCGGCACGCGCCACGGCGTCGGCGACGTAGAAGTCAAAACGAAGCGCGGAGATGTCGTTGACGATTGCGGCGCCCGCATCGAGTGCTGCTCGTGCGACTTCGGATTTCGTTGTGTCGACCGAGAGCGGAGTGCCGGTTCGAACAGCCAGAGCCTCAATCACGGGGACGACACGCTCGATCTCTTCTTCGATCGAAACAGGCTCGCCGCCCGGACGCGTTGATTCACCACCGACGTCGATGATATCGGCGCCCTCGGCGATCATCTGCTCGGCACGGGCCACCGCGCTGTCTAAAGTGAAGAATTGACCGCCGTCGCTAAAGCTGTCAGGGGTGACATTAAGAATGCCCATGATCAGCGTGCGCTGACCGATGGGCATTCGGTGGTTCTTAATTTGCCAACCGTTCGTAGCCACGAGAGCTACGCCGGTTGCGGATTGCCGCCGGTGATCGGTGGCAGAATCGGCTTGAGCGGTTTCGCAGTCGGCTCCTTCAGTTGTGGCCGGTCTTCGTCGTTACCGGAATCGACCGCCGGCGGATTCTCGTCGAGCGGCAAACCCGCGACGATCCGTCGAATCTCAACTCCGTCCAGCGACTCACGCTCCAACAGGCACTCAGCCAGACGAATCATCGTGTCGCGATTCTCTTCGATGATGGCCTTCGCTCTTTCAAACTGAGCGGTGACGATCTTCTTAACCTGCTGATCGATCTTGATCGCAGTGTCTTCAGAGAAATCGCGGTGTTGAGCAATCTCGCGTCCGAGGAAGATCTGCTCTTCCTTCTTGCCGAAAGTCAGCGGACCCATCTCAGACATGCCGTACTCGCAAACCATCGCACGCGCTAATTCGGTCGCACGCTCGATGTCGTTTGAAGCCCCGGTGGTGATGCTGCCGAGGAAGATCTCTTCCGCGATGCGTCCACCCATCAGGATCGCGATCTGGCCCAACAGGTATTCCTGACTGTAGTTGTGCCTGTCGCCTTCCGGAAGCTGTTGCGTCACACCGAGCGCCATGCCGCGCGGAATGATAGTGACTTTGTGAACCGGATCCGCGTTTGGCACTTTCAGACCAACCAGCGTGTGACCCGCTTCGTGGTACGCAGTGACGCGCTTCTCCTCGTTCGAGATCACCATGCTCTTGCGCTCAGCGCCCATCAACACCTTGTCTTTCGCCAACTCGAAGTCGCCCATCGCGACGAGCTTCTTGTTGTAACGAGCAGCATTGAGAGCGGCTTCGTTAACAAGGTTGGCGAGATCCGCGCCTGTGAATCCGGGAGTACCTCGCGCAATCACGGAGATATCAACGTCTTCACCGAGCGGAATCTTGCGTGTGTGAACTTTCAGAATACCTTCGCGTCCACGAACATCCGGTCGCGACACAACCACGCGTCGATCAAAACGCCCGGGTCGGAGCAGCGCCGGGTCGAGAACGTCCGGACGGTTTGTCGAAGCGATCAGGATCACGCCGTCGTTCGACTCGAAGCCGTCCATCTCAACCAGCAACTGGTTCAACGTCTGTTCGCGTTCATCGTGTCCGCCGCCGAGTCCTGCGCCACGATGACGGCCCACCGCATCGATCTCGTCGATAAAGATGATGCACGGCGCGTTCTTCTTGCCCTGCTCAAACAGGTCGCGCACACGCGAGGCACCGACACCTACGAACATCTCGACGAAGTCTGATCCGGAGATCGAGAAGAACGGAACGTTTGCTTCACCAGCAATCGCGCGGGCCAGCAAAGTCTTGCCCGTTCCCGGCGGTCCCATCATCAAAACGCCCTTCGGTATGCGTCCGCCGAGCTTCTGAAACTTCTGTGGCTCCTTGAGGAATTCAATGATCTCCTGGAGTTCTTCCTTCGCTTCTTCAACTCCAGCGACATCCTTGAACGTCACGCGTTTCTGCTGGTTGTTGAGCAATTTCGCTCGCGACTTCCCAAACGACAACGCCTTGTTGCCGCCAGACTGCATCTGGCGCAACATGAAAATCCAAATAGCGATTATGAAAAGTAGTGGAGCCCACGTGATGAGCATGGGCCAGATATAACTGCTGCTGGATTCTTCCTGGACCTTCGTAACGCGCGGCTTGCCATTGACGAGTTCGCGCGCAGACTTGAGCAGGTCATTTTTCGCGGCGTCGTTCGACAACGCCACTCGATATTCCTGGTTGTTTACATCAATCGCGACACTCTCAGTTTGTTTCACGGTCAACTCTTTGATGTTGCCGCTCTGCATCAACTGATCGAGCCTGGTCAGGTCGACAGTCTGATAACTGCTGCCACGCGGATTAACCAGCTTGTATAGTAAGACTGCCCCTGCAATTATCAGGAGCCAAAAAACAATCTGTCTCGCCGTAGAACTCAAATTCATTAACGCCTCCGACCCCCGATAATACCTTATCAGGGCGTCATTTGTCGCCGTCCATGGGGACGGGCTTTTCCAAAAATCGACTCAATAAAAAGAACTCGGTTCCTTTGATGCACATCCGCAACTAAGGTTCCCTGTTGCAGCTACATACGCGAAAAAAACCCGGGCGAGCGATCGCCCTCCAAGGACTATAGGGTTTGACACGTGCTTTTTCAATCCCTTTGCACCTCAAACACCAGCCGATGTTGCCGCCGGCTGACGCGCCCGCCTCCCGGTAATTCCACTACGCGCCCGCCCGCCGTGCCTTCCAGAAGCTTTTCAACCGCCGAAAGATGCACCATTTCCAGCCTTCGCGTACCACCTCTGGCCTCAGACAGCCACTGCCGCAACGCCCTGCGTCGCAATGCCGGCGGCGCTTTGGCCAGCACCTTTACGTCGAGTGCAGGCGTTTTAGTTTCACTTTCCTCGGGCGAAAGCGACGCTTGCTGCAAGAGGGCGCCGGAATTATTGAACAGCACCGCGCCGTCCTCGCGAAGTTGGGTCGCCGTGCGCGACAGAGCCTCGACGATCTTGTTATTGAACGACTGCATCAGCGGCAGAAGCTGTTTGCGCACTTTCACGCGAGCAAACTTTTGATCGTCGTTCATTTCGTCCGTCAGAAACTCGACCCGGCGCAGGCGGCAGTAGTCTTCAGTTTCAATGCGGCGTGCCCACAACAGCGGGCGGGCGAGTTTGATCGAACTGTGTTTAGCGAGCGGGCGAAGGGATTCCATTCCGCCGAGACCCGCGCCAGCGCTGCCGCGCATCAGTCGTAGTAGAACCGTCTCGGCCTGGTCGTCCATCGTGTGCGCAGTCAAAACGTAGTTGGCGGATACTTTCTTCGCCGTTCGTTCGAGAAAGGCATAGCGCGCTTCTCTCGCGGCCTGCTCGAGGTTGTCGCTGCTTTCTGCGGCGTTTTCCGCAACTTTGCTGCGGCCGATCACACTGCGAAAGCCTAATTTCGTCGCCAATTCCCGCACCCATTTGGCGTCTTTCGAACTCGATTTTCGCAGTCCGTGGTCGAGGTGAGCGACGCAAACGTCGACGAACAGTTTATTACGTGTTTTAAGTTCTTCAATCGCGAGCAGCAGCGCCGTCGAGTCCGCGCCTCCTGATACGGCGACGACGACGGTCTCGCCGGAAGTTGGGAGCCTGAGTTTGCGCCAATCGACGAGCAAAAGCCTTGGGAATTGGTTGATCCGCATGACCCAGGATTGTGAGGTTCCCCACCAATGAGGTCAATAGTCCGGAAGAGTTTGAGCCGCAGATTTACGCGGCTCAAACACGAACCCGCCATACTTTATTGAAACAATCGCATCGTTTGTCGTTTAGAAGATTCAGCGCTCTAAAAACCCGACGGCAGTAAAAATCAGGGGGGATTTCATGAGGGTCGAAAAACAAAGCCGGTTCAACGAGTGGCTCCTGGGTTCGACAATTCTATGTCAATCGTGCGGTTGTTTGTGGCTGGTCCCGGCCGCGCAGCAAAACGACAGCTATAATTGCCGTCAATGCGGCAGCTCAGCGACCGTGAAACCTAAGCCCGCTGCCGGCGAGCCGCCGAACAAGCGTTCGCACCACAGCTAATCCTCACGGCCGCAGGCCTTCCTAATGTCACAAAACGTTGAGGGGTGGTGTTTACCTCACAGGACCTAGTATTCTGCTTACTTTTCTGAACCTTTGGAGTGCGCGCCCCGCACTCCAATGCAATTTCTCACTGGAGGAAGCCAATGAAAATCCGCTTTGTCGCACTGTTTGCCGTTTTAATGCTGCTTTTCGCTTGTTATCGAGCGTCAGAAGTCAGCTACTCAACACCTCAGGAAAATACCGTCCAGCAATGGATGATCGAGTTCAAGACGACAAAAGCGGAAGTCCAGCTCTCGCTGCGGGTGCAACGCGAACGGGACGGCGGCTTCAACCACAGCAGCATGGGATTCGGGATCTCGCCGGATCAACTGATCGGACTGACGCGCGAACAAGCGATGTCAGCAGCCGGAACCAACGTCAGTTTCCAACTCAAGCGCGACGCAGGCACATTCAATTTCGAGGGTTGGTTCAAACAGGGAAATGGCTCGGGCCATTTCACATTCAGCCCGAACAGCTCATTTGCCAGCGAGCTTGCCAAGCAGGGCTTCGGCACACCGACCGACGAACAACTCCTGTCGCTCGCCATGGCTGACACAGGCCTCGCGTTCATCAACGAACTCAAGGCACAGGGCTACGACACCACGACGGTCGATCAGCTCGTGAGAATGAGTCATCACGGCGTCAGGTTGGAGTACCTGCAAGGTCTGAAGTCTCTCGGTTACTCGGTCAAGACCACCGATCTGGTGGTGCGGATGAAGGACCACGGCGTCAGCTTGAATTTCATTCGCGAGATGACAGGACTGGGTTACACCAACATCACCACCGAAGAACTCGTCCGAACAAAAGACCACGGCGTCAACGCAGCCTACATTAACGAGTTCATGAACGCTGGTTACAATCGCGCGACACTCGACGAGTGGATCCGTTTGAAAGATCACGGCGTCAGCATGACGTTCATAAGTGAGCTCAAAGAACTCGGGTATGAACGCGTTGCACTCGATGAACTGCGGCGCATGAAAGATCATGGCGTGAGCGCCAGTTTCATCAAAGAGCTCAAAGACCTCGGCTATCAAAACCTTACTACGGACCAGCTAATCCGGCTGAAAGACCACGGCGTGAGCGCGAGCTACATTCGGAAGATGCAGGAGAAGGGCTACAGCAACCTGCCGATCGACGAATACATCCGGATGAGAGATCGAGGCGAGCGCGAAAAGTAATCTGTGCATCACACTGATTCGCAGTTTCACCGAATTGGGTGTAATCTGCTGGTTTCCTGGTATCAAATATTTATGTTGAAGGATTGGACATGAAATTCAGAAAATTCCTCTGTGCGCTGGTCCTGGCGCTGTTTGGTTTACAAACCCTTCATATTACTGCATTTGCAGACGAAGGAATGTGGACCTTCAACAACGTCCCGCGCGCAGAGATCAAAAAGAAATACGGGTTTGAAGTCACCGATGAGTGGCTGAACAAGGTGCGGCTCGCCTCCGTCAGATTCAACAACGGCGGCTCGGGATCGTTTGTCTCGCCCAACGGTCTCGTACTCACGAACTATCACATCGTCGAAGATATCGTCGGCGAGGTAAGCACGCCTGAGAAGGATTACGCGAAAGAGGGTTTTGTCGCGAAGACGCGCGCCGAAGAGATCAAGGCGCCCAGCCTCGAGCTAAACGTGCTGATGAGCATCGAGGACGTCACCGCGCGCGTGAATGGAGCGGTGAAGGCAGGCGCGACTGACGCCGAAGCCTTCGCAGCCAGACGCGCGGAGAGCGCCGCGATCGAAGCGGAATCGTTGAAAGCGACTGGAATGCGGTCTGACGTGGTCACGCTCTACCAGGGTGGTCAATACAATCTTTATCGTTACAAGAAGTACACCGACGTTCGCCTCGTTTTTGTTCCGGAGTTTCAGGCCGCATTTTTCGGCGGCGACCCTGACAACTTCAACTTCCCGCGCTTCAACATCGACATGGCCCTGGTCCGTGTTTACGAGAACGATCAACCCGTCAAGCCGCAAAACTATTTCAAGTGGTCCACGGCGGGCGCGAAGGAAGGAAGCCTCGTATTCGTAACCGGACATCCGGGATCGACTTCCCGACTCGATACAGTTGCGCATCTCGAAGAACTACGCGACACGAGCATTCCGATCATCATCCGCTTGCTGGAACGACGTGAAGAGATGCTCAAGAAATACATGTCGCTCGGCGAAGAGCAAACCCGCCAGGGACAGAATGAACTCAACAGCGTGCAGAACGCGTTGAAGGTCTATCGCGGCCAGCTCAAAGGACTCAAAGACCCTGCGTTGATGGCTCGCAAGACCAAAGAAGAGCAGGCGCTGCGAAAGGCAATCGCGGCGAATCCGGAACGACAGAAGTTGTACGGCGAAGCGTGGGACGCGATCGCCGCGGCGCACAAAACTTATCCGACCTACATTCGCGAGCGCAGGATCTTCGAGCAGGCAGGTGGCTTTAACAGCGGCTTGTTCACTTTCGCGCGCATGTTAGTGCGGCTCGCAGCCGAGAGCGAAAAGCCAAACGCCGAGCGGCTGCCTGAATACACGGATGCGCGTCGCGCGTCGTTGGAGCTCGCGCTCTTTTCGCCCGCGCCGATTCACGAGGACTTCGAAAAGTTGAAACTGGCGGATTCGCTCGGTTTCATGGTCGAGCTTCTCGGCGCTGACAATCCGCTCGTCAAACAGGTGCTCGAAGGAAAGACACCGGAAGCGCGTGCGAATGAGTTGATTTCAGGTACGAAGCTGAAGGATCCGGAGTATCGCAAAGAGCTTGCGAAAGGTGGGAAGGCCGCGATCGACGCTGCGACGGATCCGATGATCGTCGTTGCACGCGAGATCGATGCGAAGGCTCGCGAAGTGCGCAAGCGCTACGAAAACGAAGTGACTGGCGTCGAGCGCGCGAACTACGCGAAGATCGCACGTGCGCTGTTCGAGACTGAAGGCACTAAGCTTTATCCCGATGCGACCTTCACGCTGCGACTGTCATACGGTGCAGTTGAAGGCTACATGGAAAACGGCAAGAAGGTTCCGCCGTTCACAACGCTTGGTGGTCTGTATGCGCGGTCTGAGTCGTTCAAACGACAGTTCCCGTACAACCTGCCGGAGCGCTGGTTGACCAAGAAGAGCGAACTGAACCTGAATACACCGTTCAATTTCGTGTCGACGAACGACATCATTGGCGGCAACTCAGGATCGCCGACGATCAATCAGAACGCGGAATTGGTTGGACTGATTTTCGACGGGAACATTCAATCTCTTGTCGGCGACTTCATGTACGACGGTTCGGTGAATCGCGCGATCTCGGTGGATTCGCGAGGCATGCTGGAGGTTTTGAAGAAGATCTTCGGCGCGAATGATATCGTCGCGGAGCTGACTGCTGCTACATAAACTCCAACGGTAACACGGATTAGAGCGGATCTAATCCGTGTTATGCCTTCTCCAGACCAGCGTACTTCTCGACTAATTTTTTCTGGCCGTAGCCCGGGAAGCTCACTGTTAACTTTGCAGTTTCTCCGGCGCCCTCACGTCTCAACACAAGCCCGCGACCATATTTCGAATGTCTCACGTACGAACCTGGCGTGAACTCATTCGACGGTGGACCGGCCACTGGTTTCGAAATATTCGGCAGACTGCCTGACGTTTGGCCCATCTGCCTATTGCGTTGTTTGAAAAACTCCGCGATCGATTCAGCGTTGTCGTAAGTCTTACCCATGTATTTCTTCTTCTCTTTTCGATACTCGCCCTGCTCGTAGTCAATCTGCGACGAACCGCGTGCGAACGAAAGCCACGACTTACCGAGGCTGAGATCCTCCATCAGATCGATCGGCATTTCATTCAGAAACGGCGACGGCTCAGACGCGAGCTCCTCGCCGTACACACGACGCTTCATCGCGTGTGTCACGTACAGGAAACGCTCGGCGCGCGTCATCGCAACGTAAGCGAGGCGACGTTCTTCTTCGAGCTCTGCGCGATCGGTGGCTGATCGCGAATGTGGAAACAGTCCGTCTTCGAGTCCAACAATGAAGACTACCGGAAACTCCAAACCCTTGGCGGAATGTGCGGTCATGAGCGTCACCGGCGCATCGCGCTTGTAGTCGTCCTGGTCGGAAACGAGTGCCGAGTGGTCGATGAATTCGCGGAGTCCTTCAATGCCTTGTTCATCGTAATCTACGGCGGCATTGACCAACTCCTGCAAGTTCTCGAGACGCCCTTCAGCCTCGTCCGTTCGCTCGCCGCGGAGCGCGTTTTCGTAACCCGTCTCAATGATCGCTGCGCGGACGATGTCAGACACAGGCTCCTTACTCGAATCATCCGGTGTTTCAGCCATCGTCGCGAGCTTGTTAACCACGCTACGGAAAGTCTTCAACGCGGCGATCGCTCGCGATCCCAGATTTTCAGGCTGCTCGATGATCGCCGCGATCGTTTCCCACCACGTCAGCCTGGATTCCTTTACGCGACGCTCGATCTCATCAGTGGTCTGTTTGCCGATACCGCGGGGTGGGCTGTTGATCACGCGCTGCAACGCGATCGAGTCGTTCGGATTCAGCGCCAGCTTCAGGTACGCGATGATGTCGCGCACTTCCATGCGCTCGTAAAACGAAAAGCCGCCCACGATGTTGTATTGCAGACCAGCCCGCCGCATCGCTTCTTCAAAGACGCGCGACTGCGAGTTGGTGCGATAGAGCACAGCCGCGCGAATGTCGAATTCATCGCGCCGGTGCCCGACGATCTTGCTCGCGACCCAACGCGCTTCGGCGTCAGCGTCGAACGCCTGGTAATAACCGACGCGCCCGCCGCGTGGATTTGACGTCCAGAGAGTTTTGCCTTTGCGCTCGAGATTGTTCTTTACGACGGCGCCCGCGACGTCGAGAATCGTCTGCGTCGAGCGGTAGTTCTGCTCGAGCCGAATGATCTTTGTGTTTGGGAAATGCTTTTCGAAATTGAGGATGTTGCTGATGTCCGCGCCGCGCCACTTGTAGATCGACTGATCTTCGTCGCCCACGACGCAGATGTTTTGACTCTTTTCAGTAATCAAACGGATCAGCGCGAACTGGAGCGCGTTGGTGTCCTGGTATTCGTCGACGAGGATGTAGCGAAACTTGTTGTTGTACTTTTCTCTGACTTCTGGGACGTCGCGCAGGAGTCTCACGGTTTTAATCAGCAGGTCGTCGAAGTCGAGCGCGTTGTTTCGGTGCAAACGGTCTTCGTACATCTTGTAGACCGAACCCATCACCGCGCGTCGTTCGTCAACGTACTCGGCTTTGGCTGCGAAGGCTTCCGGATCCTCGCCGCGATTCTTTGCGGAACTGATGGCGGATTGCGTCGCGCGCGGAGCGAGATATTTCTCGTCGAAGCCAAGCTCGCGGATGGATTGCTTGATCAAGCGCAGCGAGTCGTCCTGATCGTAGATGGTGAACCGGCGCGTGTACGTGTCGTTTAGCTTCTCGACATCCTGGCGCAGAATGCGCACGCAGAGACTGTGAAACGTCGACAGCAGCGGCAGGCTCGCTCGTTCCTGCGTACGCAAAAGGCGTTGCACGCGTTGGCGCATCTCGTCGGCGGCTTTGTTCGTAAACGTCACCGCGAGGATGTTCCAGCTAGGGATATTTTTTTCAGCGATCAGGTACGCGATGCGATGAGCGATGACGCGCGTCTTGCCCGAGCCGGCGCCGGCGAGGATCAGCAGCGGACCCTCTGTGGCAAGGACAGCCTTCCGCTGTTGTTCGTTTAGTTGTGACAGAAATTCCGAATCCACTGTGTGGATGCATTTAACCACAAGCATTGAGAGAGACAAAATGCGGAAAAATTTCCTCGCAAAGACGCAAAGGCGCAAAGAAGGTTCAAAGATTTTCTTTGCGCCTTTGCGTCTTTGCGAGCAAATCTTCCTCAGGCACTTTGACCGCAAGAACCAGATAGATGCACGATAACTCTTCGCATAAAATTGCGGCATGTTAAGCATAAACCGAATTCCAAACGACGAACAACTCTGGCAGGCCGTGGTTTCGAAGGACGCGCGATTCGACGGACAATTTGTGTTCGCCGTCAGCTCCACAGGAGTCTATTGCCGCCCTTCATGTCCATCACGTCGCGCACATCGCGAACGCGTAAGCTTTTTCGATCTGCCTGAAGCTGCGGAACAGGCCGGCTTTCGCGCGTGTTTGCGCTGCCAGCCGCGACGCGCGCGTGTGCTCGATCCGCAGATGGAGTTGGTGCAGCGCGTGTGTAGTCTCCTCAACTCGAGTGACAGCGAGACAGTGAAGCTCGCCGAGCTTGCGTCGCACGCGGGTGTGAGCGTGTTTCACCTGCAACGCACGTTCAAGCGCGTTATGGGGATCAGTCCGCGACAGTATCTCGCCGCGCGCAGGTTCGGAAATTTCAAAGCGCTCGTGCGCAAAGGTGATTCCGTGACGACGGCGCTTTACGAGTCGGGTTTTAACTCGAGCAGTCGTCTCTACGAATACGCTTCGGAAGAGTTGGGAATGACGCCTGCGACTTACAGTCGCGGCGGCCGAGGTGTGAATATCAACTACACGATTGTGGCTTCGTCGATGGGTCGTCTGCTGGTTGCGATGACAGAGCGCGGCGTGTGTGCGGTGAGAATGTGTGACACGGACGCGGAGCTCGAAAAAGACCTGCGCGACGAATTTCCACATGCACAGATCAATCGCGGCGATTCAGCGCTGAGAGAGCAGGTACAAAAGATTCTCAACCATCTGGACAACAACGAACCGCGTCTCGATTTACCGCTCGACATCAGGGCAACCGCATTTCAGCGCCAGGTTTGGGACAAGCTACGCGCGATTCCGTACGGGCAAACAGTGTCGTACGGCGACGTTGCGAAAG
>Ga0207656_10000197_pt1 | contig 21633 bp, 11 predicted proteins | sample KBSCornC12_FD_184297 | JGI IMG/M metagenome (GOLD analysis project Ga0207656, IMG submission 184297) | Corn rhizosphere microbial communities from Kellogg Biological Station, Michigan, USA - KBS Corn C1-2 (SPAdes) (version 2) | ecosystem: Host-associated > Plants > Roots > Rhizosphere > Soil ...
TTTCCGGGTTTAGGATTGTTCATCAAAGATAATTTAGCCTTAGGCGTATCCTTGAATATCGGGAGTTATACTACCAAGACTATATATGATGGTGTAGATCCCGCTATTTATACTACTACGAATACATCAAACATGATGAATTACGGAGTGGGCGTTTTTCTTCGCTCCTATTCCAGGATGGCGGATAAGTTTTATTTTTCTTTTAATGGATTATTGAGTTATACCTCCCAGCCGGGTTCCATGAAAGCAACGACTGAAGATCCGAATTACGTTTATCCGCCTTCCAGCCCAGCTACTCAATATACGAGAAGTAGTACTGTGGGTATTGGCATTGCTCCCGGAATTGATTATTTTATAACACCGCATTTTGGGTTGCGAGCAACTTTTGGAAATTTGTACTTCAGTTCTTCGAACTTAAAAAATATCACCCTGCAAAATGATAATAACCAGACAACAACAAATTTTGGACTCAATTTGAACATCAATTCATTTACGTTTGGTCTGAATTACTTTTTTTAGGTTGAGCCTTGACTCCAATTACAGCGTGTAATTCTTTCCATATAAAAGAATTGAAGATATTTTTCCGTGATCGAAATCGGTAAAGGAAAATGCATTTCTCGAAATAATTTAATAACAGCGGAAAACCTTGACTGATGTCCATAACCACAGAAGCTGATCTCATTGGGATGCAAAAAGTAAGTGAAGCTGTTGCAGCCACTTTAAAGGAAATGAGAAACTATGCGCAGCCCGGTATGTCTACCAAACAATTGGACAATTACGGCGCAGAAATTCTAACAGGTTATGGAGCAAAGTCGGCTCCATTTTTAACTTATGGATTTCCGGGTTGTACTTGTATATGTGTGAACAATGAGTTCTGCCATGGCATTCCGTCTGACAAGAGAATATTGAAAGAGGGCGATTTGGTGAATATTGATGTTTCAGCTGAATTGAATGGTTTTTGGTCCGACAACGGAGGCTCTTTTGTACTTGGTAAAGATGTGAATGGACATCAAAAACTGATTGACGCGTCAAAGGAAATTTTACATAAAGCAATCTTCAATATTAAAGGTGGTGTTCGCATCTCTGACATCGGGCACATCATCGAGACAGAAGCCAAAAAACGCGGCTACAAAGTCATCAAAAACCTGATGGGTCACGGTATAGGAAAGAGCCTTCACGAAGAACCCAGCGAGATTGCGAATTTCAGGGATCGTTTTAATCAAACCAGGTTTAAGAAAAATTCAGTCGTGGCCATTGAAACCTTTATATCCACCATATCAACGTATACGGAAACATTAAACGACGGTTGGACACTCGTTGGAAATAAAGGAGGCTTTATGGCGCAGCATGAACATACCATTGTGGTGACGGATGGGAAGCCTATTGTTCTTACTGAAATGAATGAGATCTGGGCATGAATAAGGAATAGCGAATATCGAATATCGAAGTAGACGTAGAAGTGGAAGAAGTAGAAGTAGAAGTGGAAGTGGAAGGCCAGGTCAATTTCCACTTCTTACTTTCTCATTCTCCTTCTACCTCCCTCCTTCAACTTCCTACTTCAACTTCCTACTTCAACTTCTTACCTCGATATTCGATATTCGTTATTCAATATTCATTTGATAATTTTAATAAATTCCTCTTTCTTCCGCCGCGACACATCCACAAAATGTCCGTTTTGCATTTCAATCTGGCCGCCATCGCCTTTGATATATTTCTTGATAAAATTGAGATTGATAATATAAGAGTTATGGGTCCGGAAGAACATATCGGTTGGCAACAAGTCCTCAAAGTCACGCATGGTCCTGCTGGCAATTACTTTTGGATGGTTGACAAAGTGCAGGGTTGTATAATTGCTTTCGGCCTCGAGGTAAATGATGTCGGATAAATTGAAGAAAAGCAAACCTTCCATCGTAGATATAGCGATTTTTTGCAGTTGATGTTTGCCGGCAAGATTGTGAGTTAGTGTTTCAAGTCGTTCAGCTGTATTATTCAGGGCAATTTGTTGTTCCGCTTTTTTAATAGTGGTTTGCAGTTCTTCGATGTCGATGGGTTTGAGCAAATAATCAAAAGCTGCATACTTGATGGCTTTGATCGCATACTGATCATAAGCCGTAGTGAAAATGAGATGGAAATTTTTAGAGGGTAGCTGATGCAACATTTCAAAGCCATTCATCATGGGCATCTCGATGTCCAGGAAAACAATGGCGGGTTCATGTTTTTCAATCAACCTGAGTCCTTCATCTCCATTCTCAGCTTCGCCAAGCACATCGACCTGCGGACAATATTCCTTTAACTTTTGTTTGAGCGCGTTGCGCCCTTTCCGTTCGTCATCAATGATAATAGCCGTGATCATAGTTATGGTCAAATCATTTTTAATAAAACTTCTACGCGGGTACCAGCCGAACTACCATTATCGACAAGATCTGTTATTACAACAGACGCATTTTCTTCCTGGTTAAATAACTTGACCCTGTCACTACTCATCTCCATGCCATACGAGACCTTGTTGTTTGAATGTCCATTCTGTGCATGCGTTCTTCCGACTCCATTATCTTCTATGATGTATTGAATTTGTCCATTCAGCCTGTTCAACGAAATAGAAAGCTGGCCATTATTGTCTGGTCGGTTTCGCAGTCCATGCAGGATGGCATTCTCCACATAGGGTTGGATAATTAGGGGAGGAACTTTAAAATCTTCCTGGAGCAAAGCCGGATCCGCCTTTATTTCAGCCGTGAATTTATTATCGTTCCGGAATTGTTCCATTTCAATATAAAGCTTAAGCGTTTCCATGTCATTGGCCAACGTGACCGTGTTTTGTTTTGAGCTGTCCAGGATGCACCGGATCAGTTTTGCAAATTTATTCAGGTAGATCGTCGCATGATACTTATCATTATCCTGGATCAGGGAGTCTATGCTATTGATACAATTGAAGATGAAATGCGGATTCATCTGTGCCCGCAAGGCCATCATTTCAGTTTCAGCTATTTTTTGTTTAAGTCCTGCCTCATAGCGGATAGTCCGGATCCGTTTTCTTACTATCCATGTTGTGATAAAAACAGCAGCTCCTGTTATCAGTGTGATAAACCATGCTGTCCTCCAAAACGGAGGAACTATAGTAAACTCCAACATGTCATGATCAGGTCCCCAATTGCCACTTTCATCTGCGACTTTTAGTTTGAATACATAACTGCCGGGTGAGAGTGCGGCATATTGAGCACTTCGATTGACAGTAACATATTTCCATTCATCATCGGCTCCTGTAAGTAAATAAGCAAAGCGAAGCTTATCTGCATTCGTAAAATGGACCGCTGTAAAATCAATGGCTATGTTCTTCTGTGTATGATCAAGGTGAAGTACAGGGTGATTAAGATCAGTAAACTGTTCCTGGTTATTGACACTTATCTTATCCAACACAGGTGTTGGAACTGATGCCGTCCTTAAATCATTGGAGGCGGGTATGAAAACATACCGGTCGTTAAGTCCAAGAACCAGTTGATCAGCATGCGAATCATAGGCTGATTCAAAGAGATCATTGACGAATTGTTGTGATTCAAAAAGAATATTGGTGACTGAATGGCTTGCATTTTTACTGAATTGTGTTATTCCATATTCGCTTGTCAGCCAAAGATTATTGGCATGGTCTGCATAAATGCTTTGCACATAATCGGTCAGTAAGCCTTGTTCACGTGTGTAGGGAATGATACTATCCTTCAGATAATCGTACGACACCAACCCATCGCCAAAAATAGTACTCAGCCAAAGGTTTCCTTCCTCGCCCGGGAGCATTGAAACAATACCTTTATTCACGAGGAAATTATGGTTGTGCATGCCAACAGGAAAAGTAGTCCAGCGATCCTCTTTTCTTTCATAACGGAGAATTCCACCTCCCAATTTCGAATACATCCATAAACGTCCGTGGTCATCTTCAACCATAGAAGATATTCTGCCATCCTTACCGGCATCAATAAACTGCCTTATTGTTTCCGCAGGAATTTGTCGTGTAGTACCTGTTGATGATTCATAACAATACAGGTTGAACGGATATCTCGTTCCGATCCACATATTGTCTTCACTGTCATTAAACAGTACATTGATATGGGCTTTCAATATAGCGGATGGTAAAAAGGTTGGAACATGAAATGATGCTGAGGAGGGATCGAACAATTGAATGCCCTGTGTACTGCCGATCCATACCTGGCCGGAATGATCTTCACCTAATACGGTCAATGAAGTGAGAGGCCGGAGAGGAACGTAGTGATGGGTTACATTCTTCTTGTTTTTATCTACGGCGACGAGCCAGCCATTATCATAGATGCTATAGATATTGCCGGCTTCTGAAATAATTAAATCGGAGCAGGATTCAGACTTTCCGGGTGGAAATACGACCAGGTCCTTTTGTGTCTTTAGATCATTCAATTGGAACAAACCAGTTCCGCCTATCCAATAATGATGATCATCAACGCGGATAATCGCGGAGCTGCCTATTTGTGATGGAACATTATTTATCGCATTCTCTCGTTGTCCATCGGACATGACTACTTGTCTGTACTTCATCGTCAATGGATCCATTTCATAACAATAACTATTGATCGTAAAAAGTAAAGTTCCATATGAAGTTTGAAAAAGGACATTAATAGATCTTAATTCACCAGCTTCAGTGAGATTAAAATACTCATGAAATACCTTTCCTGACGACAGATCAAATTTGATAAGGCCTTCACCCCACGGAGCGAGCCAAAGTGTGTTATTCTTTTCATCTAAGAGAAAGGATCTTATGTAACTGTATGCCAGGTAGGGTAAATGTTCAGGATTGTTATTCCCGTTATATATTTGTTTAGCCCGGAAGTCAATAATCTGCAAACCGGAATTATCCGTTGGCAGCCAGAGCCTTCCTTTTTGGTCCGTGTACCAACTTTCATATCGGATTAAAACTCCTTTCAGTGACCGGGCCCATTCTAAATCTGTAAAACGGAACAGGTAATTTAAGTTTTGATCAAACACATCTATTTCACCACTGTGGTTGATCCAGATGCGTTGCTCAGGATCCTGGTATAAACTGGAAACGATTGTGCCTGACCTGGCTTTCAAAGGACCAAACTTGATTTTTTCATTTTCAAACTGGCCCGTCTTCGTGTTGAGGACAGAAAGTCCACTGCCCGTGGCAAATAACAGGAAGCCTGGCTGATATTCCAGTATATCAAACACTTTATTGTGTGAAAGGCTGTTGGGGTTATTTTTTTCGGTAAAATATTTTTTAAACTGGTACCCGTCAAACCGGTTCAGTCCTTCTTTGGTCCCCATCCATAAAAACCCCCTGCTATCTTGTCGGAGCACATAGACATAGTTATTATGGAGACCATCCCTGAATCCATAATAATTGGCAATATGGAGCTCAGTTTGTGACCATGCAAGGTGTGAAATGGCGAATAATAGGATGGCCAGGAAAAGTCGCATCATTAAAGTTACTTTGTTTTTACTTGAACGAGGAGGAATCTGGAATAGTGAATAACGAATATCGAAGTAAGAAGTAAAAGTGGGAAGTTGAAGTGAGAAGTTGAAGTGAGAAGTTGAAGTGAGAAGTTGAAGGAAGTAGAAGTGACGTGTACAACCGGGAAGGATTATTTTATTTCTAATTTCTCTTTCAAACTTCTTACTTCTCCTTCCTCTTCTTACCTCTCCTTCTTCTTCTTACTTCGATATTCGTTATTCTTTATTCATCAATATCTTTTCCAGAGCGGCAAGTCTTGTTTCCAGATTGCTGATTTTCTGATTTTGGTTTTCAATCATGCTTTGTTGCTCCTGCACAGCTTTAACAAGTGGTACCACAAAGCTTTCATAGCTGAGGGTGTACAATTCAGTTTCCTTTTTTGGTTTTGTCAGTCCACTAAATTCATAGTGACATGCATCTGCTGCGGTTTCTACTTCTTGTGCGAGAAATCCGCTGAATTTTATTTTTTCGATATCGTATTTGCCTGGATAATCCTCAGTCTCTTTATTACCTGTAATTCTTGCCTGCGTCCTGATATCTCTGAAATAGGTGACTGGCCGAAGTCGTGTGATAAAATCCAATCCTTTTACATCTTCCTGAACATTTGTTTTAACGCGGGAATCGGAGTAGGTAAACCATCCCGTGTTACCACCAATCCATGTATAAGCGAGATCACCAATAAAGGCCTGGTTAGATGCTCCATTCAGATATCCGGGATTATTGATGCTGATGGTGCCAACAAAATTGCTCGAAGTTCCTGAACCATAACCGATAGCTACATTATAATTTCCGCCAGTATTATTAAGAAGGGCACTTGTACCAATGGCTACATTATTAAATCCATCGGTATTTCCTAAAAGTGCATTCACACCAATCCCAACATTATTGGTTCCGTAGTTATTATTGTAAAGTGCATTTACACCAATTCCCACATTCTTAATTCCTGAAATATTGTGGTACAGTGCCTGCACGCCATTAGCAGTATTTTGGACTCCATCATCATTGCTGTATAAGGAATAAGCCCCATCCGAAGTATTCCATATTCCCGAATCGTTTAAAGCCAGGGCGTTCGAACCTGTGGCTGTATTTAAATATCCAGAATAATTACTACTCAATGCTGCATATCCCGTAGATGTATTGTTATCTCCAATGCTGTTGATCAAAGAAAAAGCACCTACAGCTGTATTATTATTTCCAGTATTCAAATTAAGAGCATACGATCCTATCGCTGTATTGGCTGCCCCTACTGTATTACTCCCTAAAGTGAAAGCACCTATAGCGGTATTATTATCTCCTAAGGTATTAGCTTGTAAAGCATTTGATCCGGTGGCAGTATTATTCACACCATCAGAATTACTTCTAAGGGACTTATAGCCAAATGCAGAATTATAGTCATTGGTCGTGCTAGCATACAGGGCCTCAAAACCAAAGGCACTATTTCCATCTCCGGATGTATTGTTAAAGAGCGATTCCTTACCCATGGAGGTGTTTTCCAATCCATTGATATTATGTTCCATACAATTATAACCTGATGCTGTATTATTTGACCCGCTAGTATTAGATCCCAGCGCAACCGCACCTGTTGCTGTATTATTATCACCGGAAACATTAGCCACTAAGGCTGAATTCCCCAGGGCAGAATTAAAGATACCCGTCGTGTTGGCTTTCAGCGCCTGATATCCTACTGCGGTACCGAGTCCTGTTCCGACATTTGAATAAAGTGCTTCATAGCCTACCGCAACATTGGACCATCCACCAGTATTTGAATAAAGCGCTTTTGTTCCAACGGCTGTATTCCAATTACCGGTATTATTGGAGTATAGTGCATTTGTACCGTTGGATGTATTATTTGACCCGATAGTATTAAACACTAATGCATTCACACCAGTAGCAGTATTATTATCCCCCGTTGTATTTAATCCCAGCGCACTCCCACCAATTGCTGTATTCAGTGATCCGGAATTATTATTTAACAAGGTATTCAGGCCTATGGCTGTATTGAAGGTCCCCGAAATATTATTCTTAAGTGCCCGATAGCCAAAGGCGGAATTATAATCTATGGAGGAACTTGTGGAAAGAGCTTCAAAGCCAACTGCGGTATTGTAAGCTCCGGAGGTATTTGAATGAAGTGCATTTTTTCCAACCGCTGTATTCTCAGATCCTGTAGTATTTGCATTAAGCGCTTCTGATCCGTTAGCTGTATTAGATGATCCCGTATTGTTAAAGGCTAATGTAAAAGCTCCTGTAGCCGTATTGGAATTACCTGTCGTATTGGAGAACAGGACAGATGCTCCTGTAGCTGTATTATTATACCCGGTGTTATTACTCCATAATGTTGATGAACCCACAGACGTATTGCCGACGCCAGTAGTATTATTTTTAAGGGCCTGATAACCTACAGCGGAATTAGAGAACGCGGCAGTACTGGTTGAAAGAGCTTCAAAACCGATGGCGGTATTAAAGCCTCCTGTGGTATTTGAAAAAAGTGCATTTGCCCCTATGGCTGTATTACTCGCACCGGTGGTGTTATACAACATTGAGTTTGCTCCATTGGCCGTATTATAACTTCCTGTTGTATTTAATGCCAGGGCGCTGCCTCCTAAACCTGTATTTCCATCTCCGGTGTTTGCCGATAGTACCTGGAACCCAATCGCAGTATTGATGCTACCGGTCAAATTGGAATTCAGGGCGAATGTACCTACGGCCGTGTTATATGCCCCCGTAGTATTGTTTTTTAACGCGTGATAGCCAAAAGCGTTATTATAGTTTACTGTATTCGCCCAAAGCGCTTCACTACCTACTGCGGTATTGCCATCTCCGGCAACATTTGAAAAAAGAGCCTGTGCTCCTGTTGATGTATTATTTAACCCGGTGGTATTAGCAGCTAATGCCGCAGCGCCTGTTGCTGTATTAAGATTGCCGGTAGTATTATTAACCAGAGCATTTATACCGATTCCTACATTGTCCGACCCGGTAGTGTTGAAGGAAAGTGCTTGTCCTCCATAAGCTGTATTTTCAATTCCTGTCGTATTGCTGTACATAGAAGAAAACCCACCCGATGTATTCCAGTTGCCTGAAGTGTTTGCATTAAGTGAATTTAATCCCAGGGCAGTATTATTAAAGCCATCAATGTTGTGGAATAATGAACTAAAACCGACAGCTGTATTATTATATCCCGATGTATTGGATATCATCGCACCTCCTCCTAAGGCTGTATTTGCACCTCCTGAAAGATTGTTGATCAATGCAGAAGCACCGAAGGCAGAATTATTTGTTCCTGAAGTAGTCGACAAACCTGCACTGGCTCCAAAAAATGAATTTCCATTGGTAGGATTTATTTCCCCGGCTCCTATATTGTTGACTCTGAATCGCAGTGGTTGGTTATCCAACGTGCCTATGAAATTTGTCGCCGGATTCGTACCGCTATTTCCTGTCATCAACCAACTATTGCTACCAGGGGATGAAACAGGAGTCCAGATAGTTCCATTGAAGAAATAAAATCCTGGCGTGTTATCTGTCTGATAGATCAATAAACCAGTTGCCGGACTCATGATTACATTTCGCTCTGATAGCAACATGCGTGGAATCAGAAGTCCTTTGGTTGTGCTTCTTATGTCAAGCATGGAACTGGCATGAGCTGCTGCTCCGTCAGTACTGATCGATATACTTTGACTTTTGCTCTCAACAATACCCAGGATGAGGATCAGGGAAACGGCTAGATAACGCATGGTGTAGGATTTTCCCTAAATATCCCCAGATCGATAGGGTAGGGAAAGTCAGTTTGAGTAGATGCCGGAAATGGGTGAGAATTAGGCTAAGGCCAATTGAATATGGAATAACGAATACTTCGACTTCGCTCAGCACGAGTATCGAAGTATGAAGTATGAAGTAGAAGTATGAAGTCGAAGGAGAAGGTAAAAGTGAAGGCTAAGGCGAAGGCTAAGGCGAAGGCCGAGGCTGAGGCTGAGGCTGAGGAGAAGGTGATGGATAATAATTAATAAATAAATTTGGGAAACCGAATAGTTGCGATTATATTTGCAACCGAATAGTTTCACATTTATTACAGATCATGAGAAGAGATATATTCCAGGCTATTGCAGATCCTACCAGGAGAGCTATAATTGCGCTGATTGCTGTGCAGGCTATGACGCCCAATGCTATTGCTGAGCATTTCGACACGACCCGGCAGGCTGTATCTAAACATTTGAGGATACTGACCGAATGTGAAATGATCAGGCAGGAACAAAACGGGCGGGAAATTTATTATCAATTGGAAATCAAAAAAATGAAAGAGATCGATAAGTGGCTGGAACAGTTCAGGAAGATTTGGGAAACACGATTCAACCAACTTGACGATGTTTTGGCAACCATGAAAAAGCAAAAAAAATAAAGTCATGAGAAAAATAACTGTGTTATCCAATATCACACTGGATGGTGTCATGCAGGCACCGGGTGGTCCACAAGAAGATCCATCTGGTGCTTTCAAATACGGGGGTTGGTCCGCACCATATGGTGATGAAGTGAGTTGGGCGGAAGTGCAAAAAGAATTGCAAGCCCCTGTCGATTTTCTTTTGGGCCGACTAACATTTGAAATTTGGGCCGGCTACTGGCCTGAACATGCCGACTTCTGGCCTCGTATCAATGAGGGCACAAAATTCGTCTTGTCCAATACCGTAAATACGTCTGACTGGAAAAACACAGTATTTATTCAAAGTTTGGACGACATCAAAGAAATCAAAAATTCAGATGGACCTGACCTCCACGTTTGGGGTAGCAGCAAACTGATTCAGTTGTTGATGGAGAATGATTTAGTCGATGAGCTCCGACTCAAAATTCACCCATTGACGCTTGGTGAAGGAAAGAAGTTGTTTAACAATCGTGCGATGGCTGCAGGATTTAAATTAGTGGACAGTTCGATCACGACAACTGGAGTTATTCTTGCTAATTACAAGAGGGATGGAGAAATCAAGACTGGTACAGTTGAAGTTTAAGGAGTAATAAGCCCACCTACGATAAAGCTATGGTGGATAATTGGCACTCAATGCCTTTTACCCCTGCCCAGAAATTGTTATCTTGAAGATAAGTGTTAAAACCGTTAGTAGTTTTAGCCCGGACTTCAGTTGTAATTAAATGAAACTCTCTAATGATGCACACTGAAATACATTCCCATCCTGTCAGGAAAATAAGGATACGATTTTCTTTAACTACGATCATTTTATTATTTGTTTTTGGTTTATTTGGACAAGCGAATAAGGATAGTCTTCAGGTTAATGTGCCGGTTATAAAAGTCACCTTACTGGGTACTGGCACTCCGCAACCTATAATGGAACGGTTTGGTGCAAGCATACTTGTTCAGGCTGGTAATGAAGTTTTGTTGTTTGATGCCGGCCGGGGTTGTTTACAAAGGTTGCTTCAAATAAATGTTCCTTATGATAAAATAAATGCATTGTTTCTTACACACCTTCATTCGGACCATATTGTGGGTTTGCCTGACCTGTGGCTGACAGGGTGGCTCATATCAAGGCGGGAAATACCACTGAATGTATTTGGGCCCGTGGGTACTGATGATATGATTAAGCACCTGCAAAAGGCATTTGCTTTTGATATCAACATCAGGGTAGAGGATGATAAAAGAGTACGGGAAGGAAGCAAATTGTTGGGTAAGGAAATCCAGCAAGGCATTGTTTATGAGAAAAATGGGGTTAAAGTAATTGCATTTAAAGTGGACCATCATCCTGATATACCTGCTTTTGGATATCGAATAGAATATGGAGGACATTCGGTTGTATTATCCGGTGATACGCGGTATTCGGAAAATCTAATCAGGTTTGCACAAGGAACAGATTTGTTGGTACATGAAGTGATGGTGGCCCCGGACACATTAAATAAATCAGATCCTAAATATCCCCAATTTGCTCATCATACTACTGTCGAGGAGGCGGCCAAAGTTTTTAACGAAGTAAAACCAAAGCTTGCTGCGTATTCGCATATCGGAAAACTTTATGGGCGGAATGAACAAGATCTATTAAAGCGTACTAAAGCTAATTATTCAGGACCATTTATAATAGGAGAAGATTTGATGAGCTTTTCAATTGATGATACAGGAGTTTCTGTAAGTGCCTGGCAAAAGAAATAACGCTCGCTAACAAAGTATTTGTGGAAGCAAGGCTGGACTGTGAAACATTAGCAGTTGTTTAACACTGGTTCGATCCCGGCAGTTTTTACGTTAATGGATAGTTTTTTAGCATTTGTTGACTGCGGGAGATAGTTCGGCTCTGCTCACTACGGCGGGACTCCCTGCAGCAACCGAAATGATTTGGATTGAAGAGAGGAAGAGATGATTGTTTCTTTTTATCGATGCCTATTCAGGTAAGTGAAATTACTAAAGAGCGCTTTTTTCCGTACTTTTGTTAGATGAAAAAAGCAAGAATTGGACCTCTTGACTTTGTGATTGACAAGCTCACCAATTCAATTGAAAACACTTCTACGGGTGAAGTATTTGACACAGAAATCGTTCGATTGACAATAAACGATTTGAAACAAATCAAGAAAACTGATTGGGAGTTTGACTGGATAAAGGAAATAAAGGACAAAGAGAAGGAAGTATATAAACTTACTACCGTAAACAATCCTACTATTATCCAAGGATTGTTAAGTATCGAGGACAAGCAGGACCATATTTTTATGCATCTCATAGAGAGTGCTAAATTCAATAAGAGTAAAAACAAAGTGTATTTCGGAATTCCTGGAAATCTTGTAGCTTATGCTTGCAAAGTTTCTGTGGATAAAGGATATCAGGGCTTCCTTGCTTTTGATGCAAAATCTGCTTTGATAAAACACTATCAAGAGACACTATATGCAACGCATTTTCGTGGACTTAGAATGTTTATAGAAACAAATGCTGCAATACGACTAATTTCTAAATATTTCAAACATAAGACAATGGGACTTATCAAGGAACCAAAGAATGTTGACTTCACTGTTAAGTCAGAGCCATGGACATCGGAAGAACTGAAAGATTTCAGAAAGTTAATGGCAGAATTGAAAGCTAAAAACTCTGGGAAATCTTTATTGAAAAATAAATCGAAATCCTCAAAGAAGAAAAAAGTTATCGCATAAATTATAGTGTCTATTTTCATGAAATTTTCAGACTTAATAAAATCAAATTCATGGCTGAGTGTTGAGATTGTATTTTTGCAATCCTTTCCTGATGAGAAGAAAAATGTATTGGGATATGAAAAAGTATTTAACGAACTAAGACATTTAAACCCAATCGATACTGACATAACCATACTAGTAAATTATTTGAAAGATGATTTTGATAATGAAGAGTATGTTGATGTATCAGGTTATTATAATGATCCAAGTAAGTCTATTGATGATTTCACGAATTCACTGGCACTTGAGCTCACACCGTGGGAAGAATGGCTGGGAATGGATATAGATAAACAGTCCTTGATTGATTTTACGGAGTTGGAATTGATTTGTCATTGTTTGTATGAAATGACATTCTTTGGTTTTGATCAAAAGGAAATTCAAGAGGAGCACAATTGGACAACCCATATGGTCGATGAGGTAAAAAACCTTTCTGATGTAGAAAAGGAAGAAAAGCTGATTTCCTTTGATGAACTAATAAAAAAAATCCAAAAAAAGGATAAGGGTAAGCCTGAACTTTAGGCGAAGGCAAATCCAAAATTAATTGCTAATCTTTGAATCCGTTGAACCACAAAAAAATATTCAATGGACAAACAACCCACATATCTTCGCATTACCATCCTGCTGGCAATCTTCGGGTTAATTGGCTTGATGTCAGCGATCAGTAACCCGGTCTTCGCGAACATTCGACCAGTGCACCTTATACATCTTATCGCTTCAGGGGGTTGCTTTGGTGCGGCTTTCATGGCACTAGGAGCGTATTTTCAAGAGCGACGTTCGATGGCAGAGAAGAAAGAGGAGAAATAAAAAAGAAGGTCAACGTCATTACAACTAATTAGAATTGATTTTGACTTCCACAGTTTATATCTAACAGGTACTATTGGATATGGAGGATATTCCCTGTTGAGATCGAAAATGCACCTCCTGGCATAGAATGGATTTTCCCACTGACCTGTGTATTGGCATCAAAGACGACATTGCCACCGGCATTGTTCATAATGATGTTATGAAAATACAGGTCCAATTCCGGCGCATTAAATCTGTAGTTCAACACAGGCCAATTCGTTAAACTTTTAAGCGTGGTTATTCCCGTAGTAAATGATCCGGTTGTAGCGTCCATGAAATGCCCGACTCCACCGATTGCATCTTCCATTCCGATAGATGCACTTTCGCTGTTACTATGGGTTCCACTTTGTAGATTTCCATAATGAAATTCTACCTGGTTGGAAGTTTCATAGAGCTTGAGTTGAAAATTAATTCTGGCCGTGGCGCCTGTGCGATAGGTGAGAACGTCTTTCCATTCGACAGTGAATATCCGGTTAGGAGCAGAACCCGATATCTTATATTGAATAGAAGAGGTGCCATCTGCACTCAGGTCATCAAACCATGGAGCAAGAGTTGTATTGGGGATGGATGTAGTAAATAGATTGGCATTAGCTGCTGTGGTTGTACCGCTTTGGTTCAGCGACACCCAGCCATTGGTGCTGATCCGCGCCTGATTGTAACCTACGCCGGCAAAATAAAAAGTGAATCCAAGCGACACATCTGAATATCCATTGTCACCAGTAGGTCCGGCACTTGCTCCTGTCAAAAAAGTTAACCCTTGGGGAAAAGCTTCCCTGGTATATTGAACCATGGTAATGTCTTGAATGGCTTCACTATGCGCCGTGTCTGCGGAGCTTGTAAAAAATTCAACTGTGCCATTACCGGGATCAAAACCACCAATCTTGCGAAAGTCCTGACCTATATGGACCAGTCCCGAATCAAGGACCGAAAAAATAAATCCACTTTCGATATTCAGGTTTCCATCGATTGTCAATTGTGATGAACCTAACAGGTCTAAATTCCTGCACATATTTCCTAAAGAAAGATCCCCGCTGACTTCCGGCCAGTGTAACACGGAATCCGGAATGATAACATTTTTGGTACTTCCAGGTAAGTTGTTATTTAGCCAATTGCCTGTAACATTCCAGCTTGAAGAATTCGTTCCAGTCCATATTGCGGGTCCTGTACCTGTGATACTGATGTCATCGACAGCCCAGTAATATCCATAGGAACCGGTATAATTCCATTTAAATTTTACGTTGGATTTTCCGGCTACTTCAAAATTCAGATCCTGGTTGAAAGTTTCAGCATTGGCAGTGGTAGCGGTCCATGTTTTGATGACTGTCCATGAATTACCTCCATCCGTACTATAAGACAGCTTGGCTGAGGAGCCAGTATACGCTAAGAAATAATGATCGAAAGAAAGGTGGACGGTACTATAATAATGAAAATCAAACGTAGGTGTGACCAGGTCTGCATTTTGAGAATTGCCGGATCCGTAATGATCGCTGTCAAGGATTGCAAATCCATTAGCCGACGTAACTGTATTGATGGTTCTTGCACCCGGATTATTAAATTGCCAAACCTGTCCATTGCCTATATGGTCAATCATGGTCCAGCAGCCCGGTAGACTGCCATCCGAAAAATCTTCTGAAAAAGGCATGCTTGCTTCATCACAATGGATTGCCTGTATATAATTGGTTTTGGTGAGCGTGTCATTGGTGACTCCATTCGAAACAATCAGCTTAATGGTATAAAAACCTTGAGCAGTAAATTTTATCTGCGGATTCTGCGATGAGGAAGATGTTCCATTAGCAAAAACATACGAAGAAGGTGATACAATCCAATTCCAGGTGATAGGGTTTCCACTGGATGCATCGGTAAAACTCACGAGCGAATCCACCAAGGGATGAAAATCATCTGCAGTAAATTCTGCGAACATGATTTCGGGCCCGATTTGGAAGCTGGCTATTTGAGTTTTCCTCGCATTTCCACTTCCTATGTACTCGGTGGTAAACCAAAATGCTTCATCATTAACCGGATCAACCTGCATCGCTGAATAATCTCCCCAACGGTTTTGGCCTGTTTGCGAAAAAGTTCCGTTTAAAATGACGTCTTCTGGAATGTCCAACGTACTACTACCAGCAGCATAAGCTGCGGCTGATTGTCCAGTGTAACGAATACCGGGGTTCAGAGTTGAACTTGAAACGGAGTAGCCCAATGCAATTTCATTGGAGCCGTTCAGTGAAATGCTGCCCAACCATCTTGAATTAACATCCGGGGCATAGGTTCCCTGCTGCCTGATCGACCAATTTGCACCGGTCCTGCGAAGCTCATACCATCGAATGCCGGCATGATTAGTGGCATCGACATCTACAGTGTGGCAGCATACGATTGTTTCATAAGATCCAAAATTCCGGTACTGGGGAACATTCATGATGACTTGAGGGATGGCATCCAGTTTTTGGGTAGTTCCCAGCTGAGTGATGTTGTCCCAATTCGTTCCAAAATTGCTATCAAATGCGGCGACGTTTATCTGTTGTATTCTCGAAAAAGTGGAATTCACGAGGATGTTCCAGTCGACATGAAGTGCATAGATCCAAAGTTGGTCACTGCCTCCGCCGATGGCATCATCGTTAAATGCAATAAATAATCCGGGGGAACCTATGGATGCAAAAGCGCCATCATTATCTACCGGTGGCACGCACATAAAACCATCGATGCTGCTTGGGCGATTCGGATTGTCAAACGCAACTACATGGGCGGTACCTCCCATAAGCATCTGCGAACGTTCAAAAACATAGATGTCGTTTCCATTTGAATTATTGGTTCCCATATAATATCCATCCCGCCAAATACCAAATTTTGGATAATCCGGAAGATCAGCTACATCAAAAGAATATTTGTACCAGGTGCCTGTAGGATCGCTCGTCGTAGAGATAGCCACCATCATTGAATCATTGTTACCGCTGATAGAAAATTCAGCAGTAAGCCACCTGTCTGCCTGGTCATCGTAGAGCACAATAGGATCACCGTCATTGTTTTCTGAACCATTCACGCCAGTGAACAACAGGTTCATATTGGTAGGACCTGCCAGGAGAGTGCCTGCCTTGTCATAAATAGAATACACGGTGTTAATGGTTTGCATATAATGATTAGGACCTACTGAACCATTGGCATCCGGTGGGAAATAGGGAGAGTTTTGACCCTGGAAATCAACAACCGGTGCATGGTTTTCCCGGGTATGGCCCATTTGTTTTTGCCATACAGGGTCCGGACCTTTCGGAAGAGCATTTGCTGCATTTGGATAGAACCTGGTGCTCAACTCCTCATTCAATTCATCTTTTTCTGCTTTCTCCTTCATAGCCTCCCAGTCTGCGTTTGTCATTCGGGGCAGGTCCCTGAGCGGTGGTGAGATTCCTAAAAAAGTACCTGTGGAGATGAAAGCCGGATGGACGATTTGATCCTGTGATAACAGAGAGCCGGGCATAAAAACATATGCAGAAACCAGGATACTGAATAGCGTAAACTTTGTCATTTGAATCAGGGGACTTTTGAACTTCATTGCAAACCCTGGTACAAAAGTACATCACCCGGAGAGTTTGAAGGAATAGTACCCTTTTTACCATGGTGGCCTGTGATCCGTCCTCCAAAAATATCATCGTCCCATCTATTCAGCCATCGGAATTTGGTTGTTTTTTAGTAACCAGTAAATTATTTCTAAATAAAAAAAGGCCAATGCATTGCATTGACCTTTATCAAATAAGTGATCATCTTTGAATATCCAATCATTCATCATTCATGATGACAACCTGCCTGGTCACCATTCCTGCCGGGGTTTCAACACGCACCAGGTAAATTCCATTTGAAATCGGAGCGATATTGATGCGATGTTCATTCCGGCCTTTAACTCCCTCATAGTGCCCGGTTTGAACACTTCGTCCCATTAAATCATGAAGACTGATAGTGACATCTACTTTGCCAGTAGCATCGTAACTCACCGTCATGTTTTCATTCGCAGGATTTGGGCCAACTTCGACATTCGTAATCCTGTCATCTATAATTTCTGTAGGTGCGTTGGATGCAAATGGTATTCCATCTCCCGTACAAGACACAACGGCCTGGCAGATAGACAAACATCCAAAGGCGTCAGTAACATAGAGTGTAATATGCACATCAGACCATCCAACGTATATATGGATCTGTGGACTATTTTTCCCGCTTTGTATGATACAATCTTCACCCTGGATGTCCCAGAGATAAGTGTAGGGTGCATAGCCTCCAGTCACAGCACTTGATATCAGGACATCCCTGCTGTTGCAAGCGACCTGTTCAGGTGTGATAATCTCGCATTGCAGGAAGGTATCCGGGATCCACGTGATATGTTGTATGACAAATGAAGTATTGCCACTCTTGTCAGTTAACTTCCACGTCCTGGTGACAATGAATTCACCTGGATGAACACCCGGTACCATGGTCTCTGAAAATTCGATACTGAAGATATCAGACGAATCAATCGGGGTCATAATATCCGGTGCAGGCAATGGAGCACAAACAATGACCTGGTCTCTTGGCAATTCCACCACGGGTGGCATGTCATCGAGGATGTTGACCGTGAACTCAATGGTGTCTGCATTACCGCAGGCATCTACTGCGATCCAGCTATAATGTCTTTGTTCAGTAAAGCCATCAACCTGGACACTATCCGATACTACGGTTATTTCATTAAATACCGGAACAATCACCTGGTCACAATCATCCAATACTTCTACACTTTGTGCATTCAATGCATTTAATTCATTCATCAATGAGGCATTGGATAGCATGACTAACGGAATAGTATCCTGTCCTATGAAGTGCCAGATCACTGAATGATCAGGAATACTGATAACTGGTGCTGACGTATCTCCCATGACAATCAATTGCTCGATTTCACTGATATGACCGCATTCATCTTCAGCTGTCCATGTACGTTTGATCACGATACCACCCTGGCATGAACCATGGACAGTATCCTGCGACATGGATACATGAACAAACACACCCGCACATTCATCAAATGCAGTCACCAACGGCATGGACAAGTCATCACAAAGAGCCGGTTCAACACCTTCGATCACTGGTCCATTATTATTGCCGACATGAATCGATTGATTAGCTAACGCTGTGTTGCCACATTGATCGATTGCTGTGATCGAACGATGTATATCGTATTCACTTTCACACGTACCCGGGATAATATAATCGGTATGGATCACGGCTACTTCGCTGCAATTATCGACGGCCTGAGGTACAGGTAAAGGTTCATTGCATCCAACGGTTACATCTTCAGCGTGCAATATGACAGGAGGAGTATGATCTTCAATCGAAGCTACCAGATAAGCTGTTCCGAAATTGCCACAATAGTCAGTAGCTGTCCAAAGCAGGCGTACCAGAGCTACATTTCCTGTGACTTTGCAATCCCCAGTAGAAATAAGTTGTTCTTCAAAATTTACATGAACGCCTTGTGGGCATGTTGCCAATACTTTCACAGCACTGGAATCATATGAAGTGTAGAAACCTGAATGGGCTTCGCATTCCACGGTTACTGTATCACCGGATACCAGGCCAAGTAATAACGGATCAGAAAAACTCATCTGCGGATTGATGTTATCATCCGGGATCATGAACACCTGGTCCGTTGAAATATTTCCACAAGCATCTTCTGCTGTATAGATTCGACGAACTGCTGATCCTATTCCGCAAGGATTAGCGATTTCCACATCAGTAAAGGATAAGTTTGATTCACTGCAATTATCTACTGCTTCCACGAGATCCAATGCAGGATCACCGAGGCAGGCATAATCCGGAGCCCCAATGATTTCAGGTGCTTCATCATCCACCAGTTTGGCTGTAAAGCTGAAAACAGCACTATTACCACATACATCTACCGCATTCCAAATGAACACATCCTCTTCTGAGAAACCTTCAGTCTTACAGTTTGCAAACTGTGTCTTCTCGACATGGAACTCAACGGTCATGTGGTCAGTCGTGTCAGCATCAATGATGGAGCTGCTATTCAGCTGAGTCATGTAATCAGGCAATCCACCTTCAGAGCAATTGAATTCAAATTCATCTCCATTTTCTATACGAACTTCTTCAGGCAACTGCAGGCTAAGTACAGGGGCGCTATGATCGATAATCGTGATGCGCTGTGATTTGACTGTAAAATTGCCGCAAGCATCTATGGATTTCCATGTCCGTGTGAGGACCTGTCCGTTGAGACAACCTGAGCTCAGATGAGAATCTTCAACCAGCATGACACAGGCACACAAGCACTCATCGGTTGCATAGACATGATATTCTGTTGGTATGGAATCAGGGCTTACAGTGATGTCAGCCGGTATGCCATATATCACCGGTGGAATAGTATCCTTGATGGTCATGTGAGAGACCGCTGTTGCAATGTTGCCACAAGTATCAGAGGCAGTCCAATTATAAGTATAAATAGCAACGTATCCATCCCTTTGGCATGAATCTGATGCGACAACGGTAGGGACAAACGTGATCAACGGATGTTCCATGCAACCACCAGTTACCGTGACATTATGTTCATTGATCTCCGGAAGGCTCCATGTGGAATCCTGGCCAAAGCATTGCACTGTGATATCAGCGGCTACAATCTGGAGAGGGTTTGGCAAGGCAACGGAATCAATCACGGATATCACCTGAACACAAGTATTTACATTTCCGCAAGCATCAGTGGCGCTATAAGTACGTTCAATTTCAAACTCACAGGGTGCACCTATAGTCACATCGGATACATGAAGTATAGTCACCGGCCCTGTGCAGTTATCGCTAACAATAACGCTATCAGTTGATGGTGCCGGAATATTATTGCAGAATACGGTTATATCTGCGGGACAAACTATTGTCGGCGGAGTGTTGTCCTGCACATGGATCGTTTGAGCACAGGTTGCACTATTTCCGCAAAGATCTGTAGCCGTGTATACGCGTGTAATCACATAATTGCCTGGACATACCACACTTGAAATTTTATCAGGTGCAACGGTGACTGTGACATTTCCACTACAATTGTCAGTGGTTGAAACTGCATTTACATTTGCAGTCGGTACTGATTCAGCGCAGGCAACGGTAATATTTGCAGGGCACTGGATGGCAGGAGGTGTATGGTCATCCACCATAAAGGTCTGGACATACGTACCGGTATTGCCACACTCATCAACTGCGGTATAGATCCGGGTTAATGTAAAATGATTAGCACATGTTTGGCCTGTTATGACATCAGGTCCCGCGGTAACGGTGACATTACCACCACAATTTTCCACGACTATGATGGTAGAAATATCAGGAGGAGGTACCTGGTCAGCGCAGGAGAGGAACATGACACCGCTGCAGGATAACAATGGCCCAATGGTATCATTCACAAAAATGGACTGAACGCAAGTGGCTGTGTTACCGCAAGCATCGGTGGCTGTGTATTTCCTTGAAATGGTATATCGGTTGGAACAGACGAGATCGGAAATCACATCCGGGGAAACTGAAACGGAGACATTTCCACAACCATCATTCACAGCGACCAGGGAAATATCCGGAAGTGGGACATCATTTGAACAGGCGACTGTAACATTGGCCGGACAAGTGATGGATGGAGGAGTAGTATCAACTGTTCTTGTGAATGTTTGTGAACAGGTGGCTACATTTCCGCATGCATCCACAGCCTGATAAGTTCTCACTGTCACTTCGGTGCAGCCTGTTGTGGTTGCAATATCACTTACAAAAGTGACTGTTGCATTTCCGCAACCATCGCTAACTGTGACACTGGCAACATTTGGTGCAGGTAACACTGTATTGCAACCAGCGAGGGTGACATTTGCCGGACATGTGATGGATGGAGGTGTGGTGTCTACTGTTCTTGTAAATGTTTGTGAACAGGTAGCAACATTTCCACAAGCATCTACAGCTTGATATGTTCTAACTGTTACTTCGGTGCAACCAGTTGTTGTGGTGACATCACCTACGAAAGTGACTGTTGCATTTCCGCAACCATCAGTTACAGTGACATTAGCAATATTTGGAGCTGGTACCACGCCATTGCAACCGGCGAGAGTTACATTGGCTGGGCAAGTGATGGATGGTGGAGTGGTGTCTACTGTTCTTGTAAA
>Ga0207656_10000204_pt1 | contig 21219 bp, 20 predicted proteins | sample KBSCornC12_FD_184297 | JGI IMG/M metagenome (GOLD analysis project Ga0207656, IMG submission 184297) | Corn rhizosphere microbial communities from Kellogg Biological Station, Michigan, USA - KBS Corn C1-2 (SPAdes) (version 2) | ecosystem: Host-associated > Plants > Roots > Rhizosphere > Soil ...
CGATGATCTTTCACTCTACGATCATCCAGCACATAACTTCGAATCTGACTGCCCCATTCATTTTTCATCTTACCGGATTCTACTTTATCTCGCGCTGCATTTCGCTTTTCAATTTCTTTCTCATACAATCTCGACTTCAACATCTGGAGTGCCTTATCACGATTTTGGTGCTGCGATCTTTCCTGCTGGCATTCGACTACTATTCCGGAAGGAAGGTGACGGACGCGAACTGCAGATTCTGTTTTATTGACATGCTGCCCACCGGCACCTTGTGAACGGAAAGTATCCCATTCCAGGTCATCGGTTTTAATTTCAATCTTGATACTGTCGTCTATCAATGGATGGACGAAGACTGATGAAAACGAAGTCATTCGTTTTCCTTGTGAATTGAAAGGACTCACGCGTACCAATCGATGCACACCATTCTCTCCTTTCAACATGCCATAGGCGTATTCCCCACTGATTTCAATTTCAGCGCTCTTAATTCCAGCGACATCGCCATTAACGCGGTTCAATTCGGAAACTTTATAACCGTTTTTTTCACCCCACATGATGTACATGCGAAGCAACATATCTGACCAGTCACAGCTTTCTGTACCACCGGCACCCGCATTAATCTCCAGGATACAGGACAATTCATCTTCCGGTTCATTGAGTGTGCTGCGGAATTCAACATCATCGACAAAAGCAACTGCTTTTTCATAAGCTGCATCAAGCTCTTCTTCAGTGGTCTCGCCTGCGTCAAAGAATTCCAACAAGACACCGAGGTCATCGATGACAGTCTGAATAGATTGAAAATGAGAGATCCAGTGCTTGTGTGCTTTGATTTCTTTCAAGGCTGCCTGGGCGCGTTCTGTTTGCGTCCAGAAATCCGGATCTAAGGTGAGTTGTTCCTTTTCTTCTAATTGAATCTTGCGTCGGGCGACGTCAAAGATACCTCCCTAATACGTCCACACGGGTCTTAAGGTTATTAAACTGATCAACGGTCATGGTTATGCTTTTTATGTAAAAGGGGGCTATTGCCCCCTTTCCTGATTATTTCTTATTGTAATTCAACGTAAAATACTAACGCTGCGTTCTCTGGAATTGCCGGAGGTGATCCGGCTGCTCCATATCCAAGTGAAGCTGGAATAAACAACATCGCTTTCGTGCCTTTGTTCATCAGGGCAAGACCTTCATCCCATCCTTGTATCACCTGTCCGGTACCTAATGGAAATACGTGGGGTTGTCCTCTTCCCCATGAATTATCAAACATCTTACCATCAGCGTCCAGCATGCCATAATAATTGACAGAAACTTGCTCACCCTTTGCAGGTTTTGGGCCTGAGCCTTCTTCAAGGATCACATATTTCAAGCCGCTTGCTGTAGTCTGCATCTTAGCATCAAAACCACCCTTCTTGTACATATCATAATTAGCTTTCACCATCGCTTCAACTTCGGGCAAGTGATCGCGTACAGCTTGTCTTGCTTTCTCCTGAATTTGTTGAATAGAATCTGAAAAGGCTTTGAACCTGGTTTCATCCATTACCTTGACAATACCGATCCGGTACACCACAGGTTCGGTAAACTTATCAAACCCCGGAGGGATCTGGCGGAACGAATCAACAGGAAAGAAAAAGTGAAAACTATCACGTACGTGCATCTTTCCAAGAAGATTGATCAGTGAGGTGAAGTAGCCATAGTCTTTCTTTTCTTTCGTGATCTTCAATACCGGGGGCTGTGCTGCGGTCTTGCTGGATTGGATCATAGAATCTTTGTAAAAAAGATCCATGTTGAAGAAGACGTAACTATCTACCGGGATAGGTTCGGAATCACCTTTGCGGATCATTTGGTATTCAAACCCACCGTCAGCTTTAAGGCGTTTTCCCTCTGAGGAACATCCAACGAATAGTAGGAGTCCCAATAAATAAAATAAAATTTTAGGATTCATGTTGCAGTTGATATAAATTCATTGTGAGTGGAATAATTTCTTTCACCTTGATCAGCGTTTCCGCTATCGAAGCTTTTAATTGTCCGCCGGAAGCATTGCGATGGCCTCCGCCATTGAAATAAGTGTGGCAGATTTCCTGGACATTGATATTTCCTTTAGAGCGGAATGATAGTTTAGTCACATTTTGTTGTTCTGAAATAAACACAGCCAACTTCATATTTCTGACCATCAGGATGTAATTCACAATACCCTCTGTATCTCCACGACCAATCGACCATTGCTTATAGTCTTCTTTGTCGAGCCAGATGATACCCGCCTGGTATTCGGTCATCAATTCCATGCGATTCGCCAAACAATGACCAAGCAATTTCAATTGCTTTTCGGTCATGCTGTTGAACAACCGGATCTGGAGCATATAATCATCCATGCCGATTTTTTTCAAAGCACCGGCAATTTCGAAGACATGTGGATTGGTTGCGTAGCGAAATGAACCGGTGTCCATGAGGATGCCGGTATATAACATCTCCGCCACCGGGATATCGATGTATTTTTCAAGACCTACGTTGATCAGAAAATCATAAACAAGTTCTGCTGTTGAACTGGCCAGATCATTAGAAATAATGTGGTCTGCAAATGGTTCCGGATCAATATGATGATCAATGAGGATTTTTTGAGCTTTCGAAGCCATTACATCCAGGCCAAAGCGATCGATGCGATCGAGTGCATTGAAGTCCAGGCAAAAAATAATATCTGCTTTTTCAAATGCCGACATGGCCTCTTCAAGGTTCATTTCCCCAATAATGACAGTGTCGATTCCAGGTAAAAAATTGAAAAGAGGTGGGTAGTCATTTGGAAGAACGACTTTGACCTGGTGCATGAGCTTTTGGAGTACGGCAGCCAGGGCGAGTGTGGAGCCAAGGGCATCCCCATCCGGATTTTTGTGGGTGACAATGACCACCCGTGCAGGCTGACGAATCAATTGAGATAGCGAATCCACCTAGTGCTCCCTGTTTTTTTAGGGCGCAAAGGTCTGTTTTTATTGTGACAACTACAAATCAGGCCAGTAACCCCACAATTACGAGCCAACTCCCTATGAATCAATAATTTACAATATTTCTAATCATCATTTCTACTAACCAGTAAGCGTTGGACAAAACTTAAAGAGCAATTATCCGGCAACTTAAGCGGTCACCCAAGCCCGATGAGGCCCTTCGAATATGGATCTCTAACGTATTTAACCGGCCCAAGACATTCCTCATATTCTTTTATCAGTTCAGCTCTTTTAGCCTCAACAATGCTCTCTAATTCTGCATATGCAGCATCTTCATTAAGAAATCGTTTAGACCATTTAAGCTCAATCGGAATTGCTGTGAGGTCGTGACAAAACTTTTTGCAGGTAAACCGGTAATAAAGTTCATATTCTATATCCATGACGAAATTTACCGCCTTCTTTTATATTTTTGCCGCCCATTATTTTCAAAAGGAGACACTACCTGAATTGGTGCCCCATTTGAACACCTAACCATCAATCCAATACATGAACAACAATATCACTTTTACCATGATCAAGCCTGATGCTGTGGCATCTGGCCATATCGGAGCCATCCTCGCGCAGATCAATAAAGCCGGTTTCCAGATTATCGCAATGAAATACACGAAACTTTCTCCTGAGAAGGCCGGTGAATTCTATGAAATCCATAAAGAGCGTCCTTTTTATGGCGAACTCGTTGAATTTATGTCTTCAGGGCCAATTGTTGCCGCAGTACTTCGCAAAGAGAATGCAGTAGACGATTTCAGGACCCTCATCGGATCCACCGATCCTACTAAAGCAGACCCGGGCACCATCAGGGCTTTGTTTGCAAAAAATATTGGGGAGAATGCGATTCATGGATCAGATTCGAATGATAACGCTTTGATCGAAGCCTCTTTTCATTTTGCACAAACAGAGATCTTCAGGTAGGCAAAAATTCCTCCTTTGCTCCGTTGCTCCTTTGCTCCGTTGCTCCGTTGCTCCTTTGCTCCGTTGCTCCTTTTATCCATTCATCCATGAAGGTGAATCGGTGCAATTCCATTTCTATCCACGTTTCTGAAAAAATCCAGGTAGTGCTCAGGGTCTTTGTCCGAAGGTTGAATCCATTCATATGCAGTGACCAATTTTCCTACTGCCTCTGTGATTTCGATATCAGGAAAAAAGTGGTCCCTCATAAAATGCATGTACCGGATCATCATGAAGGCATTGAAGAATCTATAGAACCGTCGTTCAAAAGAATTGAAGCTTGAGGTATGTTGGGCAATTGAATCGCATGCTGACTTGAAATTGATCGATTGTAAAAAAGTAATGACTTCAGCACCAATTCCTATTTGTTCAAATAAAGAATCTTCTTCCTTATTATTATTCTGCTTTAATAAAATGGAATACAACAACGGAAGGTGTTGAAATAATGGCCGGATCAACCTGAAAGTCTCAAATGAAGTGGTTTTCCAATCCATATGCTCCTCACGAATCTGGTAAATGGCTTTTCCTGTTCCAAATGGTACACGAAGTGATTTACGTGCTGAAGGAAAAACCGTTGTATCTCGAATTTCTTTCAACGTTCCGATCTCAATAAATTTTTGAAGGAAATAAAAATCTTCTCCGGCTTGCCGGGTATTCATTCCACCCTGTTCCAGGTAAGCTTTTCTTCTCACGGCCATTGCAGAGCCGAAGGTCTGGTAAGCAAAAGGATGGCCAGTCCAACGTTTAGCATGTACGAGATATCGTAAATGAAGTTCATAAGCAACAATAGCATTCCTTTCTACATGGTGCAAATGTTCAAGCTGATGTTCGGTATAGATGGATGCAGCCTCCATCGACTGCTCTTCTTCAAATTGATTCCAAATACATTCAAGGTAGTTTTCCTCTACGGTGCAATCGGCATCAAGATTGACTATGATACCCTCAGCAGACATTCTTCTCGCAGCTTCATCCATCAACATTTTCCTTGCCCACCCCACTCCCCATTTCACATCAGGCATTTTTTCAAACCAAATTGGATAAATTTTAAATTTCAATTGGGTTCGCTCAATGATCCATTCTTCACAATTTTTAAAAGATTGGTTGTGTGTTGTTTTTTGAATGTCATCCATCCGGTCATCTTCGTTAAATAATATCAACACTTCGATTTGAATAGGCGTTTGTCGACAAGCAACTAACGATTCCAGGGTTTGAATCAGATCTGGTTCGGCATAAGAAGGGATACAAACAACAAGTTGCGGCGGAACCGAGGGCTCTTCTTCAATCAACCGGTCAAAAGTCCTGAACCGGCCTGCATATTTTTGCCATTGAATATCTTCCGCCATGTCGTTTACATTTGTACCAGATGACCACCTGTATCCTGGGATGCCAATATATACCATCTGCCGAGTACTTTGCTCATTGGCTGCACCATGGTGAGATTCACATGGAAGCTCATGAAAATTATCAAAAGCGAACCTGGCGCAACAGAACATGCATATTATCACCTGGTGATCCACTTTCATTGACAGTACCATTACAAAAAGGCAAACACCAACAACAGGATATACGCGAAGTCCAAATCGCCTATGATGAACCATGGCCGGAAAAGCACATACGCAGTCTGCAAACCGCTTTTGGCAACACAGCTTTTGGAGAGGAAGTGTTGGAAGGCTTATTTGAAATACTAAAGAGTGAAAACGAACGACTTTGGGATTTAAATCTTCTCATTATCGAACACCTCACTTCATTATTGAGCGGTAAATGGACATACCGTTTAACTTTTGATTTCAAAGCCAGCTATCCGAATGAAGTCGTTGATCTTCGAAAAGGCATTCCTGCAGGTGAATCAAGCATTCCGAATGAAGCACTTCCGGTTTATCAACAGGTTCAACGGCTTCATCAATCCTTTCAGCCAAACCTCACTATCTTGGATGCACTTTGTCATTTGGGTCCGGGCACCATGGATTATTTAGCCCGGTATGCAGCACAACTTTATCCTACATCATGAATCCGATCATTGATCAGAAACTCCAGGAACAAAAAGCAGAATTGAAAAACGTACTACAACGTTTGCTCGATTTTACGAATCGCATTTCTCATGCTGAATCAACAAGAATCCTGAGTGACTTGCAAATCAGGATCGATGAGCCTTTCATGTTTGTGATCGTTGGAGAAGTTAAAGCCGGTAAAAGCTCTTTTATCAATGCGCTTTTGGGTGATCCGGATTTATGCGCTGTTGCTCCCTCCCCTATGACGGACACGATCCAGCAGATCATGTATGGCGATGAAAAGAAAACGGAAGTCGTCAATCCTTATCTGAAGAAAGTATTTCAACCGAATGCAATCTTGCATGACATTGCCATCGTCGATACTCCTGGAACAAATACAATCATTCAGCATCACCAGGAAATTACCGAGCGATTCATTCCAGGTTCTGATCTCATCGTATTTGTATTTGAAGCGAAAAATCCATACCGGCAATCCGCCTGGGACTTTTTTGATTTCATGCATGAAGAATGGCACAAGAAAATCATATTCATCCTGCAGCAAAAAGATTTAATGGATGAACCTGATCTGAAAATCAATGAACGCGGTGTCACAGAATTTGCCAATAAAAAAGGAATTAAAAAACCGGTTATTTTTTCTGTGTCGGCAAAACAGGAATTGGAAGGTTATGTGCAACACAGTGGATTCGAACCTTTACGGGCCTATATACTGGATCAAGTCACTGGCGGGAAAGCACAACAACAAAAACTTATCGGCCTTTCCGATACGTCAAACAGCATTGTAGATAAATTGCAATCCGGCCTTGAAGTACGAAAACTGCAACTGGATGCTGATATAGAATTTCGCACTGAAATTAAATGGACCCTGACCGATCATGGTCAAAGAGCAAAACACCAGGCTGATATCTTGGTTGAAAATCTAATGAGCGCATATGACCGAATTTCAAAAAAATATGAAGATGAATTGAGTGATACGCTTTCTTTTCTTCCGGTGTTAAGAAGGTCGTTGGCTTCTATTTTTTCAAAATCGCAATCGATCAAATCATGGCTGGAAGATTTCAAGATGCGATTGCAGGCAGATTTCGGCACCGGCATGCAGGAAAAAATTAATGACCGGGTGTTGGATTTGGCTGAAAGCATTCAACAGATGGCACATACTATTGATCTGCAGATCCGTAACAGTAAAACGATACTCGCCAACGACCATGAGATCTTCTCGGAGATTGCGCAACGACGACAAAATATACTTCGTGAATTGAGGGAAGCATTTGAACAATTCTTAAGTAGAACAGAAAATTTTACAACAAAAGGATTAGTTGATTCGGATACTCGAATTGGAACCAATGTCGCAGCAGGAAGTGGTGTCGCAGTTGTGGGAATTATTCTTGCCGCAGTAACACATGGAATGGTATTCGACATCACCGGTGGCGTATTGACTACTCTCGGATTCCTTGTAGCTGGTATCACCTTAGGATTTCAGCGCGGAAAAGTATTAAAGCAATACCGGAAGGAAATGGACAAAGGCAGGACTCGCCTGCACCAGGAACTCGTGCAAGAGTTGTACAATTATATTGAGACGCTAAAGACAAGAATGAATGATCAGTTCAAAAAATTTGATGATCTTATTGAACTGGAGTCCTCAGAGTTAAAGAGCCTCCAAGGTGATTTGACCGCTATACAAACTGATATTGGGAATATCAGGAAGACGGTAGTGAAGGCGTTTTAGCTACCTTTTTAGACCAGGAGCAACCCCCTGCCACGGAATTTGTTTCAACCTTGTAACAAATCCCTTTTCAACCCGTCAATACCTTCGAAATGACCACTGAACAGTATGAGGCCCTCTTCTACAAGATGAGGGACAAATTGTACCGGTACGCTATGCGGTTCGTCAAGGACCCTGCCGTGGCGGAGGATGTTGTTCAGGATGTTATGTTCAAACTCTGGCAGAAACGCCAGGAAGCCGATTCGATTGAAAATCTGGAAGCCTGGATGATGGTCCTCACCAGAAACCGGTCGCTGGACATACTAAGAAAAGTAAAAGACAACCAGGTGAATGTGGACGAAGCTTTTGGCGTGAGTGATAAAGAACCATTAGCGGACAAACAACTGGAAAGCGCGGAGATGATGAAGACATTAAATGACTGCGTCGATCAATTGCCGGAAAAACAAAAACAAGTCTTTCATCTGCGGGAAATAGAACAAATGACATACGAAGAAATCGCCCAGGCTACGGGATTCAACCTTGATGATGTCAAGGTGAGCCTCTTCCGGGCACGGAAACAAATACAACGGATGCTGAGCAAAATCAATTCATTCGGACTCTATCAAGCTTAATCATCATGGATCAACAACTTCTCGATAAATACTGGAACGGAGAAACCTCCCTGCTAGAGGAACAGGACATCCTGAATGAAATGGCAAAGTCATCCGGACGAGATTCTCTTTACTTTAAGATGATCGCCGAAGCCAGGAAACAAAAAAGCAGCCTGAAGATTGAAGACATCAAAACCTACAATATTCAAACTGCAACACCTCAGCCTCGGATGATGGTATTACCGGTCTATCGCTGGGTCGCCAGCGCAGCAGCAGTTTTATTATTCGCCATAGCTGCACTCGGACTTTGGAATTATACACATCAGCAGACTAAGCCTGATATCATGGCAGATTCTTTTGATGACCCACAAAAAGCTTACGAAGAGGTTCGCGATGCTCTTGCATTTGTATCCTCCAAACTGAATAAATCACAAAGCGAAGCGCTGATCAACATCAAGAAGGCCGGCACTTATGCTGAGATGTTTAAATAAAATCAATTCTTTCACTTTCATACAAACTAATATCATGAAGTCTCTTTTTTTATCCTTACTTACCCTGCTGATCACGTCCGTGTCTGTGTCGGCCCAGGAGGATGCCATCACCAAATACTTCAGCAAGTATATTGACGATACCACGTTCACCTCGGTGTACATCAGTCCTAAAATGTTCAACATGGTCTCTAAAGTGGAGATCAAGGACATGGATCCTGAAGTACAGCAAGTCATCGCGAGCATGAAGGGCCTGCGCATCCTGCACACAGAAAAAAATACACTCAAGTACTACCAGGAAGCCTTAAAAGCTATCAACACCAATGAATACGAAGTCCTGCTCACCGCACGCGACAAAGGCGAGAACGTCCGATTCATGGTGAAGGAAAGCGGCGACATCGTCCAGGAACTATTGATGATCGTCGGCGGCGACAAGGATTTTGCACTGATGAGCTTCATCGGCAACATCGATCTCAAGAAAATCGGAAAACTCGCTGAAGCACTCAATATTGATAATCTTGGATACCTCAAGGATCTGGATCAAAAGAAGTGAGTAAACAGTAAACAGTAAACAGTAAACAGTAGGCAATCGGCAGTCTTAGAAATAAAAAAGCCTCTCCATACGGAAAGGCTTTTTTTTATTTCTGATACTCCGGTTACTGAATACCGATTACTGTTTACTAAACTAAGCTCCTAAATAATTCTTTAAGAGTTTACTGCGGCTTGCAGAACGAAGCTTGTTAATGGCTTTGTCTTTGATCTGGCGTACACGTTCACGAGTGAGGCCAAAACGATCACCTATATCTTCTAATGAAAGAGGGTGTTCAACACCAATACCGAAATAAAGCTTGATGACATCAGCCTGGCGATCGGTGAGTGTACCTAATGAACGATCAATCTCCCTGCGAAGTGAATCAAGATATTCGAGATTAGCATCCGTACCTGGTGTATTTGGATTTTCCAAAACATCCAACAGTGAATTATCTTCTCCATCAACGAATGGTGCATCCATGGATACGTGACGAGCAGCAACTCCTAAAGTTGTTTCTACTTCATCAGAGGAGATCTCAAGAATGGTAGCCAACTCTTCAGAAGAAGGCTCGCGCTCGAATTCCTGCTCCAATTGAGAGAAAGCGCGGTTGATCTTATTGAGTGATCCGACTTTATTCAATGGAAGGCGAACAATTCTGGACTGTTCTGCCAAAGCCTGGAGGATGGATTGACGGATCCACCATACGGCATAGGAAATAAATTTAAATCCTCTCGTTTCGTCGAACCGCTGAGCGGCTTTGATCAGGCCAAGATTACCCTCATTGATCAGGTCACTGAGTGATAAACCCTGGTTTTGGTATTGTTTGGCAACAGAAACAACAAAGCGGAGATTTGCTTTGGTCAGTGTTTCCAGGGCGATTTGATCACCTTGTTTGATTTTTTTAGCCAAATCCACCTCTTTTTCAGGGGTTAACAGGTCAACTTTGCCGATTTCCTGAAGATATTTTTCCAGGGATTGACTTTCCCGGTTGGTAATGGACTTAGTAATCTTTAACTGCCTCATCGATCAAATATGTATTAAGTTCTGGACTGTAATGGGTGTCAAAAAGTGTTCCCAAACAAAAGGGTGTCTTCTCAAAAGAGGCGCAAAGGTAAGGTTTTTAAACCTGTTTGAGCCAAAATTTAAGGTACAGATAGCTTCAAATTTCTTTTCTTGCGGCCATCGGACAACCTCACCGGACTTGAAGTTAAGGTTTTTGACAAGACAATGGGAAAATTGCCAGGACTGAAAAAAAGTTCAATTATTTGCAAGATTCAATAATTCTGTTTTATTTACGCCGTGCTGAATGACGGAGGATTGCAATCCATCAATCCTTCAAGACATAAAGTAGTATGAAGCGAATACCTGTAGATCTCGAATATATCTTTAAAGCCTCACCGGCTATCCTCTATAAATTTCTCACAACGCCTGCTTGTCTTGTTCGTTGGTTCTGCGATGGCGTGGACATCAATGCTGATGTATATACGTTCAGTTGGGACGGCAATGAAGAGAATGCAGAAGTCGTCGATGATATTGAAGAAGAACGCCTTCGTTTCCGTTGGGAAGGAGCTCCGCGGTTTGAATACCTGGAATTCAGAATGTATCTCTCCCCTGTCACCGAAGAAACTGTTTTAGAAATCACGGACTTCGCCAATGAGAAAGAAGTCGGTGATCTCAAAAAACTTTGGGATGCGCAAATCAAAAAACTACGCCAGGAAACAGGAGGCTAATACTTCTCTATGCGAATCCTTCTATACCAGTTACAGTTGTGTATTTGAACGACAATTTCTGATCAGGATAAATGTGATGAAAGGCCCCCTGGCACATCATAGTGGCTTCATGAAAACCACATAAGATCAGTTTCAATTTTCCTTTGTATGTATTGATATCACCAATGGCAAAGATGCCTTTGATATTCGTGCTACAATCATAGGGATCCACTACAATAGCATTCTTATCAAGATTAAGTCCCCAATCGGCGATCGGTCCAAGCTTTGGTGTTAATCCGAACAAGGGAATAAAATAATCCGTCTTCATTGTTGTTTTTCCCTCCGGATGTTCAATCACTACATGTTCTAAATTATCATTCCCTCCGACTTCAACCACTTGTGCATCTGTTATGAGTTTTACTTTACCGGCTTCCACCAATTTCAATACTTTGTCCACCGAATCCAATGCACCACGAAAGCTACTGCGTCGGTGAATTAATATAATCTGACTTCCGAGTTCAGCTAATTCAATGGTCCAGTCCAATGCAGAATCTCCACCACCTGCTATCACCACTTGCTTTCCGGAATAATGTTGAGGTTCTTTAACAAAGTAATCGATCCCTTTTCCTTCAAATCTGTCAAGACCTTCCACAGGTGGTTTCCTTGGTTCGAAACATCCTAAGCCACCTGCAATGACCACCACTTTAGCTTCGACTATTGTGCCTAGGTGTCCAGTCGCTCTGAAAATTCCATCTTCAAGCTTTTCCAATTTATCCACACGTTCTCCAAGCGAAAAAGTGGGTTTGAATGGATCGATTTGTTTTTTGAGATTTTGCACTAATTCACCGGCGAGAATAGATGGCAAGCCCGGGATGTCATAAATAGGTTTCTTCGGATAGATCTCGGCCAATTGTCCACCAAGTTGCGGAAGCACATCCATAAGATGGCATCTCATCTTTAGCAGTCCTGCTTCAAATACGGTAAATAATCCAACAGGGCCTGTGCCTATGATGAATAAATCTGTTTTGATGGGCTCCATACGTTTTCTTGAGCGGGCAAAGGTAATAGAACGGCGGAAGGGCGGAAAGGCAGAAAAGCGGAAGAGGTAGAAGAGGCGGAAAAGGAAGTCTCCTGGCAGCGTAGGTACAACCTACGACTAACAGATTTAAGGCGGGCGGAAAGGGAATAAGGAAGTATCAATAAGAAATAAGGAAGTTAGAAGTAAAATGGCTTTGCTTCTTTGCGTCTTTGTGTCTCGGTTAGTGAGCGGAGTCGAACTATAGTGGCAAGAAATAAAAATTGGAAATGCGGAAAGGAAGTCCCTTTTATAAGCAACTTCCACCTTTGATGATGTATTTTCCATTTTCCTCGGTCAATGTGGCATTGACGGATTTGGCGATGACGTCCAAAACGGTGTGGGCCTGAGGATTTTTGAAAGGAAGTGTGGAATTTATTTTTCCACAATCATTCAATGCTTTATTCTCAACAGTGATGATGACGCCAAAATATTCAGAGACATCTCTGATGGCATCAGGAAAAGAAAGATTTTTCAATTGGAGCTCTTTGGTTTTCCAGGCAATTGTATTCGGAGATGGGTTAGGCACCATCTGCATTTTATTATTTTCAAAATAAGCCGCTTCCCCTGATGTAAGGGCTAATGCGGTTTGATTATCATCGGTTGATCTGAAAATCACTTTTCCGGATTTGACAAAAAGAAGCACCTGATCTTTGCTTTGTTTGATATCGAAGGTGGTGCCCACTACTTCGGTTACGGTATTACCACAAGTGATCGTAAATGGTCGAGCAGCATCGGGGCTGACTTCAAAAAAGGCTTCTCCGGATAATTCAATATGTCTTCCTTTCCTGGTAAACGGAAATACGGTAATACCACTTCCTTTATTCAAATGCACTTTTGATCCATCCTTCAATTCTATTATAGAGGACGCCGCATCGGTGTAGAGATAAGTTTTAGAAGTGGGTAAAGAGAGGAAATAAAAAGTCGCACTGACGACGAGAAGTATAGAAGCGGCAATTGCCCAATACCCGACATTTCTCCTGGAATTTAATGGAATGGTGGTGGAGAAATTATTCTTTTCAAAATCGACCCAGGCCAATTGCTCGTCCCAATGATCAGCAGGTGCGTTTAATTTAGTTTGCCAAATGCGCTGATACGCCAAACAGGCTTCGTCCAACGCCGGGTTGGAGGCTAATTCGTTTCGAAATCCCGCTAATTCCTGCTCATCCATCTCACCGGCGAGATATCGGCCTATTCTTGCTTCTATCGACTCTTTCATGCTATGTGTTATTAGACACGTTATTGTTTATTTCCCCCTACGCCAATCACATATTGGCGAAGGAGCTTCAGGGCTTTTCCGATTTGATTTTCAACTGTTTTTGCAGAGATTCCCAGGTTGCTGGCGATCTCGGCATAGGACATTTCTTCCATTCGGCTCATCAGGAAGACCACTCTGCATTTCTCAGGTAATTGAAGGATAGCCAGATCAATTTTCCGGCTCAATTCTGCCTCCTCCATATTGTTCAGGACATCGGGCTCGACAGTAGCCTGGGTCACCCCTGTCTCCGGGGATTCAAGATCGTCCCAGTTATATTTCCTGGAATCCCGGATATAGTTGAGTGTCCGGGTTACAGCCATTCGTCTCAGGTAGGCGGGAACTGATGTATGAATGATCAATTGATTTCGCTTTACCCAGAGTTCGGCAAATAACTCCTGGGCCACATCTTCGGTTTTGGACCGGTCCCGGAGGTAATGATTAATGGTGTTGCAGACCATTCCGTAATACTGCTTGAACATACGTTCGACCGATTCCGCGTCGTTGAATAAAGGTATGTTCTGGTCTGCGGGCTCCAAGAGAAGAGGGATTATTGTGTCCGGATTTTTAGAATCGAGGTAAAATAATAGACATTCCTATATTAAATCCCGAAATTCACACAAAAATCTTTGTATGATGAAAAGCATTTCCTTTTTTTTAATCCTCTCCCTTCTGATAGCAGGATGTAAAAGTGAAGGCTCACAGAAAGACCAACCCGCAGAAGTAAAGGTTGATTCCAATGCTGTGAAATATACGCTGACGCCCTTCAGCCCTTCTAAAGAGTTTGCCGATGCCAGCCTGAAAGCCATGGCCTATATCGGTGGCACTTTTTCAACCGTCATAGGTGGTGCATCCTATAAACTCGGCGAGCAAACCACTGATGCTACCGAAAAACAATGTGCCAATAGCAAAGAAGGGCAACATCTTCACCTGATCCTCGATAATGAACCTTACGTTGCGAAGTACGAGTCATCCTTTACGCAAGATATTGCTGATGGTGACCACTACCTGCTTTGTTTTCTTTCCAGGTCCTATCATGAAAGTATCAAAACACCTGCCGCTCATCGTGCTGCGTTGGTTACTGTGAAAAACAAGAGTATTATTAAGTCCGCCGAGATTAAAGGTCCGATGTTATTCTACAGCAGACCAAAAGGATTATACACCGGTGATGATACCAAAAAAGTCATGCTGGATTTTTACCTCATCAATGCAGAACTTCCAAAATACACTGTGGAAGCTAACATCAATGGTGAGAAACACCTGATTAACAACTGGCAGCCTTATTATATAGAAGGATTACCAGAAGGAGATAATACCATCACGCTGACACTGCTGGATTCAACAGGTCAGGCAGCCAAGGTCCCGCTGAACCCGGTGACCCGTAAATTTCAAATTGAAAAAACGCCTGCAGCCAAGTAAAGAAAATTTATCTTTGGCCTCCATTTTACCCCTTTTCAAAGGTTTGAAATGGACACCTGGTGGTTGTAGCTCAGTTGGTTAGAGCGCTAGATTGTGGTTCTAGAGGTCGTCGGTTCGAGACCGTCCTACCACCCAAATTTCAAAAGATTGCAGTTTACCGCTGCAATCTTTTTTTATTTAAAAAATCTCCGACCACATAACTGCTTCCTCCAATAAAAATTAAATCATTTTTTCCGGCTTGTTTTAGTGCCGCTTGATAGGCTTTATCTACAGTTGCATAAGATTTCCCCTTGAGTGACACAGTTGCTCCTATCTCCAGTGTTTCCGATGATGGTCTGCCTCGAGGTATGTCCGGAGAGCACCAATAATATTTCCCATCAGCAGGAAACATCTTCAGCATTTTTAAAATATCCTTGTCATTGACAAATCCCAAAACAAAATGTCTGTTTAAAACAGGAATATTCAGTAATTCAGGAAGCATCGCCTTCATGCCATGATCATTGTGGGCAGCATCTGCGATGATGAGTGGTTTATTTCCCATGATCATCCATCGGCCAATCATATTCGTGGAGGATTTCACGGAAACTAATCCGCGTTTAATAATTGCATTTGAAATCGCGTGTTGCGGATAATATTTATTCCAACACCACATGGATTCAAGAACGGTGGCAATATTTTTTTCCTGGTACGGACCTGTTAAATCCGTAGATAAATTTTTTATCCATAAATGTGAGTTTATCTGAACATCAAAAGAATTCCTGGACAGTGTTTTTTTAATTTCCTTTAGTTGTAAATGTTTGGATGCAAAATGAATCGGTGCACTTTCGTGGTTTGCTTTTTCTTTAAACACTGGAGCTGTCTTGGCATTCCATTCACCGATGATGGCAGGCGTCTTTGATTTGATAATTCCTGCTTTTTCAAAAGCTATTTGTTCCAAAGTATTTCCAAGAAATTGCGTGTGGTCAAATCCGATATTGGTGATCACCGAAAGCATAGGCTGTATGATGTTAGTGGAATCTAATCGCCCACCCAATCCAGTTTCGATAATAGCGATATCCACCTTTTGATTTCTGAAATGATCAAACGCCATAGCGACCGTGATTTCAAAGAAGGAAGGCTCGATAACTTTCCACTGATCATTATACCGTTCGACAAATTGAATCACCTCTTTTTGGCTGATCATCTCCCCATTGATTTTGATTCGTTCTCTGAAATCAACATAATGCGGAGAAGTATAGAGCCCTGTTTTTTTGCCGGCAGCCTGAAAGATGGAAGCTAACATATGGGAAGTACTTCCTTTTCCATTCGTCCCGGCAATGTGAATGGTTGGAAGATATTCCTGAGGTTGACCAAGCAGCGCACATAGTTTCCGGGTATTGGTGAGATCCTTTTTTATTGCGGCATCACCAATGCGCTGAAACATTGGAAGGCTATTGAAGAGGAAATCAATCGTTTGTCTATAGTTCATGATACCCAGGTCGATACCCGCAATATGGGGCAACTCTTTTAATTACCTTCGAAAAAAAAAAATATACCGGCATGAAATACTTTCTGTCCCTATTCCTGGCCATTGCTTTACTGACCGCCTGCAAAGAAAATCCAACGGCTGTCAAATCCGAAATTTCAGAGAAAAATTTGCGTGAATACATTAAGACTCTTTCGTCTGATGAATTCCAGGGTCGAAAACCATTTACAGCGGGAGAAGAAAAAACGGTAAACTTTCTTGAAAATGAAGCTAAACGAATTGGACTTCAACCTGCTAACAGTAGTTCTTACACCCAAGATGTTCCACTGACAGAAATTACCGGCCATCCCTCTCCTACTTTGGATCTATTTGGAAAGAACCAGGTTTCCCTACACCTTGGTGACGACTATGTTGCTTTTACACAACGAACAGACACTTCGATCAGTATCACCAATGCGGATGTTGTTTTTTGCGGATATGGAGTCACTGCACCTGAATATAATTGGGCTGATTATGCTAATGTGGATGTCAAAGGAAAAATTGTCATCGTCCTGGTCAATGATCCTCCTCCTGGAATGGGTGGCACTGATTCAACATTCTTTAAAGGCAATGCAATGACTTATTATGGACGATGGACCTATAAATATGAAGAAGCAGCAAGGCAAGGAGCAGTTGGTATTTTTATTGTTCATGAAACAGCCACAGCTGGTTACCCTTACAATGTAGTTCGTGAAGCCAGTACGGGAGCAAAACTCAACCTGCAATCATTGCCTTATACTCCATGTCAAATTCAAGGCTGGATTTCTACAGAAGCTGCAGAAGAAATCTTTAAGAGTGCTGATCTCGATTTTCAGAAAGCAAAAATTGCAGCCAAGACTCCAGGATTCAAAGCCATGCCTCTTCCCTATAAAGGAAGTGTTAGCATCAAAAATGAAATTCGATCCAATACGTCCAAGAATGTAATTGCGATGATTCCCGGAACCGATCAAAAGGACGAATACATTATTTACACAGCGCATTGGGATCACTTTGGAATCAGCACACCGGTTGACGGAGATTCGATTTACAATGGTGCCTGTGACAACGCAAGCGGCTCTGCTGCATTGCTGACCATTGCAGAAAGCATGATGAAGGCAGGTCCTTATAAAAGAACGGTTGTATTTCTTTGGGTCACGGCGGAAGAACAAGGACTATTGGGATCGGCGTATTATGGAGCGCATCCTATTTTTCCACCTGCACAAACTGTGGCCAACCTGAATATGGATGCATTAGGCACTTTTGGAGAAATGAAAGATTTAAGTGTCACTGGTTATGGTCAAAGTGAGTTGGATGATTATGCAAAACGATGGGCAGAAAAACAGGATCGTTACGTTTTGCCCGACCAGGAACCGGAGAAAGGACATTTCTTTCGATCTGATCATTTCAATTTTGCCAAAATTGGAATTCCTGCACTTGATGCAAAAGGAAATTATGATCATCGCGAAAAAGGAATTGCCTTTGCCAAAGAACAAGGAGATGATTACCGCACAAACCACTATCATCAACCTTCTGATGAATACGATGAAGCGAAATGGAATATGGGTGGCATGCTCCAGGATGCCGAATTGTACATGAATATTGGAAAGGAGCTAGCCAATAGCCAGGATTGGCCAAAATGGAAAGCCGGTTCAGAATTTAAAGCGATACGGGAAAAAGACAGGAAATAAAAAATGGCTACCCCTTAAACGAATAGCTGAATAGAAAAATCAGGCATGGGTTAAAGTCTCTGTCTGAAAGACCATCAACGGAACCGTATGCGCGAAGGTCAGTGATTTGGCTCTGTTGTGATGAAATAATTCATCCATCCAGGATTTCCTATGGGATAAGATGGCCAGCAGGTCCATATTTTTCTCCGCCATAAATGTTTGAAGCCCTGCATTGATATCCTTGTGCTGAATGCAATAAGAGGAAATGCGTTTATCGCTCTGCCATGCTTCGCAAAATGTTTTCATTTTTCCCTCGCTGGATTCTGCGGTATCGGTATCGACATGAATAATGTGGATCTGGCCGCCCATTTGATCCCTGAATTTTCTGAGTTGCTCCACGAGTAAAGCATCCTCTGGTTTGAAATTGACAGCAACAGCAATATGATCAATCAGTCCGTCAAATTTCGCTTCAGAGGGTACTACAATAACAGGGCAATGTGCTTCTTCGAGGACTTTTCCTGAAATCGTTCCAAAGAAAAAGTTTTCCATTCGGCCTGCACCAGTGGCACCCATGACAATCAGGTCAGCTTTGTTTTTATTAGCCGTTCTTAATATGGCTGAGACCGGCGCACCTTCTTCTAATACATGGACCATGGGAATATGATAATAACCATTGTCTGTTGCAATATCCCTCAACAATGGAATTTCATCTTCATAGTTTTCGAATTCATCAAGATCAATTGAATCATAGACATCACGAAGGATGCCCGGAAGATTAAAGTTGCTGATGTCCGGGCGATCAAAGGCGTGAAGGGTGATCACCGAAGCACCCAGTGTGTCAGCGACCTGCAAAGCATAAAGGAAAGCGTTCTCTGCTGTGTCAGAGAAATCTGTCGGATACAAAATCTTTTTCATTAGTGGTATTTCATTGCTTACACGAGGAGAGACCGATGTGTATAACGAGACAACTTCCAGAAGGTTAAGTGAATAATGTACTTGCGAAAATATTATAAAAATAGCATTCACCAAATATAGGCTTAGCTACGGATATCCGGTACTAATTTGGCCAAAAATGGACTATGATCAAAATCTGTAATTTTGACGCATGATCAAATTCGGGTTGATTGGCTGTCTTGCCCTCTGCATTATCATTTTAGGGCTAAGGCTACCCGACACTCCACCCGGACATTACCGGGATCCCGTTCCTTCTTCTCAAAAAGTTGCCCATTCTTCCCATTGCGCCGGATGCCATGGCTATGATGATACCAAGATGGCCCTGGTCGATGAATTGGGGAATGATGTCAACATCTTCGACGATTGGCAGATCAGCATGATGGGCTTAGCGGCTCATGATCCATTCTGGCGAGCAACGCTGGCCCATGAGGTTAATTTGTATCCAACTGCTCAAGCTGCGATCGAAACTACTTGTTTAAAATGTCATGCGCCTCTTGGAAGCATCCAGGCCCATTTGCATGGCCAGGATTATTCATACCAAAATATGTTAGGTGACACACTCGGCCTTGATGGTGTTTCATGTAGTTCTTGTCATCAACAACCTTCACAAAACCTGGGCAAAGGTCATTCGGGTAATTTTACGATTGACACCAATAGGGTCCTGTTCGGACATCTTCCCGATCCATTTAAGGGGCCGATGCAAATCTATGTTGGCTTCGAACCTAAATTTTCAGATCACATTTATAGCAGTGGTGTTTGTTCCGGATGTCACACCCTCATCACGCAAACTTTAAATGAACAAGGAGATCCGACGGGTAATTTTTTTGTTGAACAGGCTACCTATCATGAATGGCTCAATTCTATTTACCCGGCGCAAGGAAAAGAATGCCAGACTTGCCATCTTCCGTTTATCCCTGACGGCGTGGTGGTTGCCACTGATTTTTTAGCATTAGAACCTAGAAAACCTTTCGGCCTTCATCAATTTTTCGGAGCGAACACGGCCATGCTATCCTTGATGAACGATAATAAAATGCAATTAGGATTACCTAAAGCTTCTGGTAACCAGGCATGGACCGAATCTATCAACAATAACAGGTTGAGTTTGCAGAAAGCGGCTGACATCTCCATCGAACCTGTGACGGTTACCAATGATACTTTATATGCCCGTCTCTCTATTAAAAATAAAACTGGTCACAAACTTCCATCTGGTTATCCAAGCCGTGTCGCCTGGCTTGAAGTAGTACTCACTGATCATGATGCATCAGATACTATTTATGCAAATGGATTGATGGATGCACAGGGCCATATCATTGGTCGAGACCTGCCTGTAGAACCTCATCACGAAATATGTCGATCAGCGGATGACGTGCAGATTTATGAATTAGCAATGGGAGATTTAAATGGCAATCTCACTACACGACTAAATGCTGCTTATCAACCATTGAAAGACAACCGAATCCTACCGGTAGGTTTTAAAAAAAGCAGCAGCGTCTACGATACTGTCGCTATTTGGGGAAATGCATTGTTGGATAATAATTATAACGCAGAGAGCGCCAATGGCCGGGATCAAATTGAATATCACATTCCATTAAACGGGCATACTGGATTTGGAGATCTTCATGTATCCCTCCATTACCAGACATTGCCACCAAGATGGATGGATGATATATTCACTGATGATACGATTGCACAAGTTGGACTTTTCAAATCCATGTACCAGGATTATAAAACCTTTGATGAAGTCATGAATTCACTGGATGTCAATGATATCGATTTGAATGCAGTGGCTACTCATTTTCCTGACCATAACCAGGATTTTATTTTAACTCCAAACCCGGTTTCAGATAAAATACTCTACCTGGATTACTCGATTGAATCCTTCAATGCTCCATTATCCTATCGAATCCTGGACAGCAATGGAAATGTGATTCAGCAAGATCATCTGTCTTACAGGATAGATCTCGGCTGTGACATCATTCCAGCAGTATACTATTTGCTGATCTACGATCAAGCCAAACTGATTGCATTGAAACGTTTTGCTGTCTTATAGCTTCACCACTTTGCCGATAAATGATTTTCCATTCTGGATGGCGCGGATCATGTAGAGCCCCGGAGCGAAATCATTGAGATCAAGCACATAGGATTGATCGGTTACCGATACATTTTTTCTCACCGACCTGATTTGACCATCTGCACTGCTGATTTCAATTTGTGTTTGATATGAATTTTCTAAAATCAATTTTACTAACCCATCTGTTGGATTAGGAAGCATTTGCAATGCCAACGGGGACGGCACTGAATGAACAGCAGAACCCAAATCCAAAACAGCAGTGACGGGCACTATTTCAGAATTACAATATTTATCCTGGGTGGATATTTTCCAATCATAGAA
>Ga0207656_10000205_pt1 | contig 21211 bp, 23 predicted proteins | sample KBSCornC12_FD_184297 | JGI IMG/M metagenome (GOLD analysis project Ga0207656, IMG submission 184297) | Corn rhizosphere microbial communities from Kellogg Biological Station, Michigan, USA - KBS Corn C1-2 (SPAdes) (version 2) | ecosystem: Host-associated > Plants > Roots > Rhizosphere > Soil ...
CGAACAACAGCGCGGAAGTGGTGATCTGAAAAATAAAAAAGTCATTCGCACTTTAAGAAACCTGGATGAACCGCAGGGCTTAGCCTATCTCCCGCAAAGCAATTCACTCTTCGTAGCCAATGGCCAAACCGGTATCTGTGATGTAGTGAATGCTACCACTGGTCAAAAATTTACTTTTGTTACCCTCGCCGGTGATGCCGATAATGTCCGTTATGATTCCACTGACAATTTGCTCTATGTGGGTTATGGTGATGGTGGTATTGCGATCGTGGAAGCTTTGCATTACCAGGTTCTCCATGAAATATATTTAGGAGGTCATCCTGAATCCTTTCAAATTGATAAAAAGGCCAACAAGATATATGTCAATGTGCCTGATGAGAAACTAATCGAAGTGATTGATCTGAACACTAAAACGGTGACGGAGAAATGGAAAATGAAAGAAGCAACAGCGAATTTCCCAATGGCTTTAGATGAAACGAATCATCGCTTGTTTATCGGCTGCCGTCGTGCACCGAAACTTTTAATCCTTGATTCAGAAACCGGCCAAACCATCTCCATGCTGGATATTGATCCTGATGTCGACGATATTTACTATGATGCAGTGAGGCAGCAGATTTATTTAAGTTGCGGTGGTGGATATATTGACGTATTCAAACAATCAAATGCTGATACTTATACTTCACTCGGAAGAGTCCCTACAGCAGTAGGAGCCAGAACGTCCTTATTTATTCCAGAGCTGAATCAGTTCATGGTAGCTGCGCCGTCGGGGAAAAACAAGGATGCGCAATTATTGATTTACCATGTCAACTAATTTCTAATCATGAACAGGAAAGAATTTATCCAAAACAGCCTCATCATTGGCGGCGCAACAGTGTTGCCATCCAATTCCTTTCTTTCTGCTTCCGTGAATGAAGGTGGACTAGATAAACTGGTGGATGAAAGCGGAAATTTTATTCAGACAGCATTGCCTTACACTGAAAATTTCCTGGAGCCGAGCATGGATGCGGAGACTTTGCATTTACATTACACGTTTCATCATGGTGGAGCTGTTAAAGCAGCTAACACAGATTTGAAAAAAATCAAAGAAGCGTTAGATAGTAATAACCTGGAAACGGTGGATTACTGGACAAAGAAGCTTTCGTTTCATTTCTCTTCGCATATATTACATTCCATCTTCTGGACCAATCTTTCTAATAAATCAACTTCACCTTCCGGAGAATTGCTATCACGGATTGAAAAGAACTTTGGCAGTTATGACAAGCTCAAATCCTACATTGCTGCCACTGCTAAAAATGTGGATGGAAATGGCTGGGGAATTTTGGGTTATCAACCTTTCTCTGATAGTTTAGTTGTACTGCAATGTGAAAACCATGAAAAGCTGACACAATGGGGCGTGATTCCACTTTTGGTCATTGATGTCTGGGAACATGCTTATTATTTAAAGTATAAAAACAAGCGGGCCGATTTTGTGGATGCTTTGTTTCCGATACTCAATTGGGACAATGCGGCTCAGCGGCTGAATACGGCTTTGAAAATTACCAAGTAAGATTTTCAAAAATAATGTTCAGCTTCGGTCAATCACCAGAAATATAAAATACGTTGAGCGTCGATTAATCGACGTTCGTGTGTCAGCAAATCTCCGATTTGCGTGTAGGGCTTTGACTACTTCCTTATGAAAGAATGCAATGTTGATATGGAAAAAAGCAATACTAAATCTTTGGTTATCATTGAGAATCCATTAAATTTGATTGCGTAGATATACATGTTATAAGTAATCATGAGAATCACCAATCACATATTTTCACTGGCCATTATTTCATTTATTTTCTCCGGTTGTAGTTCTTCACACAAACTCATCTCAAATCCACAAGAATTTGACCATGTTATTTTAGGGTATTTACAAGAAAGACAAAATATGTGGATGGATCAGGTAGGCACCCTTCAAATTGAAATACAACAAGAAATAAAAGGAAGTATTCTTAAAACTACAATGAATAATTCTCCTTGCCCTGTTAATCGGCAAGGGCAACACATATCTATTTTGGATAGAAAATCCGTCCTAACAGATTTTATTTGTGTGCGCTATGTTACCGGTTACGCGAGAAAATATGAACCGCAATCTTTTATGTTTACTTTGAAAGATCCTAGTAATGAATGCGAATCGGAAGTAATTCTATTTTTTAATGCGGATAAGATTGACTCTACAATGAGCCGAGGAGATGCGACCTTTAAATGCTATTTTTTAAATTTATTTTCCAATGAACTTGTCACAAACACTGAGTTTAAGCGCATTAAGTCTCAAGCACTCAGTAGGCTGCGGTAAAAAAACTGCTTATAACATCGGTTCCCCACCAGTAAGAATAACTGTATAAAACCCTCCATGGCTTTCCAACGCGCAAAGGCAATCGCAAACCTCGGCTGGCAAAAATGATATCCTTATATTTGAAAGAACCACCTTAGCCGGGCTTAACAAAATCTAATGAAGTGAAATTAAAGATACTAATCGCCCTATCTACCCTACTTTCTTCCGGCTGTAGCCTGGCCTACAAAGTACTTCTTGGAGTCGATACCACACCCAAATGGAATACCGACAAACAAATAGTAAAGCAGGCTAAAAAATATGACATACCTGATCAGTATAACCTGGTATTGGATACTGTCACCTATGCAAAAGATCTTAAAGCCATCTATAAAGAAGCATTTCAAAGTTTAAAAATCACTAACGGCGACTCCAACTATTATCACAATCTTAAGATTGCTCGAAAAGATGACCAGCAGCCTACTCAATTCAGATTATTTGATCAATCAGGAAAGGAAATATTCAAGATCGTCAATTGCTATGTTGACGCTCCCCCGATAGACTGGAATGTAGAAGGATGCCTGGATACATTTCCGCCTAAAACACCTTTTGAAACTTTAAACATTCACAAGTTTGATCTTGATTTTTTGCTGACTCATTCCAGCTATCTCAACCAAACTAAATTAGCTTTCGATGCATTATCAAAGGCTGACTATTACGGTGTTATTATGTGGAATGAATTCATGAAAAGGCCTTCAAAGCGCCTGATTAAAACGATCAGGCCGTATATGGATAAACCTGGTAAGTCCATTGTTTTGATCTACATCAATAGTCAAAACCAGGTTCTTTGGTCAGCCATGGATTCCAAAGAAAAGCAAAAAGTAAAAAAGCTCTATAGCACTAAATAATGCTATTGGCTTAACTTCACCCAAACTCAATATCCTGGTGACGGACAAGAAAAACATTTTTGTGATTATCGGGAGCGCCAGCAATAATTCGGCCAATGAAAAACTCATTGACTATTTGGCCGGCTTAACCGCTGACTATTTCAACTTGACCATTTTTAAAGACTTAAAAACACTACCCCATTTCGATCCCGAACTTTCTATTGACGATCCACCAACAATAATCCAAGAACTACGGGAAAAGATTGATCATGCAGATGGAATTATCATTTGCACCCCTGAATATATTTTCAGCATACCGAGTGGACTTAAAAATGCTCTCGAGTGGTGCGTCGCGACTACTATTTTCACCGGGAAACCAACAGGACTGATAACGGCCTCTGCCAGCGGGCAGCAAGGACATGAAGAATTGAAATTGATCATGAGAACGGTGATGGCTAACTTCACGGAACAAACGACCTTACTCATCCAGGGAATTAAAGGAAAAATAAATCAACTGGGAGAAATAACAGATCCGAAAACTATTGATGCCTTAACTAACTTCATCAATGCTTTTAAAACGATAGTATTTGAACAGAAAATCTCATGATGAATACTGACCTGGTCGCCTATTACAAAGCCCGTGCAGCAGAGTATGAGAAAATCTATGCCAAACCAGAACGGCAAGAGGATCTGAAAGAGGCGACCACGATTTTGCAAAATATTTTTGCCGGCAAAGAAGTATTGGAAATTGCCTGCGGCACCGGGTATTGGACAGAACGAATGGTAAAGACCGCTTCTTCCGTTTATGCCACTGACATCAATGAATCTGTAATTGAAGTGGCTAAACAAAAAGATTGGTTAAATCACCAAGTTACATTTGGTCTCGCCGATCTCTTTCATTTTCCTGCTACTAAAAAATACGAGAGCTTATTCGCCGGTTTTATCTGGAGCCATATTCTGCTACAGGATCTCGACCATTTTCTCTCTATTATAAATGATCTTGTCATTCCTGGTGGCACGGTGGTGATCATGGACAATAATTTTGTTGAAGGAAGTAATCATCCTATCACCAATATTGATGAATATGGAAATAGCTTTCAATCACGACAACTGGAAGACGGATCATCCCATTTGGTTTTGAAAAACTTCCCGACTGAAGAATTTTTAAGAGAGAAAATAAAAGACATGTCAGTTGACATCCGGTTTTTCAACCTGAGGTATTATTGGATACTTTTTTTTCGTGTCAAATAATTCGTCAGCAGGAATTTACTCTATGCTTCTGGAGACGCAGGCAATATCACCGCCAAGTCCGAGACTTGGCTAAGCCTGAGCGCTTCGCGATGAAGGAAAAATTTCTCCTGCTGGATATGGCATCCATTGGCCTCAAACAGATGAAGATCTTTCGTTAAATGGCTTTCTAAGTAAATTGAAATAAAAAGTTTTTTTTGCTCTAATAATAATCGGGAAATGAGCACAGTTAATAGCTACATCCGAAGTCATTCAAGAATAATCATCATTACAGGTTAAGAATTATGCCCAAAGGTTTACGAATTGAATTTTGTTTAACCATTTAATTTTCAAACCATGAAAAGGGCCACCTTAATCTTCTGCTATGTATCTGCAAGTCTACTGATGTTTACTTCCTGTGAAAAGGGCGGTGAAGGAGGAAATGAATCAAAACTGAGTTCCAATGGCAGTTCAGAGAGCCATAACATGGGTCAAAACTGTATGAACTGTCACCAAAACGGCGGTCCTGGAGAAGGATGGTTTACCGTAGCTGGAACTATATACAATGAATTGAATAACAGTCCTACACCTAACGGTCTCGTGGAATTATATACCGGGCCAAATGGAACAGGAACATTGGCCTATACCCTTGAGGTAGATTCAAAGGGTAACTTTTACACTACCAACAAAATCAACTTTGGAAATGGATTATATCCTGTAAGTGTAGCTTCTCAAACCAGGAGGTATATGCCTGATGCAGTGACCACCGGGCAGTGCAATAGTTGTCATGGGGATTCGACTCACAAAATATGGTCAAACTAAAATTCACTACGCACACTCCCTATCCAGCACTGCTATCGTCTTATTATAAATTTCCCTTGCTTCCTCCACGGATTTACCAATGCATACCATACCAAGCTTTCCATATTCAGAGAGCGCACCGATCATGTGAAACATCACACCCGTTTGTTTAGCACCGTCATAGAGGATATGATTGCACATCGCGATGTCGATGAGATCATGAGGAGTCAGGCCTTTGTATTTATCGCTTTGAACATTATCGCTTGAAATATAACTCCTGGTCTGACCATGCGCCATCATGTAGGCACCTTCCTGCCAGACATAAAATCCGTCCGTTAAATATTGCAGCATAATGAATGGATGCGTGGTACCTCCTTTGCGAAGATTGATTTCGATGGGATAATGTTTCCATCCATTCGCTTGCTTGACCGACATAAAATCAACTGCAAATCTTCCCAGTACACCGAGTCGCTTCAGCTCACCTGCAATCTTGCTGCCAATCGCACCCAAATCAACTCTGTATTCTTTTTTAGCAGGGAATATTGCACCCAGGTAAACCTGTCCATCTTCACCGCCCAATATCTGATCATGCGTCGACATCACTTCAGGCTCCCCGACAGGATTGATGCGGCATTGCACTGAGGGTGATTCCACCACATCCCCTGTAACAAACTCTTCCACGATGCCTTCCATGCTGCGGAACTTCTCCATGTATAACTCATACGTCAAGCTGGGTGCAACGACCTTCAGGTCACGTTGCAGGTTGTTCAGTATATTTTGAGCCAGGTCTTTATCATTGGCATCATAATGATCAAAATGAAAAATAGCATTGCCCTCTCCGGAAAAACCTTCATTTATTTTTAATACAGCTTTTTGCAAATGTGGATTATTGATTTTCAATTTCGCCAATGCTTGCGCAATTTCATTTTCATCTTTCAGGTTTTCAAAACCAAATGGCAAATCAAGACCCAGTTTCCTGAAAATTTCGCGACTTCCCGTCTTGGTTCCGATATACCAAAGATCCGGATGACAACCAAAAATCGGAACGTTGAGTGCCAATGCTAATTTCATTTCGTGCGGCGTCACATTGAATGTAGCGATATGGGCAAGATCTTTATCTTTTATTTCATCCTTAATGCGTTGCATCAAGCGTGGGCGTTCCAATATCTTTTCGGTCAGTGATTTTGGTGATGCATCATAACAACTGAGTAGTGTGAGTCTTTGCCTGGCGTGATAGGGTGTAACTCCAGGAAGCAAATGAAGATAGTAATCAATAATACTGTGATCGATAGGAACACTCGTGACATACACCAGACGAGTCCGCGGACTGCGCAACATCAATAGCATGCACAACATTCTTTCTTCATAGTGAATAGCACCTTTGACCAATCGTAGCACTTCCTGGTCCATGGTGAGACTGGGGATGATGATGATAGTCTTCTGAGCCAATTCATCCAAGGAACTCTCATAGAAGTTCGTAGAAAAGCTTTGTTCCAGGACATCAAATGCTTTGTTGTCAATGGAATCACTGAAAAGGGGACCTGAGGATAAGGTTGAATCAGTTGCCATGGTGGTTATGCCTGTTTTTTGACTTTAATGTTGACGAAATATAAAGAAATTCAATTTGACCCGCTGCCTCTTCTTGATCATCAACCATCCTTTCGAATAATTTCCTTAATTTTAAACAAAACCTATTTTATCATGAGATGTCTACTATTACTTCCATTGTTCCTGGTTATTTCAAGTTTTACTTTCCTGCAAGACAATATTTATGTAGAATTCACGAACAAGACCACTTTTGACGAACTGATCCAAACCAGAACCCAACTAGCAGATAAAGGCATAACACTGAATTACCGCCTGATTGAATTTGATGCTTATAAAAAACTCAAAGCACTGATCATTGAAGTTGATTGCAATGATGGGTTTTCAGGTACCGGAACCTCTTTGCAACTTTATAACCAGGACAAAATAACTTTTAAACGTGATTATACCAAAGATGCAGTTGTACCTTTCGAAATTACTGTTGGCCATCCCAAATAATCATCTCTTTTCCTGACCAATCTTCCGGCCAATAAAATACGTTGCCTTCCATAGTCCAAAAAATTAAAATAATTAACTATTGAAATCAACATCTCCTGTCTATCATTTTTTCATCACTACCCTGATCTTAAGCATCTCCACTTTTTTGTGTTTCAAATTGAATGCTCAAGAAGCAATTACTCAATATAAAAAACAACCCAATCGAATCCGGTTTTCGGTATCACCTGTTTTTTACCAACCGCTTCATATCAACAACATCGGAGAACCATTATTGATGTCCACACCGAGCTTTGGTGGCGATGCTTCCATTTCTTATTCCCAGCGACTCAAAGGGGGATTTCGAATCAATGGAGGAATTGGATGGAGTATCATCAGCTATAACTACGGGTATCATTTTTTAATCCCACCCGGCAGCATATTCGATACAGGATCAAACCAGGTTGATTACTTTACAACACATGGAACCCATCTGCACAATGATCAAGCCGCCATTATTTTTCCTTTTTCACTCCAAAAGATATTTACTGCAAAGAAAAATCATAGTTGGCAGTACAACCTTGAACTGGGTTTCAAAATAAATTTCAAACAATTGTATCCCTATTCCGGAAGCGGCAGTCACCTCTCATATGTGGAGGGTCAGGATTATGTTGAATATTTTAACATGAATATTGAAAGCACTGGAGATAAAAGGTTCACTTCCTATTTTTTTAAAGCGGGACTCGTAAAATTTAACAGCCGTTATAATACCTGGCATTGTAACCTGGTTTATCAATATTCACCAGCAACGATCGGGACAGGGGCATACTATTTCTCTAATCTTGGATTTGATAGTTATGGTTCCCTGGAGCAAAACGCGAATTACCTGGGCCTCGAAATTATTTATGGATTGACTTTATCAAAAAAGTTGTTACGGGCATAATATACCAAAGAAAAACGGGCACAACCCCCCGACCCCCTTCGAAGGGGGCGAATGATTTTGACTTTGAAAAAATATTGTGATTTAGTTCAATAAAACCTCCATTCTACTCAGAATGAAATTCATAATTCTTAAACTCACAAAATCATTCTAATAACCGCAGTCTTTCCTCCCCCTTCGAAGCGCCGTGCTGAGCGTAGACGAAGTAGGGGTCGGGGGGTTGACAAATTCCTCTCGAATAATTCTAACTTTGGATTCTTCCAAATCACTAACACTACATCCGAAATCCAACTCATGAAATCTTCTACCGGACTTGTATTTACATTCAGCATTCTCCTCATTTTTATTTCCGCTTGCACACCTTCTGCTGATAAGTCAAAAACCGAACCTTCGGCCACTCAACGCCCGGACCCACGATCTGTGAATCCTCATCCTTTGCAAGAATTAGGAAATAAATACGCTGCAGCCTGGTGCAGCCAGAAGCCTGAACAGGTAGCAGCTTTCTTTGCTAAAGATGGCTCTCTAAAAGTCAATGATGCTGCACCGGCTGTTGGCAGTGAGGCCATCACTAAAGTTGCACAAGGATTCATGACCGCATTTCCGGATATGGTAGTGACCATGGATAGCTTAATACCGACTGATTTTGGTGCAATGTTTCATTGGACCCTGACAGGAACTAACACAGGACCGAATGGAACAGGAAAAAAAGTTCGGGTAAGTGGATTCGAACTATGGCAGTTTAACAATGAAGGACTCATCAATCAATCCCTGGGCCATTTTGATGCTGATGAATACAACCATCAACTCAAAGTCGGAGTGAACAACTAAATTACCAATCTGGATTTTTATTTTATCTCATCCTTTATGTCAGAACCAACTTCCAATGTCCGGCTAGAAGCATTTAGCGATGGCGTATTCGCCATAGCACTAACACTATTGATCATTGATATCAAAATCCCGCCGACTGCAGAAATTAATACTACTGCAGAATTCTGGCTGGCGCTAAAACACATGCTACCATCCATCTTCGCCTTTGTATTGAGCTTCATCATCATCCTGATCACCTGGGTCAATCATCACAATGGCGCCAAACTGATCAGGGGAACCAGCGGTTCGTTTATCTATGCCAATGGATTATTGCTGTTAACAGTTGTGTTTCTTCCTTTTCCCACTTCATTGATGGGTGAATTTCTTTTGACTGATCATGCTGCACCAGCAGTTGTCCTCTATAACAGTGTGATAGTCATTCAGTCACTGGCTTGGATATTAGTTTGTGGTTCTGCTATCAGTAACAAGCTGGTTAAAAATGAAAAATCAATTGCACAGTTGGAATTGAATCGCAAAAGCGGATTTTATGCATTGGGTGTGTATTCGCTTCTTGCTTTATTAGCGTTTTGGTTTCCACTGACTATTGCGATCATCACGACCATGAGCTGGATCTTCTGGTTGATTTATGGGATCAATCTCAAGGAGGAGTGAGAAGAAGTGAGTAGTGAGTAGTGAGTAGAAATTCGTTGGGGCAAAACATCTGATTAATTTTACCTTTAGAAACATCCAAACTAACATCAATGAAAAAATCCTATCCTTCATTCCTGTTTACTCTTTTGCTTTCCATTCTGCTCTTAAGCAGCTGTCAAAAGACAAAACAACTTCCTTCAGGCTCCGGCTTCCTCGATGTTGATGGCGGAAAGATCTGGTACAATGTCGTAGGCACCGGTGATAAGACCCCGATACTGGTATTGCACGGCGGACCAGGCATACCGAGTTACTATCTTAAGCCATTAGCGAAACTCGCGACAGACAGGCAGATTATTTTCTATGATCAGTTAGGTTGTGGCCATTCCGATCGCATCCGGGACACCAGTATCATGACCATTGATCATTACAAGAAAGAGTTGGGCCAACTTATTCATCACCTTGGACTCAAGAAATTTTATCTCTATGGTCAATCCTGGGGCACGATGCTGGGTTTGGATTATTACCTCGAACACCCTCATGGCATCAAAGCATTAATTCTGAGCAGCCCTGCCTTAAGCATGAAAAAATGGATAGCTGATGCTGACATCCTCATCGGTGGACTTCCGGATTCCATCCAACAAGTAATACGAGTGAATGAAAAAAACAAAACTTATAATACTCCTGCTTATGAATCCGCCGTACAATTATATTACGAGGGTTTTGTCGCCAGGAATATGCCATGGTCAAAGGATATCGATAGTTGTTTTGCCCAAATGGGTGATAATGTATATATCCATATGGCTGGTCCAAGTGAATTTACCATCACCGGCGAATTAAAAAATTATGATCGCACAGATCGATTAAAAGATATTAAAGTCCCTACTCTATTTATTGCGGGCCAGTTTGATGAAGCACGTCCACAAACTGTCCAATATTATCAAAGCCTGGTACCCGGCGCTAAATTTGCTTTGATCCCCAATGCTGGTCATCTCACCATGCAGGATAATCCGGATGAACATAATAAAGTGGTGAGGGAGTTTTTGGATGAAATAGAAAAATAGTATTCAGTAATCGGTAATCAGTATTCAGTAATCAGTAATCAGTAATCAGTAATCAGTAATCAGTAATCAGTAATCAGTAATCAGTAATCAGTAATCAGTAATCAGTAATCAGTAATCAGTAATCAGTAATTTAAAATTGCTAAAATAATTTAGTAAAAATGTAGGGGCTCAACATCTTGAGCCCAGTAATTAACTAAAAAGAAAAGAATAAATAGTAATTCTTAATGGATAGCCACTAAGACGCAAAGGCGCTAAGAAAATATTTCTTCGATGGTAGGGGCTCAACATCTTGAGCCCTGTAACCCTCCAAAAAGAAAAGAATAAATAGTAATTCTTATTGGTTAGCCACTAAGACGCGAAGGCACAAAGAAAATATTTGTTCGAAGGTAGGGGCTCAACATCTTGAGCCCTGTAACTATCCAAAAAGAAAAGAAAAAATAGTAATTCTTATTGGTTAGCCACTAAGTCGGAAAGTCATTAAGAAAATTTTTATTCGTAGGTAGGGGCTCAACATCTTGAGCCCAGTAAAAATCAAAAAAAAAAGAATAATTAGTATTTCTTAAGAGTTAGCCACTAAGACACAAATGCGCTAAGAAAATAATTATTTGAAGGCAGGGGCTCACATCTCGAGCCCATTATTTATTTAAATGAAATATACTGCTGACCGCGCATCGAAGACTGTCTACTAAAAATTAAACCTTTATCCATGAGATGCGTTAAATAAAGATATACTTACAAAAAACCATCTCAGCTATGAAACAAATCATCGGCGGTATCCTCATTATCCTCTCCATTATCATCGGGTATGACGGCATACAAAAATTCCAGGACAGTTCAGCAGACGTCAAAGTACTCGGCATCCATTTGAAAGCAGAAGATAATGGACAGAAACAAACTGCATTCATTGAATTAGTATTGGCCGGCCTTGTGCTTGCAGGGGGCTTATATTTGATACGTTCTTCTAAAAGTTAAGTCGGCAGTAAGCTATAAGACTGATCAATATTCCCGGTAAAAATTAGGGCTCGATATTTTGAGTCCTTTTTTTATGACCGTTAATGCCTGCTTATTGGGTACTGTCTACTGAAGACTAAAGATGGAATTCTATCAAAAAACCCTTACTTTAGTTATACAACTGAGTTCAATCTAATCTCATGTTTGGACTATCGAAGCCTGAGAAAAAAATATTAATTCCTGTATTATCCATTCTGCTTGGATTATGCACCCTCGCTTATTATGCCCATCGCTATAGTTCCCGCCTGATCGCTGCCTCCCAGGCCATTGAACAGGAAGAAGAGATTAAGGACCATATCAAAGAGATCCTCTCCACTTCTGTGGAAATGGAAAACAATGTGCACAGTTATGTCTTAACCGGAGATGAACATTTCCTTGAATCAAACACCGAATCCCTGGCTAATATCACCATTCAACTTCATCAGCTAAACTCCACCCCAGGTATTTCGCCAAATCAATCCAGTCAAATCACTCAACTTCAAAAACTACTGGAGGAAAAATTTGAACTGGCCACTAAAACCATTGAACTCAGACGACAAAAAGGACTGAACGAAGCTCTGGCTTTGATCAAGTCCAGCAATGAAAAGAATCTTCTCGAGCAGGTAACAGCACTCTCCGAAAGCATGCTGGTCTACGAAGATGCCAGGTTGTCAAAATTACTCGGTGAGCAGCACAAAGCTATCCATCACTTCGCCCTTACCTATTATCTTCTTTTACTGAAAATCTCGATTACGGTGATTACCGTATTGACCTTATTGGTTATGTATTTTATCCGGCGCAACAAATCAGAAAAGCAACTCAAGGCCACGAAAGAATTATTTCATAATGTGCTGGATCATACCGCTTCCAGTATTTCGATCAAAGATTTGTCAGGACGTTTCATCTTGCTTAACCAGGCTTATGAAAATGCATTCAACATCAAGGAAGAAAACGTCAAGGGAAAAACAGTCTACGATATTTTCGACAAAGAGGTTGCCGATGCGATCCGCAATTCGGATATGGAAGTCATCCGGTTGCAACAGCAAATGAAAATGGAGGAAATAGCACCACAAAATGGTGAGGTCCGTCATTTCGTTTCCCTTAAATTCCCACTCTTTGATGCTCATCACATCCCATACGCGATCTGCAGTATTTCAACTGATGAAACAGAAAAGCTGCAAATTGAAAAACAACATCGTGATGAAATGAGCCGGGTCATGGATTTGTTCAATAACGCTCCCTGCGGATACCAGGCTACCAATAAAGAAGGCATAATCATTGAGATCAACGAGACGCTTTTGCGATGGCTTGGATTTTCCCGCAAGGAAGTCCTCGGCAAAATGGCATCCCGCGATCTGCTCAGCAAAGAAAGCCAGGAAACTTTTAATTATTATTTCCCACGCATTCTTAGTGGTGAAATAAACTCTGTCTTTGATGTAGAAGTCACCTATGTCCGCAAAGACAAAAGTAGAGTGGCGATCATCGCTAATACCATCGCCCAATACGACGAAGATGGTCAGTTTCTGTATACCCGCACCAGCCTTTTTGATATTTCTTTGCGCAAACAAATGGAAGCATTGACATCCCATTCGGCTTCCTGAAAGCAAAGAAGTGGAAACTTTTATTTTCTTTTTGCGATATTTTCAAAAAATGTTTTCAGAAAAGGTTTCAACCATTTTATTCACTATTCTGTTTAATATGTAAAGGCATACAGGTCATTTTGATTTGAAGGTTATTCTCATTTCATTGATCTCCTTTCTCCTCCTCCCTTTAAAGGATATAACCGCTCGCCCGATTGAATATATTTATTTCAACTAAAAACCCTATATCATGAAAAGGACCATAGGAATATTGCTTATCCTGTTCTCTGTTTGGATAGGAATTGATGCTGCACAAAAATTTGATGCCAGTGAAGAAAATGTAAGATTTTTAGGCATCAGGATACACACGGAAGATAACAGTGCCAAACAAACCGCTTTTATGGAACTTGCTTTGTGTGCCTTAGTGTTGGCAGGTGGAGTTTCTTTGCTGAATAGCAAGCGGGCCATTGTTTAGAATCCGATCACCATATACCGGATAAAAACAAGCAGGCCAAAGAAGAGCATCAGGCAAAGAAGAAAAATGCGATACGGATAATTCCGAATGCATATAACACCGACGATATACAAACAAAGTGTTAGCCCGAGACCTATAAATACATACCGCAAGGCTCCAAAGCCATGGAACCTGGACTCATGTGGTACGGGAAAAAATTTGTACATCAGGAAGGTGAAGAATACTCCCAGCATAAACAATGCGAAGCCCAGGATGGCTTTGATATAGATTGGTTTATAATATGATTCGTGCATCCTCATCGCATACATTATAATCTCGCCAGGAAGTAAGGCGGATGACTAATGTAAAGAAATATTTTATGTAATCCACCTGATTATCTTTAATAAGGCGGGTTCCGAGTATTTTTGCACGAATGTTTCACGCCCCACTCCAGTTATTTCTCTCAGTCATTGCTATCAGTATTCTGCATGCTATCCTGCCGAATCATTGGTTGCCGGTAGTGGCCATATCCCGGCAGATGAACTGGACAGCACGCAAGACAGCTGTGGTGACAATGTTGGCTGCATTAGCGCATAGCCTCAGTACTGTGATCATTGGGATCATGGTCGCTGTCGGTGGCATGAAACTGGGACAGCTACTACCTTATTTTCGATATGTAGCAGCGAGTGTTCTGATCCTGATAGGCTTATATTTCATCTGGAAGCATCAACATCACAAACATTTCCATATGAAAGATGTGGTGATCACATCCGATCGATCGATGGGGTTCATATTAGCTTCGATTTTACTTGCAATGTTTCTCTCACCTTGCCTTGAAGTGGGTGCTTTGTTTCTCGTAGCCGGTGCTGAAGGAATGCCAACCACGTTATTAATGGCAGCTATTTATACCATCACCTCCGCTATTGGGATGACCTTATTTGCCTGGCTGGCCCTGCAGGGGCTGAAAAGAATGGATTGGCATAAAGTGGAACACCGCTCCGGATTGATTTCAGGAAGTATACTGGTATTGACCGGATTGCTGTTTCTTGTGCTTCGTTAAATGGTAAATGTGTTTGAACTGTATAATACATTGAGGTACTTAAATTTGCTGTGATGTCAAGAAATCTTATACTCGTTTTACTCCTCGTGTTTTCCATATCCTGCATGATACAGTGCCATAAAGGCGTTACACAGGATGACATCAATAAAATAGAATTTAATTACTCCGCCATTGACAATACTGGCCTTAAACATGAAGGCGTCAATGTAGATTACGAGTTCTGCATCCCGGCCAAAGATTCGTATGCAAAGAAAGTATTGCATATTGAACCCTACGCAAACATATTGCAAAAGTCAAAAGGTCGTTCAGGCTGTAGTGACAGTGAATGGCTTTGTATTATTTCTAATCATGATGATGAATGGAAAAAGAAGTTGTTTGCAATAGCGGGGCTGCCGTTTGTGGAGAGAATTCGGGAAACGTTTTATGAATAAGGAAGTCAGAATAAAAAATAAGGAAGTCAGAAGTAATAGCCAATAACTAATAACCAATTTGGAAGTTAAAATTTTCATTATGAAAAAATATTTCACCTTCAACACGCTACTGAAAGTTGTAGTCGTGATCATTCTGGTGCAGACCTTGTTTTTTAAGTTTACTGGAGCGGCAGAAAGTGTATACATATTTACCACCTTGGGCATGGAGCCCTGGGGACGAATCGGATCGGGAATGGTAGAATTGATTGCAGCGATTTTGATTTTAATTCCAGCGACGACATGGCTTGGCGCGTTGCTTGCTATCGGAACGATCAGTGGAGCCTTATTTTTTCATTTGACCAAACTCGGCATCGTCGTGATGGATGATGGGGGCACATTATTTATCTTAGCTTGTATCGTTTTTGTGGGCAGCCTTATCTTGCTTTGGAAAAACAGGAAAACGATTCCTATTGTAGGTAAAAATTTGTGAGAGCGTGAGAAATAACCAATATCGAATAACCAATAACCAATTTAAGAAGTTAAATCCCCATTTACCCCCTTCATGGGGCTAGAGGGCAAACAAGGCACATGATCTCGTACGAAAAAATATTCGAAAACAACCGCGAATGGATAAAGGAGAAAAAAGCAAAGGATGCTGATTTCTTTCAAAAACTCGCTATGGATCAGAATCCCGATTATCTCTACATCGGTTGCAGTGACAGCCGAGTGACGGCGGAGGAGATGATGGGCGCAGCACCGGGTGAAGTATTTGTACACCGCAACATCGGCAACCTCGTGGTGAGCATTGATGTCAATGTGATGTCGGTGATCAATTACGCCGTGAAGATTTTAAAAGTAAAGCACATCATCGTCTGCGGCCATTATCATTGCGGTGGTGTGACGGCAGCGATGACGCAGGAAGATCTCGGTATTTTGAATCCCTGGCTCCGGAACATCCGCGATGTCTACCGGTTACACCGCGACGAACTTCATGAGATCAACGATCCGGAAAAACGCCTTGATCGTCTCGTCGAACTTAATGTGAAAGAGCAATGCATCAATGTGATCAAAACCGCTGCGGTGCAACAACAATATGTCAAGAATGGTTTTCCCATCGTTCACGGATGGGTGATGGACATTCATTCCGGGAAGTTGATTGATCTCAATATAGATTTTGGAAAAGAGTTGAGAGGAATCCAAGAGATCTACAGACTGATCTAATAATAAATTTTGGATTTTAGAATGTAGATTTTGGATTTGATTTTTTAAAATGCAGATTTTAGATTAGGCATTCCGGGATCTAAAATCCGAAAACGGAAATTCTAAATCTGAAATCTAAAATCCAAATTCCAAAATTGAATTATTGGATCACCGCGATGTGCAGCATCACTGTGCCGATATCAACAGGGCTGCTGCTCATATTCATAAGCTTGACCTGGATATTTCCGGCAACACTTATACGGGCATAGCCTACCATGATATGTTCCATAGTGATTCCGGGAGAAACATAGACCACGGCATTGGTAGTCGTATTTGGACATGGAATGTCGCAGATCCATTCGGCAAAGGCAGCTATCACGGGGGGATCTGTTTCGTAATCCATGCGCATGATACTTTGCAATGAAGAACCATTTGTGCCCAATTTGAAAGAACCATTGACATCGAGAGCAGCGGTGGGGCTTGATGTGTTGACACCTAGCCGACCAATCGAATCCAGTCGAATTCGTTCAATTCCATTCGTACCGAAAGTGAGTGAATTATTTTCCTGCTGCATCAACTGAGCGAGCCCCAGTGATGTACAGCCTAATAATAAGCCATCCGTAGGAAGTGCAGCTGTAGCCAGGTTGGTAATTTGAAGTTGACCGGGAAGTGAAGCATTTCCGTTAATGTGTAACAATTGGTTAGGGCTCATCGTATTGATGCCAATGTGCCCGACGGAATCGATACGCATTCTTTCCACATTCCAGGTTCCAAACCACAGTGGTTTGCTTTCCTGGTTGAGCAAATATGCCTGGCCAGCGGTAGAGGATACCGTGTTATTATTCATTCCCAGAATCAACCCGTCAACTGTTGAAGTTCCGAATACAGATGAGGTGAGTTGCAATTTTGTACTGGACCCAATGCTATTCAGTTGTAATTGATAGTTAGCTGAGGTTCCTGTGTTGATCCCGATCGAACCTCCACCGTTAAACATATTAGAGGCCGCAATCCATTTATTGCTGCCAACATCCCAACGCAGCGTTGTAGAAGATGCTGAACCGTTATCAATTGGTGCGGAATAAATCCATCCGGCACCATCATACATGTAAATTCCTTTTGGAGAAGTGGTCTGAAAGACCATCATACCTGCGTCGGCAGCAGACAGGCCCATTCCGCTGCGTTCCCCTGAAGTCATCCTTGGCAATAAAAATCCTTTGCTATTGGAATTTAATTCAAGGACTGATTTGGTGTTTGGTGTTAGTGTGCCGATGCCTACCTGCGCGGAGATTGCTGAAGTTAAAAGCAACCCGACCGCAAGAATGCTGAATCCCTTCATCGGTCAAAAATTGTAACTCAAATTAATGAATCCCATTTGCATAATAGAAGTTTTTTATTGGGGTAATTATGGTGGTCCATAATTTTTCATTCATAATAGGTAACCGCCTGTAAATCCTTATTTAACACATTATTACTTATCCTCACTCAATAGATATTAGAAAATTCTAATAAAAAAAATGAGGTGAGTTTCAAAATTCAATTGTACAAAATGCAATTGCCAATGTAAACCCATGATTCATGATCAGGTTGTCACTTAGAAGATAAACGATGCCAGGTGGGAATTGTTGAAGAGACTTGTTGCTGAACGGAGTCTTGCCGTAGCAAGCGGAAAAGGCCTGCTACATTTTAAGGTAACAGGCCAATCGGAAAAAGAAATTAAAAGAAAATGAGGAATCTTATTGGACGATACTTTGAAGATTTTCCATGATGACTTTCATTCTAATTGTATTAGAAAACAGCCGTTATTTTTTATGTTTTTTCAGCTGATCATAGAAACGATACTCCAGGGAAAAGTTTGCACGGTATTTGGTTTCAGGAATTGGAGCGTAAAATGAGCCACTATTATGATTATTAAGATTGAACTGCAGCCCTGTAGAAAAATGCAACCTCTTATATAATGGCATCTCGCCCTGGAGAACCAGGGAACCCGAATTAAAATACGATTTGGCATAACCTGTTTTTAATAAGAAATCCCTGGATTGAAATCGGGATCCGATTAAGAACTGAATTTTATTGTTTTCGCCGAGGGTCCCGGGATTACTTCCCTTATCTAATTCAACAAAAAACTTTTGTTCATTGAAAAGCCGGATGCGCCAGTTCACTCCATTTTTTCTAATAAACCTTTCGGGTTTGTAGTCCACATAATCATTTGTATTTCTTTCACCAAAACCCAAATGGCCCAATGAAAATCCGACTCCAAAGCCAATGGGTTTGTAATCAAATTGGATATCCGGGTTGAACCCAAACAACGTGTTCCTGAATTCATTCGGAAGAAATGAATTACCCGTGCTTGCCATTGCCGTTTCTTTTTCACTTCCCGCATAGGCATTGAAGGAGGCCGTCATACTATGGTTATCCTTGTAGTACACTTTGCGGTCAATTCCCAGCCCCAGGTACTTGTACACATGTTGATAAATATAGTTATCACTTGTCCAGGTCGTACTTGGTCCGCAATCAGTCTGCGTGGTAGTGGGAACATAATTGAATCCATGCTGGTTATCGAATCTGCCAAGCGTAGTTGAAAAATTGAAAGAAGTGTACGATGCCGGTTTATCATTAGGAACGTCAGCTTTCTGACTCATCAATACCAGTCCCAGGAACATCAAACCAAAGCTCAACCTGGTTTTTCCGGATTGTAGCATCCGGATGGATAAGGATATCATGGCCATGATAGAAAGTGGAATCAATACATAAACTATTATTCGCTGTTCATCTCCGCTCATCCATGTTCCGAAACGAAAAGCCATGAATACAATAAAAAATAACAGGATGCCTGGTTTCATCCATCCGCGTGAAGCTTTTGCATTTCCATCAAATTCATTTGTACTCAATCCCAACCATTTTTCCCGGAAAAAAAGAATAACACTGACAACTAAAATGACCACGAGCACCTTCCATTGCATTAAACTTAATCCTATACCGAGAACAGGTACTGAGCTAAACCGCAAAAAATCTTCGAAAAACCGCACCAGCAAAAAGAGCACCACTGAGAATAAAAATTGTCCCGATGATGATTTCCATCGCTTTCCTGTTTTCCAAACTATCAGCGATATGAGCAGACAAGCCAGACTATTATACAACTGATCAGGATGAACTGGCAGGGAAGACATTGCATGTGCAGGAATCAATCCCAATTGTTGTTGCTCGAAATAGGGTTCACTTCCAGGACCATACGAGATTGCCCACGGCATTTTAGTTACCTGGCCATGACAACAACCTGCCAGTAAACAACCAACTCGTTGAACAGCCATTCCTAAAGGGCCCGAGATAGCAAACCAATTGAGCACAGCATTTCCGTATCCCAATACCTTGCCGGCACTCCAGGCACCCAGCAGCCCACCTAACATAGCACCAACTACAGATTTTCCGACAATGAAAGGCAAATGACCTGTACCGGTAAGCGATGCCCAATCCGTTATAGTCATCAGGAAGAGTTTACTTCCCAGGATCATGCCCAGAATTCCGCTGGCCATGACTAAAGCAAAAACATGGAAAGGTGTTTTCTTTCGGGCTGCAGCGAAAGCTGATCCAACTATACCAATTATCATCCCGGCCAGGGAGAACAATTCATAATACCGCAAGCCTTCCTCGTGAATTATATTAATATTGAACATGGCATTGAATATTTAAATTGATTTGGATAGCCATAGGGCAAGTTGTTTTTGCAGGACATTTGCTCTCAAAAAGAAATACCTACATTGAAACTGAAACTAAAATGCTAAGTCACTTTTACTTTTATATCTTAATTCCCAAGGTTAAACCAAGATTAATATTATCAAGACTGATCGCAGTAGGTTTGAAAACTGACGTATATACATTTGGATCTCCTACTTTTATTTCTCCAACCTGTACTTTTGTAAACCAGTTATAATTAGCATTGAGTCCAATAAACCAGGCTTTACTATTTACTATACCAAGTTCGTAACCCATATGGACACCAGGCACTACTGAATTTTGATGATATTCCTCTTGCGAGCTATTATTTGTTTCCTGCGCGACTTCGTGAAAAGCCAGGATCGGGCCTATAGACAAACCGCTGTGACGTGGTCCTGCGTGAAATATATATTCCATACTAAAGAGTGTGCTTTTGGTCTTTAGCGTCAGAAAGTTTTCTGCCTGGTTATGATGGTCATATCCTTTTACCACAGTACCTGGGCCGGTAGTGCAATGAACAGCCAGTGATGATTTAGGTGTGACCGAGTAGGTCAAATGGACGTCCAAATATTCATTATTGTCCTTGCGCTGCGTATACTGCTCACCTCCGGTGGTGATGGTGCCAAAATTTATGCCGAAGATGGAGTTTAAATAGGTAACTATGGGTGTGCGGTCATTGAATCCGCATGCTGTCATGGCCTTTTCCAAATCTTTGCCTGGCGATACCAATGATTGACCATAGGTCAAAGAGATCATCCATTTTTTATCGGAATTGTTTTTTCCCAAAGGACTGGAGTTGGGGATTTGTGCCTGGCCCATCATGGGGAGTGTAACCATCAATGAGAGGACTGAGCTGAGCAAATTATTTTTCATGATCATTTATTTAGGAAGTGATGAGATAGAATTACTGAGGATGAAAATTCGAATTAGCCTTAAAGAAGATCACATTCAATACACTTCTCCAGCAGCGCTGCGGTATTCGGTACTTCCCATTTGCGTAACATATTCTGCCGATGTGTATTCACCGTTGCCGTGGAGATATATAGTGCCTTTCCGATTTCTTTGCTGTTCATTCCTTTCCGGATGCAAAGGATAATTTCCTTTTCACGCCGTG